>Ga0209456_10001042_pt1 | contig 13751 bp, 14 predicted proteins | sample COG_11_FD_184755 | JGI IMG/M metagenome (GOLD analysis project Ga0209456, IMG submission 184755) | Pelagic marine sediment microbial communities from the LTER site Helgoland, North Sea, for post-phytoplankton bloom and carbon turnover... | ecosystem: Environmental > Aquatic > Marine > Neritic...
GGGGTCTAGAGCGCCCGATCCATCAACTGCGCAATGGTCGTCTTCGGTGCTGCACCGATGTGCTGGGCTACTAGCTCGCCGGCCTTGAAGACCATGAGGGTGGGGACGCCACGGATGCCGTACTTCGAGGCGGTTCCGGGGCTCTCGTCGATATCGAGGTGGGTGACCTTGACCTTGCCGACATACTCGTCGGCTAGCTGGTCGATCAGGGGCGCGATCTGCTTACACGGCCCACACCAAACCGCCGAGAAGTCGACGAGCACGGGGGCGTCTGCTTGGAGAACCTCCGTCTCAAAGTTCAGGTCGTTTACTGCGTGTACATTTGCGCCAGCCATCTGAGCTCCTCTTGGGATTGTTCGAGATGGTCTAACTAGGGACGGTGTGCCCGCTTGTCAACGTGCAACCCCGCCCGGCTACCGCGTAAAACCCCAGCATGGTAGGCTTTTTCATGGCCTGCCGCATGCTCATGGAGGCCTCGACTAGACCATGAAAGCCGGCCTCTTCATTGCCACCGCGGTCCTCTACGCGCTCGCCTGCATCCTCTACCTGTTCGTGTTGACGCGAGGCTCGGACAAGGCCCAGCGGATGCCGGGAACGGTCTTCGTTGCCGCACTTGGGGCGCATCTCGCGTTCCTGCTGCTCGAGGCGCCTCCCGGCGAGCTACCGCTGTCCGACATCTCGCAGATCTTGAGCATCTCGTCGTTCGGCATCGGGATCGCGTTCCTGCTCGCGTCTTACCGCTTCGACGTCACCATTCTTGGGGCGTTCGTTGCGCCGCTCTCACTGATGCTCTTTCTCGCTTCGGGGCTCGGCAGTAGCTACGCGCCAGTGCCCCCGAAGGTCCAGTCGGTCATGTTGACCCTCCACATCGGTGCCAACGTGATCGGCTTGGTCGCGTTCGCCCTCGCGTTTGTGGCGGCTATTGCCTACACACTACAGGAGCGGCTGCTTCGGCGCCGTCAGCTGAGCGGGGCCTTTCAACGGCTGCCCTCACTCGATGTCCTCGACACCATGGGGCTGCGCGCCGTGTTGGTTGGCTTCCCACTCCTAACGTTCGGCATGATCACCGGCACGTTCTGGCTGTTGCGGTCGGGCGGCTCCGAGTTCTTTGTGAGCCAAGCCCTCGGCTTGGTCGCCTGGGCAATCTTCGCCGGCGTAATCGTCCTTCGCGTGGCCGCCGGCTGGCGGGGTCGAAAAGCGGCACTCGGCACGATGATGGGTTTCGTGTTCACTCTTCTGGTGTTGGCGGGTTACGCTCTGCGGGCCGTTGGCGGTAGCGCATGATGCGCGACTTCGTCGTCGTCGGCCTTTCGCATCGAACCGCGCCCGTCGAGGTCCGCGAGCGCCTTGCCGTCGCTCCTGATCACCTCGAGCAAGAGCTTCGCGCCATTGCCGCCAACGGGCGGTTTGACGAAGCACTATTGATCTCGACCTGCAATCGGGTCGAGCTCTACGCCACTAGCACCAGCCCCGCCGAGGCGGCGCAGAGCGCCAAAGACACCCTCGTCACGCGCCTCCCCGACGCTGTGCCCGACGACGTGCTCTACCAGGAACGCGGCGTCGATGTGGTTCGCCACGTGTTTCGGGTCGCATCGAGCTTGGACTCTCTCGTCGTAGGCGAGCCCCAGATCTTAGGACAGGTCAAAGAGGCTTTCGACGCGGCCAGGGGCGCGGGCACGATGGGCACCCTCCTCGGCCGTTGCTTCACGCAAGCCTTCGCGACCGCGAAGCGAGTTCGAAGTGAAACCGGAATCGCCGAAGGCACCGTGAGCGTCAGCTCGATCGCGTGTGAGCTGGCCAAGAAGATCTTCGGCAACCTCGAGGGTCGCCGGACTCTATTGCTCGGCGCAGGCGAGATGGGCGAGTCCGCCGCGCGAAGCCTCAGGCAAACCGGAACGCAACTCCACGTAGTCAACCGCAGCGAAGAACGAGCGCGCACACTTGCCGAGTCGTGCGGCGGCCGAGCCGTCCCCTTCGAGCGACTCACCATGGAGCTCGCCGACGCCGACGTCGTCATCGCATCGACGGCAAGCTCCAAGTTCATCCTGACCCCGGAGCTAATGAAGGGAGTGGTTCGAACCAGACGCCATCGCCCATTGTTCATCATCGACATCGCCGTTCCCCGCGACGTCGATCCACGCGTCGGCAACATGGACAACGTGTTCGTCTACGACGTGGACGATCTGCAACAGGTCGCCGAGGAGAACCTCGCCGTCCGCACGCGGGAAGCCGCTCAGGCCGAACGCATCGTGGAGGAGGAGGTCCAATCGTTCGTGAGCTGGCGACGTTCACTCGAGCTCGCCCCGACCATCGTCGCGCTCCGAAAACGCTTTGGTCAGATCGCCCAGGAGGAGCTCCAACGCGCTCTACCCCGGCTCGAAGACCTCAGTCAGTCCGATCGCGCGGTACTCGAGGCAATGGGACGATCGTTGGTGAACAAGTTGCTTCACCAGCCGATGACCCAGCTCAAAGCGGACGCCGCCGAGCCGGACGGAGCGCTCTTGATCGACGCTGTCCGTCGTCTGTTTGCGCTGTCCGAGGAGGAATCTCCGCAGAGCGAGGCCTCGACGGCAGGCGGCACGGAGGCCAAGGTCACACAGTTGGCCGCGGCAGCAACAGGGCCGACAGGCGAATCGAAGTGAAACTACGCATTGCAACACGCGGGAGCAATCTTGCTCTCGTCCAGACCCGTTGGGTCGGCGAGCAGCTGAAGGGACACTTCCCCGAGCTCATGGTCGAGGAAGTCCGGGTTCGAACCACGGGCGATCGCATCCAAGATCGCCCATTGGCGCAGGTGGGCGGTAAAGGGCTTTTCGTAAGCGAGGTGGAAGCGGTAGTCGTGCGCGGCGAGGCGGACTTCGCGGTCCACTCGTTGAAAGACGTACCCGGTGATGTCCCGCTGGCCGAAGGAATGGGCATCCTCAGCGTGCCGGTTCGACAAGACCCTCGCGATGTCCTGGTCACGGTTGACGGGACGGACTTGGCATCGCTGAAGCGGGGCGCCAAAGTCGGCACGACCTCGCGCCGTCGCGTGGTGCAGCTCCAGCGCCAGCGACCAGACCTCGGCTTCGTGCCCCTTCGTGGCAATATCGAAACTCGCATCCGCAAACTTCGCGAAGGCCACTGCGACGCGATCGTCCTGGCCGCGGCCGGCCTCGCTCGCACGGGCGTCCTCGATAAAACCCCCCACGCGGTTCTTCCCCCGGATATTTGCCTGCCCGCGGTCGGTCAGGGAGCGCTCGCGATCGAGGGCGCACTCGGCGACGATACACTGCGCGAAGCGCTCAAAGCGATCGAAGACTCGACCGCGCGTATTCAGATCACCGCAGAGCGGGCCATGCTTCAGAGGCTCGAAGGCAACTGCCACTCGTCGATCGCGGGCCACGCGAGCATCGAGGACGGAAGGCTCAAGCTCGACGCGATGGTGGCCTCGTACGACGGTGACCAGATGCTGTCGGTTGCGTCTGACACCTACCTGGACTTCACCTCAGCCAACGCGGTCGAGCGGGCGCATCAGTTGGGCGAAGAAGTCGCCGGCCGTCTGTTGTCGCAGGGCGCGGGCGAGTTGATCCGGCAGGCCGAGCTCGCCGCAATCCAGAATCAGTTGATCAGCAACTGACCGTCTGATTGAGGCGGATACCCGAGAATCCGGCGCACGGCGCTGATCGACTGCTGAAGCCACGCGTCCCCACCGCGACGGCCCACGCTGGCGATGTAGACGGTCTCGCCGTCGAGGGACACGGCGCGAACGTCGACGCTTTGCCCTTCGAGGGCTCCAGGCAAACGCCCGGTGAACGACGGGGAGCTCATGAGAGGCGCGACCGCGCCGAGTGCTTCGCAGACCGACCGCTCACCAGCGCCGGCGATCAGCAATCCGTTGTCGATGGCCACTACCAAGGCGTCGAGCTCGCCTTGCAGGCGCGAGTGCTCCAGTTGAAGACACAGTGCGCGGTATGGATCCTGGCTTCGGCGTGTGCGGCGTTCGATCATGAGGGCTCCCGACGGATGTAGGTGTATGTATACTATTATCCTACGGTAGGAGGAGCAAAGATTCTACAGAAACCAGCGATTTCAGCTAGATCGACACCCTCTGCAGGGCTGCTAGAGTCGGCTGCAATGAGTCTCGCGGACGTGCTTGGCAGTCACCGCGTGGTGGTGACCGTCGGCAGCGGCGGAGTCGGAAAAACCACGACAGCGGCGGCGATGGCCGTGCACGCCGCCATGGAAGGCCGCAAGGTCCTCTGTCTGACGATCGACCCGGCGCGACGCCTCGCCAATAGCCTCGGGCTCGACGAGATGACGACCAGCGAGCAGGACGTGCCGTGCTCGCTCTTCGAGAGCCACGGCCTGCAGTGCAAAGGTGGGCTCTCTGCGATGATGCTCGACACCAAACGCACGTTTGACGGGCTCGTCGAGAAGTACGCCTCAGACCAGGAATCGCGCGACCGCATCTTGAACAACCAGATCTATCAATACGTCGCGAGCTCACTGGCCGGCACGCAGGAGTACATGGCGATGGAAAAGCTCCACGAGGTGCGTAAAGACCCGAAGTGGGACCTCATCGTGTTGGACACGCCGCCAACGTCGAGCGCGCTCGATTTTCTCGCGGCTCCCGAGCGACTCATCGACGCGATCGACTCGCCAGCCATGCGCTGGTTTCTGCAGGTCTTCGAGGGCGCTGGCAAAGAAGCGTTTGGGCTCGTCGGCCGAGGCGCCACCGTACTGCTCAAAGGCATTGGCAAGATCACGGGCCTCGCGTTTCTGGAACAGGTTGCCGAGTTCGTGAGTGGGATCAACGATCTGTTCGGCGGTTTCAAGGAGCGCGCCGAACAGGTCTCCGATGCGCTGCGGAGCCCCGAGGTCGCGTTCGTGCTGGTGACCAGCCCCAACCCGCTGGCAATCGGAGAAGCGCGATTCTTCAGCGACAAGCTGGAAGCCGCGGGAATGAACCGCGAGGCGATCATCGTTAATCAGGTGCACTCGCTCATCGACGAGCCCCACGTGTCCACCGAAAAACAGCTAGCCGAATTGCGCAATGTATTGCCCGAGTCGATCGATGCAGACGACATCCACCCGCGGCTGAGCGAAGCTCTGCGCGCCGAACGTGGGTGGGCGACCGCAGATCGCGTGCAGGTCGATCGATTGAATGAGGAGGTGGGCCTCGATACGCGTATTGTGGAAGTGCCGGCATTCGACCAAGATGTCCACGACCTCGCCGCCCTTGCGCGGGTGGCTTCGTACCTGACCATAGCCGCCTGAGCCGCGACCATGCCGACCGATTCATCCGCCACCTGGAACGCCATCATTCTCGCGGCGGGTGAAGGCACGCGTATGAAGAGCAGCCTGCCCAAAGTCCTGCACGAGATTGCGGGACGGGCGTTGGTGTCATGGGTCGTGAGGACGGCGATCGACGCGGGGGCCTCTCGTTGCGTGGTGGTGGTCGGCCACGGCCAAGATGACGTCGAGCGGGAGCTCGTGACTCGATTTGGCCCGCGCGTGAAGACGGTGCTGCAGCCCGAGCAGCGGGGCACAGGTGACGCGGTCCGGTGCGCAATCGAAGCGGACGCTGCACTCGAGGGGCGCCTGGTGGTCCTCTATGGCGATTGCCCGCTCATCCCGGCAGGCCTAGTTCGCGACCTAGCCGAACGTTCCGAGCAAGCCGGCGCAGACCTTGGGCTGGTCACGGCGACCCTCCCCGACCCCACCGGTTACGGCCGAATCGTCCGAAGCGGCGCGGGGGACGTGCAGCGAATCGTCGAGGATCGCGATTGCTCCGCGGACGAACGTGCCATTCGAGAAGTCAATCCCGGGCTCTATGCGGTGCGCGCGGACTTCTTGCGGGAAGCTCTCGCTCAGCTGACCCCCGACAACGCTCAGGGTCAGCTCTACCTAACCGATGTCGTTGAGCTGGCCGCCAGCCGGGGCAAGGTGGTAGACCTCGAAGGCGACATGGCCGACCTCACAGGCGTCAACGATCAAGGGGACCTCTCGATGGCTGCTTCCACGCATCGGCGACGCATGGCCGAAGAGCTGGCGCGCAATGGGGTTGGCGTCGCCGATCTCGATACGCTGTACATCGATGCGGAATGCCAAATCGAGCCTGGAGCAACGCTGGGGGCCAACGTGCATCTGCGGGGGCGCTGCGTCGTTCGCGAAGGCGCCCACATCGACGTTGGCTGCGTGCTGACCAACGTCACCGTCGAACGAGACGCAAAAGTGCTGCCGTACACGGTGGCAGCTGACTCGACGATCGGCGAGGGTGCTCTAGTCGGCCCGTTCAGCCACTTGCGCCCCCAAACCGAGCTCGGTCCCCGAAGCAAAGTCGGCAACTTCTCCGAAACGAAAAAGACGACGCTCGGCGCGGGCTCGAAGGTGAATCACCTGTCCTATGTCGGCGACGGCGTCATCGGCAAAGACGTCAACATCGGCGCGGGGACCATCTTCTGCAACTACGATGGCGAGGGGAAGCACACCACCGTGCTCGAAGATGGGGTCTTCATCGGCAGTGATACTCAGTTGATCGCGCCGGTAACGGTCAAGAAGGGCGCGTACGTCGCGAGTGGAACCACCGTCACGCGCGACGTTCCCGAAGACGCCCTGGCCGTGTCTCGATCGAAACAAGAAAACAAGGAAGGCTACGCCGCGCGCCTTCGAGCCCGCCTTCGCAACAAGAAGAAACCCGGAAGGGACTAACGGTCAGAAGGAAACTTTCAATCTTCCGCCGGCGGGGCTCACGCTGAAATCGAATTCCGGACCCTCTTCGCTACGATCGTAGTACTTGCTGGAGCACGCGATGCCTCGATAGGCCTCATACGATTTGGTCGCCTCGGTTGGCGCGGTCGCGGTCTGGAGCCCGACCAACAGCACGGGGGCGACGTATATGCCTGCGGTGAGGCCGCGCGTATACCCTGTCCACTGGGTAGCCTTGACGGTGCCGCCAACCACACCGTAGATGAGAGAGGCAGCTACGCCGAGGGCGCCGCTGGTGAGCGCTTGGACATCGGAGGCTTGCTTCAGGGTGTTGGTCGCGTAGAGAAGCTTGGCGCGCCGCGCTGCTTCGGTGCTTTCATCCTGCCGCCTGATCCGCTTCGAGCCCCAGACGTCGGGAGCGGGAATGACCGCGTGCATGAGCCCGAAGAAGTAAGCTCCGCCAGCGAGATAGGCCCACCCGAACTTCTTCGCGTCACTGTTCGACCGGCATACGTCGCCCATTGTTCCGGCCTCGCAGCTTTGCCGGTCCTGCGCGGCGTTAACGGCGGCGTACGTCATGCCGCCACCCCCGGCGAGCCAGAGGCTCATCCAGACGTAGCGCCACCGAGTCGCGTGCTTCTTGCCGTCTTCCAGCTTGTCTTCGATGTAGCGAATGCGGTAGCGCACCTCGTCATCGCTGAGCTCCTCGATGCAGCTGAACGCATCTTGTGCGTTGGCCGCCCTGGGAGGGGCCAGGAGGGTGAAAGCAAGCGCGCAAGTGAGGACCAGCGCGACGTGTCGGATTGCAAAATTCAGGTTTCGATGATGTTCAGCCACAACCTACCCCTGTTCGCCAGGTGGCCGGGATAGTACGCAAAACCGCTCCGGACTGCGACAGTGATTCGCATAGCCGGTCACTTTTTTTCTCAGACGGTATTCGCTGGCAAATGTAGTGATCCAGTCTGACTAGACGGCTCTTCGGTGCTTTGGGGGCGGCCGCCGACGGGGCTCGCTGCCTCGACGGGCTGGATCGGGGCGTTATGCTGGGGGCGTGGATAGCGTTCTTTTCAAGGTCCTTATTACAGTCGCCGCGCTGTCGGTGCTGATCATCATTCATGAGGGGGGGCACTACCTGGCTGCCCGGGCATTCGGCATGCGGGTCCTGCGATACAGCATCGGGTTTGGCCCCACCTTGTTCCGCTACCAGCCCAAAGGGAGCCCAACGGTCTTCCAAGTCGCGGTGATTCCATTCCTCGCCTACGTGCAGATCGCGGGGATGAATCCGAATGAGGAAGTCGACCCCAACGACCCCGAGCTCTACCCGAACAAGAGCTTGTTCGCGCGAGTGACGACCATTGCCGCCGGACCGGTCGCCAACTACCTGACCGCATCCGCGATCGTCTTTGCCCTCGGCGTCACCAACACCCTGCCGCCGGCGCAACCCGCCGAGCCGATGCAGGTCGGGCACGTGGTCCCTGATTCACCTGCAGCGCAAGCCGGGCTCCAAGAAGGCGACGTGATCGCAATGGCGAACGGTCGTGAGATCAACAACGTCTCCGAGCTGATCGATGCAACCGCTCCGCGCGCGGGTGAACCTACCGTCTACGTCATCGAGCGCGAAGGTCAGGCACTGCCGCCGGTGACGATTACGCCCGCGGACCACGGCGGTCGAGGCCAAATCGGCGTCGGCGCGAAAATGATTCGGCTCTACGAACACTTGGGCGCATGGGACTCGGCCAAGCTCTCAATCGTGCTGCCTTATCAGATGACGATGGCACAGCTGAACGGCCTTGCCGAGATGGTCAAACGGCGCAGCACGGAGGGCATTGGCGGCCCCGTCATGATGGGCAAAATGGTCGCCGAAGCGGCGCAGGCAGGCCTGCCGGCATTCCTTTGGATTTTGATGTTCATCTCGGTGGCGCTCGGCATGTTCAATCTCTTGCCGTTCCCCGCCTTGGACGGGGGCCGGTTGATCTTCCTCGGCTATGAAGCGATCACACGCCGACGCGCCAACGAGCAGTTCGAGATGGCAGTCCATGCGTTTGGAATCGTGTTCCTGCTCGGAGTCATGATCCTCGTCACGTATCGCGACATCTTCGGTTAGGCGCTTGCCGCTACCCGCGGACCGAGTAGCTTCCTTCAGTGCACCCCGATGTGATCGTAGTCGGTGGCGGATTGATGGGTTGCAGCGTCGCCTATCGGCTTGCCAAAGATGGGACCCGTGTCTTGGTTCTCGAGCGGAGTATCCCCGGGGCTGAAGCATCATCTGCGGCCGCTGGAATTCTCGGACCTACGGTCGAGTCGTTCGAGGACGCGTTGGCGCTTCAGCTTGGACGGCGAAGCCGAGAGCTCCACGCCGAGCTCGCGGACGAGCTCGATGAGCTTTTTGGTGTCGACGTCGGGTTTCGGCGCTGTGGCGTCGTCAAAGTCGCGTTCAATGACGAAGAGCTCGCGGAGCTCGATGCACAGCGCTCGAGCCTCGAGGTCCACGGCATTCGCTGCGAACGCTGGAGCTCAGAAGATCTCCTGCACGAAGAGCCCGCCGCCAATCCGAAAGCCGTCGGGGCTTTGAGCATCTCGGAGGATGCGCAGGTAGAGCCAAAGAAGCTGCTTTCTGCGGTCGCCCTGGGCGCCGAGCGCGAAGGCGCGACGTTCCGCAGCGGCTCGACCGTGCGTGCGCTGAAGGTCGAAGACGGGCGCGTTCGCGGCGTGCAGCTCGGTGACGAGGTGATTGAAGCGGAACGCGTGGTCGTCGCGGCGGGTAGCTGGACGACGCTGATTCCCGGGTTGCCGTTCGATTCCGAGACGATCTATCCGGTGCGCGGTCAAATGATCGCGACCCACACTCGTCCGCCGATCTTCCGGCGCATCGTGTTTGGCGCCGGCGGGTACGTCGTCACCCGCCCGGACGGCCGCGTGCTTTGCGGCTCGACCATGGAGCGCGTCGGTTTCGAGCGGGGGATCACCTTTGGGGGCATGGCCGACGTCATCGGTAAAGCCACGCGGATCGCGCCCGGGCTCGGGTCGGCCGCGATCGAGGAACATTGGTCGAGCTTTCGACCGGGCACCCCCGACGGGTTGCCCCTGGTTGGCGGAACTCGGATCGAGGGTTTGTTTCTGGCGAGCGGACACTATCGCAATGGCATCTTGCTGGCTCCGCTGACCGCCGAGTTGATCGCCGATGCCATGGCCGGCAAACCTACGTCGAGAGAGGCTCGAGCCCTTTCGCCGCATAGGTTCGAGGAGTCGGTCGAATGACGGTGGTGTCGGAGCAGATGCTCACCGCGAACGGTCTTAGGCATCACGTCATCCGTTGGGGCGACGGTCCGGTGGATGTCGTGCTGTGCCATGGCTTTCTCGATATCGGTTGGAGCTTTGACGCGGTTGCGCGGGATCTGGTCGCGGCGGGACATGGAGTCGCGTCGTTCGACTGGCGCGGACACGGTGAAACCGAATGGATTGGCGCCGGCGGCTATTATCACTTCCCAGACTACGTCCTCGATCTCGAAGAGTTGCTACCCCAGCTCAGCGACCAACCTGTTCATCTCGTTGGACACTCGATGGGAGGGTCAGCGTGCGCAATGTTCGCGGCGGCCCGGCCAGGCAGGCTGCGCTCCTTGGCGTTGATCGAAGGCATCGGGCCTCCTGAGATGGAACCACGTGAACCGGCCACGCGATTGCGCGCATGGCTCGACGGTGTCGCCAAAGTGCAAAGCAAGGCCCCGCGCCCGATGGTCGACGAACGAAGCGCGCTGAAGCGGATGCGGGTGCAGAACCCGGAGCTCACGGAGGAGCTAGGCTTGTTTCTGGTGAGCAAAAGCACGAAGGCCGTCGACGGCGGGATACAATGGACGTTCGACCCACTGCACAAGACTTGGTCTCCGCGCCCGTTCCAAGCCCACACGTTCGGTGAGCTCCTTGCCGCGATCTCCACCTCTACCCTCATCATCGCCGGCGAGCAGGGTTTCCGACTCCAAGACGAGCAGGATCGGATTGGGAAGATCGAACACCACCGCGTCATCGAGATTCCAAACGTGGGTCACATGATCCACTGGTTTGAGCCCCACGTGCTCGCTGCCGAGCTTGCCGGATTCTTTGCCGAGCACGGGCCTTGACGGAGTCTGGGGCGCGTGAAACGCTGCCGGCCCATGCGACGGATTTTCTTTGTTTCCCTCGTCCTGGCTGCTGCATTTGCCGTCCAGGCACTCGCTGAAGAAACGCCCCCGACCGGCGACGACGCGCGCCGCGCTAAGGTTTTTGCAAAGGTTGGCAGTGAGACGATCACGATCGGCGAGCTCGAGGACATCATCAACGCGCGCCCTCCCTACGCTCGCAAGCGATTGGCGGAGCAGAGGGTGCTGAGAGAGCTTTCCGACGACCAGGTTCAGAACGAGTTGCTCTATCAAGGCGCAGAGAAGCTCGGGTACGCCAACGACCCGAAGGTTCGAACGTTCTTGGATCAAACAATAGTCCAGATGTTCGTTCGCAAAGAGTTCGAAGAGGCCGTAACGCCTGACGACGTTCCTGAAGAAGAGATCGCAAAGTATTTCGAAGAAAACCCCGAGGAGTTTCGTCGGCCCGAGATGCGCCGCGCAAGGCACATCCTCGTTGCGAGCAAGGAGGAGGCCGAGGCGACGCTCGTGGAGCTCGAGTCTGGCAAGGAGGGCACGACGTTCCGGGCGTTGGCCAAGCGGACGAGCCTCGACACCGAAACGAAGCTTCGCGGGGGTGACCTCCTCTACTTCAACGAAGATGGAACGCTGGTGGGCAAGAAGGGGGAGGAGGCCGCGGCGATCAACCCGACGCTTGCCCAGGCCGCATTCAAGCTTCCGAAGACAGGGGCGATCAGTGAGCCGCTCGACCTCGGGGACGGGAAGTGGAGCGTGCTCGAGCTCACCGGCATCCGCCCGGAAAGGGTCCAGACGCTGGAGCAGGCAAGCCGCGGGATCCGTCACAAGTTATGGCGCGCAGAGCGCGAGGCCGCACTCGACAAGCTGATCGCTGATCTGCGCGCCGAGCTGAAGCCAGAGGTCTACCCAGAGCGGGCGGACGCGATCGTCCTTGCGCCCAGCACTGAGCCGATCGAGCCCCCGAACCAATAAAAGCACCCCACGCCTTTGGGGGGGCTTGCCAATTTGGTGCGCTCCGGTTACTAAATGAACGTTCATTCATTTTCGAACGAGGGAGCTATGTCGTCTACATTCCAGCCCTTTAAAGAGGAGCACCACATCTTTCGCCAGCAGGTTCGGACGTTCGCGGAGAGCGAGCTCGCGCCCAAGGTCGACCAGTGGGAGGAAGAAAAGCTCTTCCCCAACTCGGTGTTCAAGCGAGCGGGTGAGCTCGGGATCCTCGGTGCGCACTACCCCGAAGACGTCGGAGGAGGCGGCGGCGACTTCTGGATGAGCGTGGTGAAGTCCGAGGAGCTAACCCGCTGTGGCTCGGCGGGCGTGACGATGGGCCTGCTCGTCCAGGCAGACATGGCGACGCCGGTGATCAACGACCTCGGCTCACGCGAGGTGAAAGACGAGTTCTTGGCGCCCGCGCTTCGCGGCGACAAGGTTGCGGCGCTCGGCGTCACCGAGCCTGGCGCTGGCTCGGACGTCGCAGGGCTTCGAACCACGGCCCGACTGGTTGGCGACGAGTACGTCATCAACGGGTCGAAGACCTTCATCACCAACGGCACGCGGGCTGACTTTGTCACGCTCATGGTCAAGACCGACCCCGACGCCGGTCACAACGGCATTTCGATCATCGTGTGCCCGACCGACGTGAAAGGCTTCAGCATCTCGAAGAAACTCGAGAAGGCTGGAAACTGGTCGAGCGATACGGCCGAGCTCTTCTACGAAGACGTTCGCGTTCCGAAGCGCTACCTCCTCGGGCAAGAGGGAATGGGCTTCATGTATCTCATGCAAAACTTCCAGTCGGAACGTTTGGTTGGCTGTGTGAGCGGGCTCGCGGGTTCCAAGCTGGCACTGGACCGTTCGGTGCAGTTTGGCCGAGAGCGCGTTGCCTTCGGAAAGCCGCTGATCAAGCGAGAATACTGGCAGCAGAAGTTCGTCGACCTGTATACCAAGTACGAAGCCGGCAAGGCGCTGACCTACAACGCGTGCGCCGCGTATAACGAGGACAAGTTCGTCAACAACGGGGCGCTCTCGATGGAGACGACCCGAATCGTGTCGATGGCCAAGGCCTACGTGGGTGACGTGACCGCGGAGATCATGGATCAATGCTTGCAGTTCCACGGCGGGATGGGGTACCTCGAAGATCTCTGGGTCGCCCGCGCCTGGCGAGACGCGCGGCTGTTTCGCATCGGCGGTGGGGCGACCGAGGTGATGCGGTACGCCGTGGCGAAAATTATGGGGTTCTGAGTCCGGACGGCCGACCGCGAACCGCGAACCGCTGACCGCTGACCGCTGACGCTGGCACTGGCACTGACGCTATCCCTTGCGACTCCAAGCCATGAGCCAGTACGGTCCTGTCACTGGGCAGGTTTGGTGCCGTCGCAAGCCGCGTCTTTGGATTTCTGCACGACGGACTGGAGAGGTAATGCCATGTCAGATTTTTCTGCCGTCGCAGCGGTTTCCCTTCTTTTCGTGATGGGTACTTTTCTGTTCTTCTCTTTGTCCAACAAGACAAATGACATAGGCGCCCAAATCTTCACGGGTGTTGTAGGCGGGACTCCCATATCGACCGAGCTACGATGGTTCTTGCTCTACTCGACATGGACGCCTTACGGAGGTGGCGTTGTGTCTTGCGGGATTTTCCTCGCATTCGCGCAAGTACAGATCGCCAACTACGCAGTCGACGAAAACGCCAAACTACTCGCGTATATGGCCGCCTTCCTTGCGGCGCTTGCTGCGACCGGAATGTTGATCCTCGGCACCGCGGCTTTCCTCACCTACCGATCCGTGTTGCGCCAGGCCGAAGCAGACTGAGCGACGATCGCTGGCACTGGCACCCCGTAGAGTGACTTCGTCACCACGGGGCTTCGCTGCCTCACCGCCCCCAAGACATGCGCGGCAGCGCGAGCCCGAAGGGCGAAGCCCGGCGCGAAGCGCCGC
>Ga0209456_10001044_pt1 | contig 13735 bp, 9 predicted proteins | sample COG_11_FD_184755 | JGI IMG/M metagenome (GOLD analysis project Ga0209456, IMG submission 184755) | Pelagic marine sediment microbial communities from the LTER site Helgoland, North Sea, for post-phytoplankton bloom and carbon turnover... | ecosystem: Environmental > Aquatic > Marine > Neritic...
TGAGGAGGAACTGCAGCATGTGAAGAACCTGTTGACCAGTCGGGATCAGCATTTGAAACGGCTTTACAAGGACATCCAGCGTTTGAACATGGATTTGAACTATCTGCGTGGTGAGTTTGGTTTTGATGAGAACCTGGAAAGTCTTGAGCCAGGTGAAAATGACAGTATGGAACTCATTATTCTGAAAAAGCGATATGCAGGACTACAAAGGCGAATTCGCGAATTCGAAAACTCAACGTCATGGCGTATCACGCGGCCGATCAGGGAGCTAAAGCGCGCCCTCAAGCGGAAGGGTTGAGACGTGACAGACCTGACCTGCGAAATTTCTGATGCACAGGATCAGCACTGGATGGCTGAGGCCCTGTTGTTGGCCAGACGTGCAGGTCTTGAGGAAGAAGTACCCGTCGGGGCCGTTATTGTCAGGGAGCACGAAATCGTCGGTCGTGGATGGAATCGCAATATCGGTCTCAATGACCCGTCCGCACACGCTGAAATCATGGCCATGCGGGACGCCGGAAAAACACTCGGAAACCACCGGCTGCCAGGGTGCAGTTTGTACGTGACCCTTGAGCCTTGCCCGATGTGTGCGGGTGCGATGATACATGCCAGGCTGGCGCGCGTCGTATATGGTGCCGTTGACCCAAAAACGGGGGCGGCAGGCGGGGTGTTCGATCTCCTGGGTGACCCTTCCCACAACCACAGGATCGAGGTTACCGGTGGTTGTCTCGCCAAGGAAAGCTCTGACTTGTTGCGGGATTTTTTTAGAGAGCGCAGATGAAAGGATTTTGTTACTATGCGGGCGATTAGAGGGTCGGCAGGCCCGTGTCAACATGGAAGAGATTGATTTATGAAAATAATTATTACTGTTTTATTGCTGTTATTTGTTACCGATTCCAAAGCTTATCTTGACCCCGGTACCGGCAGCATGCTGTTACAGGTTATCCTGGGTGGTGTAGCTGCTGTGGGGGTTGCGATCAAGCTGTACTGGCACAAATTGAGAGTTGCTATTGGAGCGGGCAGGAAAGAGGTTTCCGAAGACGAGCAGATCTGAAGTTCCATGAGTAACTCTAAAGCCGAGGTTAATGCAGGCTCATTTCGTGATCGTGACGGACGTGTGTATCAATACCGGGGCAGAATATTCCGGGGCTTAAGTGAAGCTGCACTGCAATGCTACCGGCAACTGCAGGAAAAGCCGTTTTACGCAACGCTGGTCGAATCAGGCAAAGTTGTTGGCAGTCGTGAACTTGTCACGCAAGAAAACCCTCTGCCGGAAGGTCTAAGGCAGCAATGGGCGGGTTTTCTTGAACACGACCCTGTAACGGTCATCAGTTATCCCTACGAATGGACCTTCAGCATGCTCAAGGCTGCCGCCAGTCTGCAACTGCACCTGGTGGAGCGCGCCGTCAGTAACGGCTTCACGCTGAAAGATGCGACCCCGTATAACATACAGTTTGTGCACCGCAAACCGGTTTTTATCGACATTCCCTCTTTCGAACCCCTGGATGAAGGCGAGCCCTGGTCGGGTTACCGGCAGTTTTGCGAGATGTTCCTGTTTCCATTGATGCTGCAGGCCTACAAGGGCAGCAATTTCCAGCCATTCATGCGCGCAGCTATCGGTGGCGTGGATGTGCAGACCGCAGCTGCCCTGTTTGGTTCTCGTGATCGATTTCGCAAGGGTGTACTGAGTCATGTCTGGTTGCAGTCCAAGCTGGACCGGCGGTTTGGCGGTTCATCCGAAAACGTCAGGTCTAATCTTAAATCGGCTGGTTTTAACCGAGAGTTAATCCTGGTGAATGTACGCAAGATGCAAAAGCTGGTTAAAAAACTCGAGTGGAAAGCGGCTGGCTCAGAGTGGGGCGACTATACTGAATTCCACAACTACACCGAAGATGATCACGCTCTGAAAGAAAATTTCATCCGCGAGACCATCAGCACCGAAACACCGCAAACCGTTTGGGATATTGGCTGTAATACCGGGCAGTTTTCACGTATAGCGGCGTCAGGTTGCAAGCAGGTGCTGTCCATGGATATTGACCATGTGGCAGTAGAGCGGCTTTTTCTGAACCCGGAGACACCGGCTAACATTCTCACGCTGGTGCAAAATGTCGCAGACCCTTCACCCAACTGGGGTTGGCGCAATCATGAGCGCAGTGACCTGCAAACACGCAGTCAGCCTGACCTTGTGTTATGTCTGGCCCTGATTCACCACGTGGTCATTACGGCCAATATCCCGTTGGCGGAGTTTATTGACTGGCTGGCCGGTTTAACCGACAAACTGGTGATTGAATATGTTTCGCGCAAGGACGACAAGGTACAGACCCTGTTGCGAAACAAGGAAGATAAATACAAGGATTACAGTCGCGAGTCGATTGAATCAAACCTCACGCGGCATTTTGAGATCCGGGCTCAACAGGATGTGAACAATGGGAATCGTTGCCTTTATTTGTGTGTGAAACCTGAAAACACAAACAGCGCTACTGGATCAGCCTGAAACTTTTCAACTTTCCAGCTGCATGCCAATCATCTATTCTGTTTTCCGGCGTCGCGGTCTCGCTGAATTTCAAGACAATTTGATTATTCCCGTGTTCAAGCAGACCGCCGGGTAGTGGTATCGTCATCCGGGTCCAGTCTTTGCTGTTATCCAGTGAAAAACTTTCATGCAAGGTTTGATGGTTCACGGTGATTGAAAATGACTGCATTTCAGCTTTCATAAAATCAGGCATGGTCAATTCCAGTTCGATGCTTGCCGGAAGCCCTGGTTGTTCTGTGCCTACCAGGATTGTAAATTCTGAGCCGCCTATCCAGGATGATTCGTCGTCGGGTTTCGCACGGTTGAGAGACAGGCCACGGCTTGTTTCATAAGCAGAATTGTAATTGATGGCAGGATAGCTGGCCGGTGCCAGGTGCTTGTAGTACACATCCTGAAGCGACCAGGTTTCCAGGTTCCTTACGGCTCCGTCAACGGTCCATAATTCGTTTGAAATGGCTTCTCCTGTCCAGAATTCAGCACTTGTGTAGCGATTGAATATCCTGGTGCGCTCAAGCTTTGGGTCAATTGACAGGACCGACAGACCGCTGTAGTCACCTGTAAGCCCGACAAGGTCGAGCGCAGTTGGCGCAATATCAATCAGGGAAGTGGGTAAGTCACTGACCTGGAAATCCCCTTGGCTCTTCAATGGTTTTATCATCAGCGTCGGTCGTGCCGCTCCAATAATTCCCACATACAAACTGGCGTTGGCTTTAGGGCCGTGGTTATCATCCGGTTCAATATTGACACCGTGGTCTCCGCTAATAATGATGGCGGTCTCATCAAAGATGCCGAGCTCACGTAGTTTTTCAGCGAAACGGGCAATACCGGTAAGCACACACACACTCTGGTCGTAGTACTGCTTACGTGTTCTCTCAAGTTCGCGGTTGAAGACACAGTCCGCATCCCAGTGTGCCGGGATGTGTGTGCCAATATAGTGGTACCACTTGTAACGTGGCTGTGGCCCCGCCACAACCATGTTGTCTATCCATTCGCGCAATACCGGATCAGGCCATGGTGATGACCCATCCAGCGTGGTATCGGCAAAAAACCAGTCGCCGTTGTTGTAAATTTTCTCTTTCAGAAACATCGGCAAATGCCTGAACAGCGTGAGGTCTGCCAATTGCCGGGCCGCATAGGAATAATGCTCATCCTTGTGACGGAAATATCCGCGCGCTTTGAGATCATTAAATGGCCTGGTGATACAACTGGCTGCGCCTTCAACGCAATAGGCTGACGAGAGCGTTACGTAATCCAGGCGGAAGCCTTTTTCCTGCAGGCGGGCAGGGTAGGCATACAATTTCAACTCATCTATTGTGCGCTCGATATCGTAACCCGCCTCAAAATCGAAAGGGAGACCCGTGAAAATTGTTGGCACGGATGGAGCCGTGCCCTGGTACATACCGAGATGGTCGCGGTAGAGTGTGAAGCCGTCCAGCCTTGCAGCAAGTTTGGGATGATCTTCAAGTACTTCGCGTGCTATATCGCCCTGGAACCCGTCCGGTACAAGGTGGATGAGGTTTAGTGTGCTCGAGAATTCAAGCACATCCGGGCTGACTTCATCTGAAAGCCCAAGCGCGGCGTTGGCCTTCAGGTTGAACAATACCGGTGTGATCAGCAGTACCGACGACAGAACAGGTACCAGGGCGAGCCACACCGGTATCTGCCTGAACCGGCTCAACAACCAGTAGAACAAGGGGAAGGCGAGAAGAAAGCCAACCCATTCCACCCAGAACTTCCAGCCATATTCACGCCAGTTCGTCAGGTCGCCATTGAAGTCACCGTAGTAGAAAAGATCGTGTACAAAATTGCCCTGAAGCGCAAAAACAAACGCGCAGGCGAGGCTAGCAATGGCAAGGGATCTGGCAAATGGTGTTTTGCCGGATAAAAAATATGAGAAAGCACTCAGTGCCAGGACCAGCAATAAAGAGCCGAAGGAAAACCACAATGGGCTAAACGCCAGGTCTTCCCTGTTGGCAAGGGTAACCAGTAATGGACTGGCAAACCCGAGACCGAAATACAATGCAAAAAAAGAGAAAAACCGACTGGCCATTTTGATTAAGCCCTAGTGATAACGTGACAATGGGCAGAGCCCTGATTCTTGTGGATTCATTAGCAAGTGGGGATTTTAGGGGGGATCAAGCTGGAATAAAAGACACGCGGACACATTAGCGTCGAAATATTGCAGGTACCAGATTGCAACAGGGTGCTCTCCAGGTAGAGAAGTGCAGGGTTTCAAAACACCCTGCACCTTGAGGAGACCTGGTAGCCGCTCCAGGTTTAAGCTTTATTGTGCGTGAACTTTATCCACAGAAGCCACTCTGCCTTCACCATGACAAGTCCCGCAGGACTCGCCAAAAAACGTGGTGTTGACAAAGGCGTGTGCTGCCGAGTCATCGTCATCATGGCAACTCAAACAGGCCGCGGTATTTGGCATCATCGGACTCCACCACGCCTGCGGTGTAATCGTTGGAAGCGCACTACTCTCGACCGGAACCTGTTGCGAATTGTTGACATGACAGGTATCGCAATTACGCAGATCGCCGGGGTACACAACTTCGCTGTAGTCATGGCTGCCGATCGAGAATCCATTCTCAAGTTCTTCTCCACGATGGATGCTGTGGATCATGTACTTGAAGTGGATAGTCTGATCTTCATCGAAATCAAGCGCTTCCGGCATATGGCAGGTGTCGCAATACTGCGGATCGTGCCGGACGCCACCATGGTACATCAGGTTGGAGTGGCAGCTTTCGCAGTTGTAGTCTTCAACCACCGTTCGCCTGGACGCAGCGACAGTGTCGGTTACCGCAAAGACGATCCGCGGGTTCTCAGCGTTGTCGCTCTCCTCGGACACCGTTTCACCGAAGTCAATCGGAACCAGGTTCCGGCTTTCAACGCTGACCGTGAAGGAGCCATCAGCATCCAGTGGCAATGACTGGACAAAGGTATAGGTCCAGGTGTTGTCACCAGCCCAGACCAGGGCATTAATTGCGCTCTCCTGGGCCTGGAAACTGTAATCATCGTTTGGCCCGGATAGAGTCAACCTGAAACGATCCAGGCCGGCCGGGTCTATCGGAGCATTTTTGCTGCCAACCGAGAACTTCACGGTTGGATTATCTCCCGGGTTGGTATTGATGACTTCCAAAAACCTGACCAGCACACCGGGGAACTGTGCTGACTTGTAGAGTTCCAGATGGGCGCCCTGGACCGACCGGTCGAATTCATTACCGGTATAGGGCACGTGACAGTTGCCGCAGGTGATGTCATCTGCCATGACGAGGTCGTACTCGGAATGGCCTTCGCCTGTTTCCCAGTTGATATAGTCGTGACACGATCCACAGGTCTTGCGGGATGGGTGATCCATCCAGTTGGTATGCTGGGCACCGGCTTCGCCCCTGAAACTTCCGGGTGCGTTGCTGACACAGCCCAGAACCGTTGCGTTGACGGGAACTGACTGCAGCAATTTCTGCGTGTTCGAATCATAAATATCAAACGAGGTTCCATCTGCTACCCATTTGCCTGTCTCCGCAAAACCTGACGGCCCGCCCGTGGCGAAAAGTTTTCCCTCGGGGTTGGAGGCGGTACGAACCCTGATTTCAACACTATCGGTATATTCCCAGTTGAGGACAACACTGCCATGGCCGGAGCTATCACACACCAGAGCAGCGGAAGGGTTGGAAACCATCGGGAATCTCCCGGTGGGAATACCTCCGGTGTGGCAATCTGTACATTCGTTTATCGGGGCAGGGTAGACAACATCGTTGTAGTTATGCACTGACTGACGGTAACCGATGATCGTGTAATCCTCGCTCAGGTTTTCACCCATGTGTATCTTGTGGATCATCAGCGGCATGTCAACCGAGTTGCCGGTATCCGGGTCAATGCTTTGACTGGGGTTATGGCACAAGATGCACAAACCGACTTCCCGGCGCGACCCGCCGTGTATGGCGAGTGGATCATGGCATCTGCCATTACAGGTTTCAGTGGTCACGATATCGCGTGGCAAGGGTTCGCTGACCCCGGAAGGGACGAAGTGATCGAGTTCGTTGGCTACATAGAGGCCCAACTCGAATTCAGATAGATCCCGCCGTGCATACATGCCCAGCGTATGGGTAACATCCATGTCGTAACTTATGGGCAACACCGTACCGAACTTGTATTTGTAGGTGCCAATACTTATCTCCGTGTAGGAGCCACCTGAATCCGTGGATGCCTGTATCGCAGAATCGCCAGTGATCGGACTGGTCTGCACACGGGTGGTGTAGGCAACATAGGCTTCTTCGAACGCCGGGATATAGGAAAGAACAAAAGACGTACTGACCGGCCCGGGTGTAAAAGTACCGGTCCTGTCCAACGGCAGACCGGCAGGATCAGACAGTGTGAAGGTCACTTCCGGTTGACGGTCGTTTGGAATAACAACCTCGACAATTTCCAGTACCAGTCCCGGTCTGATGAATAGGAGTTGCTCAGGAGTTAAATAGAACTCACTGTCTTTTGTCGTGTAATGACCGCTGTCAGCGACCTCTGTTTTGGCGGCCAGGTTCGCGGTTCCAAGTAAACACAGCAGACCCACCAATAGTGGCTTTATCAACTTCTTATTCATCACTGACTCCCGATTTAGCCGCCTGTTTCACATGGTTTGGCAGGCGGTGAGCTACCTATTATTTTTATACGTTTATTTTACCCATACCTTATTACCTGCTTGGGTTTTTTTCAATGATCATGCGGCTGGTTATCAACTGGATTTATTGCTCTCCAAAAAAATGCAGGGTGCCGAAGCACCCTGCAAATCCTATAGGCTTGATAGCCTTTTATAACATCGGCTCTAACGGGCGTGAACCTTATCCACTGATGCATCTTTTCCTTCACCATGGCAGGTCGAGCAGGACTCGCCAAAGAACGCGGTGTTGGAATAAGCGTGTGCTGCTGATGAATCGTCATCATGACAACTCAGGCATGCTGCCGATTGAGGTTGCATCGGCGTCCACCATGCATTGTTGGTGATCGTCGGCAGCGCGCCGTCAGGTGTTGGCACATTCTGTGAACCGTTCACATGGCAAGCATCGCAATTACGCAGATCGCCGGTGAAATGGATATTACTGAAATCGAACGTGCCTCTTGAGCGAATCACGATATAACCGTTTTCAAGCTCTGCACCACGGTGGATTTTGTGGATCATCCATTTCATATGGACAGATTCTGGTACATCAGCGATATCCAGCCGGTCAGGTGTGTGACATGTGCTGCAATAGGTTACGTCGTGGCGGTTACCACCATGCAGGGACAGGTTGAGATGGCAGGCTTCGCATTTTGCATCATCAACGACCGTGCGGCGTGCAACTGCACTGTCAGCGGTGACCGCAAACTCCATCAATGGGTTTTCTGCGGTATCACGCTCTCCTGACGGTTCAGCTTCACCCATGTCAACATCAACTATGATACGTCCTTCCATGCTGACGGTAAATGAACCCGTGGCATCGGCTGGAAGCGGTGTATCAAATTGATAAGCCCAGTTATCGCCATCGCTTACAGCTGCGGTTGCGTCTTCGAGCGCATAAAAGTAATCATAGGCCCAATCTTCATTTGGTCCGGTGATTACGAAACGAAGGCGATTCATTGAAGCGGGGTCTATCGGGCCATTCTTGCCTTTCAATGAGAAAGTAACGGTTGGCTTTTCACCCGGGCCCGTGTTGGCGACATCGAGAAACTCGACGATTGGATTGGGTAATTGTGCTGATTTGTATACCGGCAAATGAGCGCCTCTGATCGAACGGTCAAACTCTTCACCGTACGGTTTGTGGCAGTTTGCACACGAGTCGTCGTTTTCCTGCGGGATTCCACTTGCGTGACCTTCACCCGTTTCCCAATTGACCCAGTCGTGACACGCGCCACAGGCTTTACGGCCAGGATTATCCAGCCAATTGGTATGATCGATACCAGCTTCACCAACAAATACACCTGGCGGGTTGCCAACACAGCCATAGCCTGTTGCGTTAACCTCAAGACTCTGGAGGGTATCGCCAGAGGCTTTATCGACCAGTACAAAAGTGGTTCCATCTTTAACCCACTTACCGGTCATTGCCTGGCCAGCGCCTGTCGTTGCGGCAAATAACGAACCATCGGCTGTATCCATGCGGATCTCGAATGCATCGAGGTCACCCCATTCCAGCAGCGTTGCACCAAAACGGGACGCATCACATACGGGTACAGGATTTGGGCTTGCTACCAATGGGAAGTTCTCAGTTGGTGTACCGCCAGTATGGCAGGACTCGCATTCGTTGATCTCAGCCGGGTACACGACATCACTGTAGTCGTGATCGGTCTGGCGATAGCCGATGACGTTGTATCCATTGGCCAGGTTGGCGCCCATATGGATCTTGTGAACCATCAACGGCATGTCAACCGAGTTACCGGTATCAGGGTCGATGTCCTGGAAGGCGTTATGGCAAAGGATGCACAGCCCGACTTCCTGTCGTGAGCCGCCATGTATCGCCAGCGGGTCATGGCAACGGCCATTACAGGTTTCGGTGGTGACGATAGAACGTGGCTCGGGTGCTGTGGAACCTGAAGGGACAAAGTGATACAGTGGATTGTCTACATAACGATCCAGTTCGAACTCCCTCAGGTCGCGTCGCGCATATGAACCCACGGTATGGGTTACATCCATATCGTAGCCTTCCGGCAATACCGTACCAAATTTGTACATGTAATTGCCGATTGCGATCTCTGTATAGGTGCCACCTGAATCGGAGGTGCCCTGTTCAGCAGAATCGCCGGTGATTGGGCTGGTCTGAATGCGCTTGGTGTAGGAATAGTAAGCCTCTTGACCTGCACCAATATAGGCCATGATGAAAGAGGTGCTGACCGGGCCCGGTGTGTAAACGCCGGTTCTGTCCAGTGGCAGCCCTTCAGGGTCGGCTAAAGTGAAAGTCACTTCAGGTTGACGGTCGGCCGGAATAACAACATTGGTAATTTCCATGACCAGACCGGGTCTGATGAATAACAACTGTTCTGGTGTCAGGTAAAACTCACTATCCTTGGTAGTGTAATTACCGTTATCTATCGTGTCTGACTTGGCCGCTAGGTTGGTTACACCACATAAACAAATGATGCTTACCAGGAGCGACCAGATTATTTTTTTCCTCATGACTTACTCCCGTGTTGCCCGTCGTTTAAGCGTTCGTTAATAGGACGGAGCGTGATTGTCGAAAAAGGTGGTTTCGGTTGATCTCACCCGTTTGTCAATTTGTCACAGGTCAAGGTGGCTTGCATTGACCTATGTCAATGAATGGCAACTGGTATTCAAGTACTTAGCCTAGATTTTATGCGGGTTGCCGTGCTTTTTGATGGCCATAAAAAGAGGAATCAAAAATATATGAAAAACTTCACCGTATACCCTTCAACGGCGTGGAGAATGCGCTAGAATGGCAGGTAGGTTTTCACTAGGAATTATTATGAGCAAAAGTACATTAAAACCCGGTGTTGTTACCGGTGAAGGATATATAGCACTTGTAGAGGCTGCCAAGTCTGGTGGTTACGCATTGCCGGCGGTAAACGTCACCGGCACCAATACGATCAACGCGGTGATGGAGGCAGCAGCCAAGGCAAATTCTGACATCATCATTCAGCTTTCCAATTCTGGCGGTCAGTTTTATGCCGGAAAAGGCTTAACGGATGCTTTTAATGCAAAGGTGATGGGTTCTGTCGCTGCAGCACAGCATTGCCATCTGCTGGCCGAGCATTACGGAATTTGTGTTGCCATGCATACCGATCATGCCAACAAGGCGTTGATCCCCTGGATTGAAGCTTTGCTCGATGAAGGTGAGAAGTACTACGCAACCCATGGTAAGCCGCTATTCAGTTCTCACATGCTGGATCTTTCAGCTGACCCCATTGATTTCAATCTCAGTGAATGTGCCCGTATCCTGGAGCGCATGGCCAAGATCGATATGTCGCTGGAAATCGAACTGGGTGTGACAGGTGGTGAAGAAGATGGGATCGGCAGTGATTTTGATGAAGGTGCAGATAATTCGAAACTTTATACGCAGCCCGAAGATGTACTGCGTGCCTATGAATTATTGAACCCGATCGGGCACTTTTCCGTTGCAGCGTCATTTGGCAACGTTCACGGTGTTTACAAACCGGGCAACGTTAAACTGCGCCCGGAGATTCTGAAAAACTCGCAGGCCCTGGTTCAACAGACCTGTGGCACCGGCGAGAACCCGCTTCACCTTGTATTCCATGGTGGTTCCGGTTCGGAAAAAGCCAAGATTCACGAGGCTGTCAGTTACGGTGTTTTCAAAATGAACATCGATACCGATACCCAGTTCGCTTTCTCGCAACCGGTTGGCAAGTTTGTGCACGAGCACTCCCGCGCCTTTGAGTTCCAGATCGATCCGGATGACGGCACACCTTACAAGAAGCAGTATGACCCCAGGGGTTATTTGCGTCTTGGTGAAGAAGGCATCGTTGCGCGTTTGCAGGAAGCCTGTGAAGACCTTGGCTCAAAAGGCAAATCCATAGCGGGTGCCTGATTGGTTAATTTCGAGTAGTATTGAAAATGACCGGGCTTGATGGCCCGGTCATTTTTTTTTGCTGATAGGGAGTTGAATTCCAGGTATGCCCTTAGTCGAACATCTTGAATTGCCGGCCTTTTCGCGTCTGCGTGAGCAGGGACACGAGGTGTTGCCGCTGGAGCGCGCGATACACCAGGACATACGCGAACTGCATATCGGGTTTCTGAACATGATGCCGGATACGGCACTGGAAGCCACTGAAAGGCAGTTCATAAGGCTGGTAGGTAACTGCAATCGCATCGCACAGTTCTACGTGTACCCTTTCTCACTGCCAGGGTTGCCCCGCAGTAAAAAAACGCTGCAATACATCGAGCGCTACTATTCCAGGTTTGAAGACCTGCAGCAGCAGGGACTGGACGCACTGATCATCACCGGTGCAAATATATCCAACCCAAACCTCGAGGAGGAACCGTTTTGGGAGCCCCTGATGGATGTAGTGCGCTGGGCTGACGCAAATGTCGCTTCCACGCTGTGTTCCTGCCTCGCCACGCACGCCTTGCTCAGGTATTTTTATGGTATCGAGCGACAGGCGCTGCCGCGCAAGCAATGGGGGGTATACAGCCATCGTGTTTCCTGCCCCGGTCACCCCTTGTTAAGGGATATCAACACCCGCTTTGACGTACCTCATTCGCGTTATAACGAGATTACCAGGCAGGAACTGGAAAAGGCCGGGTTGACGGTGCTGGTTGAAAGCGAGACGGGCGGGGTGCACATGGCGGTCAGCCAGGACCAGTTTCGCATGATCTATTTCCAGGGTCATCCGGAGTACGACAGGAACAGCCTGCTGAAGGAGTACAAGCGCGAGGTGCTGCGCTATCTTTCTGGGGAGTTGTCTTCACCACCCCCATTTCCGGAGCATTACTTTTCCACGGACGTCAAACGTGTTGCTGAACAATATATTGAACAGGCCAGGAAAGCGCAGGCTGACAATGCGCCTTTACCGGCTCTGCCGGAGGCAAAAATTGAAGCCATGCTGGACAATACCTGGGGCGATACCGCAAAGGCCATGGTGAATAACTGGCTCGGGCTTGTGTACAAGGTCACGAACCTGGAACGTACAAAGCAATTTATGGACGAAGTCGATCCTGCTGATCCGCTTCGAATGAAAAAGTAAAGCCGGCGGGCAATCATCAGGAACCACCACTCAACCGAAGGATTTCACATATGAAAGACCAGACACTCGCTATCCATGCAGGATTCAAATCCGACCCTACAACCAAGGCAACGGCAGTGCCGGTCTACCAGACAGTCGCTTACGAGTTCGACAATGCCCAGCACGGGGCTGACCTGTTTGACCTGGCGGTACCGGGCAATATTTACACCCGAATCATGAACCCGACCACCGATGTGCTCGAGCAGCGTTGCGCGCAGCTTGAAGGTGGTATTGCAGCATTGTGTGTCAGCGCGGGAAGTGCGGCAATTAACTATTCGATTCTGAACATCGCGGAGCGGGGCAATAATATCGTTTCGGTGCCGCTGCTGTATGGTGGCACGTACACCTTGTTCAAGCATATGTTGCCACGCCAGGGCATCGAGGTTCGTTTTGCCACCGATGACAGCGTGGAGGCCATGCAAGGCTTGATCGATGAGAAAACGACCGCCGTTTTCTGTGAATCCATTGGCAATCCCGCCGGTAATATTGTCGATATCGAAGCGCTGGCAACCATGGCCCACGAGCATGGCGTACCGCTAATTGTCGACAATACCGTGGCGACGCCCGCATTGATAAAGCCGATAAAGTACGGCGCCGATATCGTGGTTGACTCCCTGACCAAGTACATGGGCGGACACGGGAATTCGCTAGGTGGCGTGATTGTCGATGGCGGCAAATTCCCATGGGAAAAATACCCCGAAAAATTCCACATGCTGAATGAGCCCGAAGCGTCCTATCATGGCGTTGTGTACACCGAGGCCATGGGTGAGGCGGCTTATATCGCACGCGCAAGAACCGTACCTTTGCGCAATACCGGCTCAGCATTGAGCCCGATGAGTGCGTTCCTGATTCTGCAGGGTATGCAGACACTGCCGCTGAGAATGCAGCGTCATTGTGATAATGCCCTTACGGTTGCTAACTATCTGAAAAAACATGAAAAAGTTGATTGGGTCAATTTTGCCGGTCTGCCTGGATCGCCATATTATGATCTCGCGCAAAAGTACACCAATGGTAAGCCTTCGGCTCTGCTGACATTTGGCATTAAGGGTGGGTATGAAGCGGGTGTGAAGTTTTATGACGCGCTGGAGATGTTCCTGCGTCTGGTCAACATCGGTGATGTGAAATCACTGGCAGCTCATCCGGCCTCGACCACACACCGTCAGATGGCGGGCGCAGAACTGGAAGCCGCCGGTGTAACACCCGACATGATCCGTCTGTGTATCGGTATCGAGGATATCGAGGATATTATTGCTGATCTGGAGCAGGCTTTGGCTAAAGCCTAGGGTCAAAACTACGCAGGTTATTTACGCTCGAAATGCATAACGCCCTCGCGTCCTGCGAGGGTTGTTTTCTCACTATCGTACTGTGTACTGGGCACATTTTGGAAACCTGTTGGTGCTTCGTCAGGGTAGCAGAGGCCATGTGGTACCTCTCTTCAGGACTCGCTCAAGCACGTCCTGTGGCGCTCTTCCTCGACTC
>Ga0209456_10001046_pt1 | contig 13727 bp, 12 predicted proteins | sample COG_11_FD_184755 | JGI IMG/M metagenome (GOLD analysis project Ga0209456, IMG submission 184755) | Pelagic marine sediment microbial communities from the LTER site Helgoland, North Sea, for post-phytoplankton bloom and carbon turnover... | ecosystem: Environmental > Aquatic > Marine > Neritic...
GTACTTGCTGCCGAGACCACGCTGTCCAAGATAAGCCTGCGCCCAGTCCTGATTCAGCGCTTCGCTGCTGCAGTCACCCGTCGTCAGGTTCACGCGCAATACGTTGTTTTGCCAGGCCACGGAAACCACCTCGATTAAGTTTTTTGAGATGCTAGCATAGAACGCAGTAAGAGGCTGATCACGGCTATTTTCAGGAGATAGTACGCCTATTTACTGGGTGCCTGGCTATTTGTCTGAGAATTACGAGGATAAAGACGAAAGTCGACTCGGCCCATGTTGACGGTCAGTCTTGTTCGGCTTTTTGGCGCATGATTGCGATTTGTGCCCGCTCAGCTTCGACGTCGCCACTTGCCCGGTGTTGCAGGCGCTCGAGTTCCATCTTCGCCCACTCGACGAGGCGCGCGTGCATCCCGTCCTCGAAATACCCGTCCTTCGGTTCGAATTCATCAATGAATCGCTGCCAACTTTTACGCGCCGCCTGGTCGTCGCGCGCCTTGGCCGCAGCGCGGAACTCGCCCAGTAGCGAGCCCGGCAAACTCGCGATCTCGAGCACTCCTGGATTGAGTTGCGCCCAGACCGAAACGTACGGCGATAGCGTATCCTGCGCCGGCAACAGCGCCGGGTTGCAAGCGAACACCGTGGCCGCTAACCAGAAAAACAGTGCACGGATCGACCGACAGTGCGTGACATTCATTCGAGGATCCCTCTACAGAGGCACTAGCTGTGGGCTTCGAGATCCTCGGCGATCGCTTCCGCCATCGCCCTGGCAATGTCCAGCCGTACGGTTTTTGCATTCGGCCCAGTATTCAGTAACTTGTCGACAACATCGACGTCGATGAACTCCACTTCGACGAGACAGGCCCGCGTTTCCAGGTTGGCGCGAGGATTTTGCAAGTGCACGTCCTTCAGCACTCCGAGCCGATGATTGTCCTTCACGCCGCGATTGCGCGCTCCCGGATCGTGACCGCGCAGAACCGTGAATACGCTTGACTGCAGGCGCTCCGCCAGGGCCCTGTCGTCAGCAACGTTCACGTTTCCATTTTGTTCGGACAGAATCAACGTTTCCGTACCACGCGCCCTCCCGTTGAAGCCGTTGTAGTGAATGCTGACAAACACGTTCGCGCCCTTCGAGCGCGCAACTTTAGCGCGGTCTGCCAGGCCAAGATTGCTGTCGCCCGCGCGCGTCAGATGTACCTTGATGTTTGAACCCGGCCGTCCGGAAGAAATTCTGTTCAGCTCCTTGCGAACCAGTTTGACCAACTCAAGCGTCATGGTTTTTTCCGGCACTCCGCTGGCGCTCGTGGCATTGTTAGCCGACGAACCTCCAATTTTACTGCTACCGCCGTGGCCCGGGTCCAGCACGACCACCCCGGTGATGCCCTCGATCGTGGCGTCTTCGACTATGGCATCCTCGTCCCCGATTTCCAGGCCCGACCCGCGCAGGAATCGATTATAGTCATCAAAGGCTGCATTGGAGCCCTTGCCCCACAAGCCATCTATATCACCGCTGTAGAACCCCTTGTCTCTGAGCAACACCTGCGCAAGTTTTCTGATGTTTTTTATTGATGTGGCCATAGTTTTCTCCTCTGTGTCCGGTTATCGCCATGATCCGCGGCATACGGAATGCCGTCAGGTAATCACAATACTTATACTAACAAAATTCGGCTATGGCCTACTTGATTTTGGGTCTTTGTCAATACAAGCATACTCATTTAACCAAACCGTATAGAAATGAAAGTCATGGGTAATGGGTGACCCTGTAACGCCCATCCTGGCATTAGAACTGATTCCAGGTCCGTTGGGCTATGAAACGTGTGTCCCATTTTGAATGCTTCCCGCTGCCGGGCTTGACCGGGATCAAACCACCCGGCGAGCGGGGGCGTTACATTGGTCACGGAGTTGATCATGACGAAACGCGATCCCACCTACATTGACGCAACGGAAATGGCCGGCCGCCAGCGGGAGATCTCGGTCGCGGAATTCTTTCTGAAGAATCGCCATCTGCTGGGTTTCGATTCCCAGGCAAAAGCACTGCTCACCACCGTCAAGGAAGCCGTCGACAACGCGCTCGATGCCTGCGAAGAAGCCGGCATTTTGCCGGACATCCGCGTGCATGTCATCGCAGCAGATCAGCACGTGTATCGGGTCATCGTCGAAGACAATGGTCCCGGCATACTCGAAAACCAGATCTCGCGCATCTTCGGCAAGCTGTTGTACGGCTCCAGGTTCCACAAGCTCGCCCAGTCGCGTGGCCAACAGGGGATGGGGATCTCGGCGGCGGGCATGTACGCCCAGCTCACCACCGGCAAGTCGCTACATGTCATCAGCCGCGTCAAGGGCGAGCGGATGGCCTCCGAACTCCATGTCTCGGTCGACACCACCCGCAACAAACCGCAGATGCATGGCAAAAAGCAGATCAAATGGGATCGGCCGCACGGCACCCGGGTCGAGGCCGAGATGGAGGGCCGCTACCAGAAAGGTACGCATTCCGTCGACATGTATCTCAAGCAAACCGCCATCGCCAATCCCCACGCCAGCTTTCATTTCGAGGGCCCTCACGGCGAAGACATCTCCTACCAGCGCAGTAGCAAGGAGCTGCCGCCCCCGCCGGTGGAGATCAAGCCCCATCCGCGCGGCGTGGAACTGGGTCGGCTGATCCAGATGCTGAATTCAACCCACAGCCGCAACCTGCTGCAGTTTTTGCAAAACGAATTCTCCCGCGTCGGCCCGAAGACCGCAGGCAAGATCATCGAGACCGCCGGGCGTGGCCTTACCGAACGTTCGTTACCGAAACGCATCGCCCACGCGCAGGCGAATGCGCTCTATCGCGCGATCATAAAAGTACCGGTATCGGCGCCACGCACGGACTGCATTGTCCCGATTGGCGAGCAGCAGCTACTCGATGGCATGAAAAAGGAAATCGACGCGGATTTCTATATAGTCAAGACAAGACCGCCGGCGGTCTACCGCGGCAACCCGTTCCAGATTGAAGTCGGTATTGCCTGGGGTCATGCGGGCGGCGCGAATCTCGCGGTGGACAAAACCGGCCACATCAACAAGGTCGTGCAGCACAAGCGTGATGCTGCCGAGGCGCTGGTCCTGCATGCCGACGAGCCGGCGCATTTGCTGCGTTTTGCCAATCGCGTGCCGTTGCTTTACGAGCAAGGCGGCTGCGCCATCACCCATGCCGTGCTGCAGACCAACTGGCGCAATTACGGCCTGAAGCAACCCAAAGGCGCCCTGCCGATCGCGCCGATGGTGATCCTGGTGCACCTGGCATCGGTGTGGGTGCCGTTTACCTCCGAGGCCAAGGAAGCGATCGCACAATACCCGGAGATCATCAAAGAGCTGAAGCTGGGTTTGCAGGAATGCGCACGCCGCCTGGCGGAACACCTGCGCCGCGAAACACGTTTGCAAAACGAATATGAAAAACGCACCCATATCGAAAAGTATCTGCCTCATGTCGGCATCGCGCTACAGGACATTCTTCATTTAAGCGACGCGCAACGCGATCAGGCCGTCAGCAAACTCGACGACACACTGCACAAATCCCGGAAAATCAAATGACAGACACCGACGCAGACAAGAACACCCGCTTGCAACAGGCGCTCGACCGTAAAACGATCGGACTGATCGACGACACGGCGGAATCCATTCGCGACAGCATCGAACGCGGCCAACTGCCCGATATCGAGTTGCCGGTGCGCAGCCTGGCGAACGTTAACTATGACACCACCAGGGGTTATCTCGAGCTGGGCGATGCGACGAAAACGCGCACGCTCACGGTCAACACCGTGCGCTCGTTTGCCCAGACCCTGCGCTTGATGGCGGCCTCGCGGCAGATGGTCGAGAGCGATGACTTCGCCACCAAACGCGAGGCGTACTACATCAGCAAGAACTGGGGAGATTGCCGCTTCGACGAACAGACCGAGTCTGATGCCATCATGGACGACATCGAAGCGCTGGCTTCGATGCATGGGCTCTCGCGTGAACAGTTACGCTTCTATCCGGAGTCCCACGGCGGATCGGTGGCCGGCCCCTTAACCGTTATGGATACAGATCCCGAAACCGGCGAGGCCATTGAGATCGACTGCGCCAGGCTCGGTAGCGGTGCCTATAGCGTGCCGCGCTCGGTGGAACGCTTAAGGTTCAGGACCGACGCGGATTTTATCCTGGCGATCGAAACCGGCGGTATGTTTCAGCGACTGAACAACCACCGCTTCTGGAAAAACGCCAATTGCATCCTGGTGGAGATGGGCGGTGTGCCGACACGCGCCACCCGCCGCTTTATCCGGCGACTCTCGGACGAGGTCGATATTCCGGTGTATTGTTTCGTCGATTGCGACCCCTATGGCTTCGCCAATATCTACCGCACCCTGAAGGCCGGTTCCGGTAACGCGGCGCACATCAACCGCTTCTTTTGCGTGCCGCGGGCACAGTTTCTGGGCGTAACACCGCAGGACATCATCGACTACGGCCTGGCCGATGCCACCCATCCACTGACCAAAACCGATATCAAGCGCGCGACCGACGCTATCGACAACGATCCTTTTTTTAACGCCCACCCGCAGTGGCTTGCCGCCATCAAGCAGCTGCTCGAGATGGGCGTACGCGCCGAACAGCAAGCCCTGGCAAAGTGGGGGCTCAACTACGTTATCGATGAATACCTGCCACGCAAACTCGAGGACAGGGACGGGTTTTTACCCTGACATCAGGAAGACAGGGGATAGACCGCGTTTTACGCTCGTTTTCAAACGTCGGCCTTTGAATCGAAATGGATATTGGGTGTCAGAGAGCAATTGATTCTAATATTAGTAACAATTGCTCTCTGACACCTATTACGTAATATTACGCGGATATAACCTCGATCAGGGAGCTCCGAGGTTGACGCGGGCGATCGATCGGAGTAGTAATAAAGTTTCGGAATTCGGAAAGCGCCAGCATTTTCACCTGTTCAGCCGAAGTTTGCGTACAGGGGTTTACGGCCTTATACCTCATGCGCGGCATCACGTATCGTGCATGACCAATGGACGCCTAGATGACTGAAACCCGTATAAATTCTGCTGCAGCAAGAGCCGAACACGACGCGAAAGATCGTCTACAGCCCCTGTTTCCCGGCGCGGACCGGCGCGGCAGGCGGCATATGGCATCGGGGAGCCCCGCGTGATCGGAGCAAAACCCACCGTCGGCATTATCGCCAACCCGGTGTCGGCGCGCGATATCCGCCGAATCGTCGCCTACGCAGGCAACATGCAAATCACCGACCGCGCCAATATCGTGCTGCGGCTGCTGGCGGGCCTGGGCGCGGTCGGCATCGAACGAGTACTGATCATGCCGGAAAATTCCGGTATCCGGCAGCACGTCGTGCGCGGACTCCAACGCTCCAGTAACCTTGGCGAAGGACGTTTTCCCGCAGTCGGATACCTCGACATGCCGATCAGCGCCTCGACCGGGGACAGCATCGAGGCCGCCCGCCGCATGCATGCCGCCGGGGTAGCCGCGATTATCGTGCTCGGCGGTGACGGCACCCACCGCGCCGTCGTCGGCGCCTGCGGCGACGTGCCGATCGCCGGGGTTTCGACCGGCACCAACAACGCTTTCCCCCGTTTCCAGGAACCGACCACGGTCGGCATGGCGGTCGGCCTCGCGGTCAGCGATCCCGAACTGTCGGAAATCGCGTTTCATGACAACAAACTGCTCGAGGTGGACGTTGCCGGGCACAGGGAAATTGCGCTGGTCGATGTCGCCATCGTCGCCGAGCGCTACGTCGGCGCCCGCGCGTTGTGGCGCGCGCAAAACTTCAAGGAGCTGTTCGTCACTTTCGCCGAAACCGAGGTTATCGGCATGTCAGTAGTCGCGGGCCTGCTCGACCCGGTGGACCGCGAAGCTCCCGAGGGACGCCACGTCCACTTCGACAACTCCGACGAACCCGCCTGGCGCCTGCAGGCGCCGATCGCGCCGGGCGTGATCGAAACCATCGGCATCGAATCCTGGAGCACGCTATTGCCCGATCAGCCGATTGCGGTCGGCACGCGCTCGGGTTCAATCGCATTCGACGGCGAGCGCGAGCTGTCATTTGCCGAAGACGACCATCCGACGGTCACTTTACGTACCAATGCATTCAGGACGATTAATGTTGCCGCCTGCATGAATTTCGGGGCACGGTCTCGCCTGCTGAGCGATCAGCACGGCAACCGTGTTCCAACATCAACCACCACACAACCACAACTGGAGGAACCAGTATGAACGACAATGTCTTTCCACTGGGTAAGGAAGAGTTACTCAAGGCTTACCGCACGATGAAAACCATCCGCGAGTTCGAAGAACGGCTGCACGTCGATTTCGGCCGCGGTGAAATTCCCGGTTTCGTGCACCTTTACGCCGGCGAGGAAGCCGCTGCGACCGGCATCATGATGCACCTCGACGACCAGGACCGCATCGCGTCGACCCACCGCGGTCACGGCCACTGCATCGCCAAGGGTGTCGATATCGGCGAAATGATGGGCGAGATTTACGGCAAGACCACAGGCGCATGTCGCGGCAAGGGCGGCTCGATGCACATTGCCGACCTGTCCAAGGGCATGATGGGCGCCAACGGCATTCTCGGCGCCGGTTCGCCGCTTGCCTGCGGCGCCGCGCTCGCCGCCAAGACGCTCGGGCATAACGGCATCGGCATGAGCTTTACCGGCGACGGCGCGTCCAACCAGGGCACCTTCCTCGAAAGCCTGAACCTGGCGGCGATCTGGAATCTGCCGATGGTGTTCGTCGTCGAAAACAATGGCTATGCCGAATCGACCTCGGTGGATTACGCCACCGCGGTCGATTCGTACGCCGACCGCGCCGCCGGTTTCGGCGTGCCGGGCGTTATCGTCGACGGCACCGACTTTTTCGCCGTTTACGAGGCCGCCGGCGAAATCATCCGGCGCGCGCGCGAAGGCGGCGGGCCGTCGCTGCTCGAATGCAAGATGGTGCGTTTCTTCGGCCATTTCGAAGGCGACGCGCAAACCTACCGCGGCGAAGGCGAAAACGAATACAACCGCGAAAATAACGATTGCCTGAAACTGTTCCGCGCCCGCGTGACCGAGGCCGGCGTTGTCGACGGCGGCGAACTCGACGCGATCGACAGCGAAGTGCTCGCGGCGATCGATAAAGCGGTCGAGCAGGCCGTGGCCGCACCGCTGCCCGGGGCGGCGGATCTCACCACCGACGTCTACGTCAAATACTGATGCAACGCTAAAGGAGAATTCAAAATGGCTCGTAACTTAAGTATGAAAGATGCAATCAACGAAGCGCTGGATCAGGAAATGAGCAGGGATCCGACCGTGATCGTCATGGGCGAAGACATCGTCGGCGGCAGCGGCTCGCCCGGCGAAGACGACGCCTGGGGCGGCGTGCTCGGCGTCACCAAGGGGCTACACGCCAAGCACGGCGACCGGCTGATGGATACGCCGCTGTCCGAAAGCGCCTATATCGGTGCCGCCGTCGGCGCCTCGACCTGCGGACTCAGGCCGGTCGCGGAACTGATGTTCCTCGATTTCATGGGCGTGTGCTTCGACCAGATCTTCAACCAGGCGGCCAAGTTCCGCTACATGTTCGGCGGCAAGGCGGAAACGCCGGTCACCATCCGCGCGATGGTCGGCGCCGGCTTCCGCGCGGCGGCCCAGCACAGCCAGATGCTGACGCCGCTGTTCACCCACATACCCGGCCTGAAAGTGGTGTGCCCGTCGAACGCCTATGACGCCAAGGGTTTGCTGATCCAGTCGATCCGCGACAACGACCCGGTCATTTTCTGCGAACACAAGGCCCTGTATGCGAGTGAAACCGACGTGCCGGAAGAGTCTTACACGGTGCCGTTCGGCGAGGCCAATATCGTGCGCGAAGGCAGCGATGCGACCATCGTCGGCTACGGTTTGATGGTGCACCGCGCCAGCGAAGCGGCGGAGACCCTTGCCGGGGAAGGTATCCAGTGCGAGATCGTCGACCTGCGCACGCTGTCGCCGATCGATACCGATAGCATCGTCGAAAGCGTCGAAAACACCGGCCGCCTGGTCTGTGTCGACGAGGCCAATCCGCGCTGCTCGATCGCGTCCGACGTCGCCGCCACGGTATCGCAGGAAGCCTTCAGCAGCCTGAAAGCGGCTCCGCAGCTGGTCACCGCGCCGCATACCCCGGTGCCCTTCTCGCCGGCGCTCGAAGACCTGTATATCCCGAGCGCCGAGGCTATCGCCGACGCGGTGCGCAAGACCATGGCGCCGTAACCATGAGCGAGGCCAACATCACACCGGTACTGATGCCGAAGTGGGGGCTTTCCATGAGCGAGGGCGTCCTCGTCGACTGGTTGGTCGACGAGGGCGCCGAGATCACCGTCGGCGACGAGATCATGGAAGTCGAAACCGACAAGATCGCAAGCGCCGTCGAAGCCGCCGACGCGGGTATCCTGCGCCGCCGCGTAGGCGACGCCGGCGAAACCTACCCGGTGCGGGCACTGCTCGGCGTGCTCGCGCCACCGGACGTCAGCGACGACGACATCGATGCCTATATCGCGGCCTACGAAGTGCCAGAGGACGAGGACGACGACGAAGCCGCGGCGGCGGCCTACGAATTTGCCGACACCGCAGCGGGACGCCTGCGTTATGCTAGCCGCGGCGACGACGGACCGGCGCTGGTGCTGATCCACGGCTTCGGCGGCGATCTCGATAACTGGCTGTTCAACATCGACGCGCTGGCAGAGCGGGCACGGGTATACGCTTTCGATCTGCCCGGTCACGGGCAGTCGGTAAAAGCGATCGAAGACCCGAGCCTCGCCGGACTTACCGGCGCGCTGCAGGCGTTTCTCGATACGGTCGAGGTCAATAGCGCGCACCTGGTTGGGCATTCGATGGGCGCTGCGGTCGCCGCCCGGCTCGCCTGCGATGCGCCCGAGCGGGTACAGTCGCTGACGCTGATCGGTGCTGCCGGTCTCGGGCCCGAGATCAATGCGGATTATATCGACGGTTTCGTCGGCGCGGAATCGAGGCGCGAGCTCAAGCCCGTGCTGTTCAACCTGTTTGCCGACAGCGAACTCGTGAACCGCAGCATGGTCGACGATCTGCTCAAGTACAAGCGCATCGACGGCGTGCAGGAAGCGTTGTCGAGCCTCGCCACGGAACTGTTCCCAGGCGGTACGCAAAGCGCCCAACTCACCGGAGATATTGACGCATCGGGGCTGAACACGCTGGTGATCTGGGGTAGCGACGACGCGGTGATACCCGCCGCGCACGCACAGGCCCTGGGCAACGCGTCTATCGAAATCATCGACGGCGCCGGGCACATGGTGCAGATGGAAAAGGCGTCGGCGGTGAATGCGTTGATTCTCGCACATATCGAATGAACCCTGGCTGCCGCTTCGGCGGCAGCCGGCTTTTAGGGCAAAACCTGCGATCGCCATGAGCATCACCCGTTTCAACATCCGGGTCTACATCCTGCTGTTCGACGAGAGCCGGGAAAGCCTGTTACTGTCGGACGAAATTGTCGACGGCGGGTTTTACACCAAGTTCCCGGGCGGCGGGCTGGAATACGGCGAAGGCATCCTCGATTGCCTGCACCGCGAAGCGCTCGAAGAATTCGGCCAGGACGTCGAAGTGCTCAGGCAGTTTTATACCTCGGAAAATTTCGTGGAGTCGCGCTTTGTCCCCGGGGACCAGATTATCTGCGTTTATTACAAATGCTGCCTGCAGCCGGACAAAAACGGTCGGCGCCTGCCCCGGTTTCGCGTCGCTGAACAACCTTACGATTTCGTCGAGCACCGCGAACGCGAGGAAAGTTTTCGCTGGCGGCCCCTGGACGAAGTCGTGCCGGAGGAAATGAGCTTCCCGCTCGACCAGCAAGTGCTGGCAAGGTTACTCGAGGACCGGTAACAGGTATTCGCAGACAGCTATTCGAACGCGGCAGCCTCAACCTGCAGAAACACGTGCGACAGGTCGCGCCTGAGCTTGTCGTCCAGGCCCGGGTAGAAAGCCTTGAACGGGGCCAGCGCCTCGCTGACCCGGGGCAACATTTCTAAATACGTACCAGAGAGCAATTGATTCTAATATTAGTAACCATTGCTCTCTGACACCTATTCCCTGCGGGATTAACTATGTCTTTGTTTCCGTGTAATCTCGCCGCTACGATGACCCGAACCGATTTCCAGGCCCGACGATGACTACCGAAATACTAAAGCGTAACCTTCCCCGATTCGAACTCGACCAGGTGCGCGACCTCGCGCTCGAACTGTATGGCATCCGCGGCGAGTTTTCGCGCCAGGACAGCGAACGCGACCTGTCGTGCAAAGTACGCAGCGACGACGGCGAGACGGTGGTTCTCAAGATCGCCAACGCCGCCGAGCCCGAATCCATTATCGACTTCCAGGTGCACGCGCTGGAACACATCGCCGCCTGCAATCCCCGTCTGCCGGTACCGCGCATGATCGCATCCACCAACGGCCGACCCTACGAATGGATCGAGTCCGCAAGCGGCGAGCGGCACATGCTGCGCGTGCTCAGCTATCTGCCGGGCAACCCGATCGATACGCGCGCGGACGCGCTTAGCGATCGCATGCGTTACGCGCTCGGTGCCCTGGTGGCCGAGCTCGACCTGGCGTTGCGCGGTTTCTTCCACCCCGCCGCACGCAGTAACGATCACCTGTGGGACCTGACCCGCTGCCTCGAGTTGCGCCCGCAGATCGATTTACTGCAGGACGGGGAGCTGCGCGACGTCTGTCGCCGGGTGTTCGATCACGCCGAAGCGGTGGTGCTGCCGCAATTGCGGCAACTGCGCTGGCAGGTCATTCACCAGGACGCCGACGCGCGTAACACCCTGGTAGATCCGGACGAGCCGCACAAACCGGTCGGCATCATCGATTTCGGCGACATGCTCTACGGTCCGCTGGTCGCCGAAATCGCCACCATCGATACCAGGGCAGAGGACGAGCGTGACCCGGTCGGATGCCTGTGCGCGACCGCGGCGGGATTCGATTCGCGCCTGCCGCTGGAGGAAGCCGAGGTCGACCTGCTCTACGACGCCTCGCTGATTCGCCAGGTGACCAACGTGATACTAGTCGCCGGTCGCGACGCCATCGACGACAGCCACGGCTACATCAGCGGCGTCGAAGACGATATCCGCATCCTCGGCAGAACCATCGACGAGGGCCGCGACCGCGCCACCCGGCGCATCCGCGAAGCCTGCCGTTTCCCGGTTTACGCGGCGCTCCCGCGCAACGGAAATACCGTCGACGACGACTACGACGCGCTCGCACACAAGCGTACCCGCCGACTCGGCGAAGTCGTTCATTTTTACGACAAACCACTGCACTTCGTGCGCGGCGAGGGCCCGTGGCTGATCACTCCCGACGGGCGCCGTTATCTCGATGCCTACAACAACGTGCAGCAGATCGGGCACGCCAATGCGCACGTGGCCAGGGCGTTATACCGGCAATCGAGCGTGCTCAACGTCAACACCCGCTACCTGTGCGATATCGTCGCCGACTACGCCGAACGCCTGACCGCCGATTTGCCGGATCACCTGAACGCCTGCGTGTTCGTCAACTCGGGCAGCGAGGCCAACGACGTCGCCATGCAGCTGGCGAAGTTCGCTAGCGGGCGCGAGGGCGCCCTGATCATGGACGCGGCCTATCACGGCTGCACCGAGACCACGATGGAGCTATCGCCGTCCGAAAGCGGGCGCTTCGATCATCTCGAATATCTCGAAGCGCCCGACATGTATCGCGGGCGTTTCGCCGATGATGCCGACGCCGCGCAAAAATACGCCGCCGACGTCGGGCGCGCGCTCGCCGACCTCGGGCAACGCGGGCACCGGCCGTCGGCCTGGATGATCGACACCGCGCTGTGCAGCAACGGCGTGGCGATGGCCCCGGATGGATATTTCGACCGGGTGGCGCGCGAGGTGCAGGCCGCGGGCGGGCTCGTCATCGCCGACGAGGTGCAGGCCGGCATGGGCCGGCTCGGCGACTTCTGGGGCTTTCGCGCACAGGGGCTCGAGCATGTCGACATGATCACGATGGGCAAACCGGTCGGCAATGGCCACCCACTCGGCGTGGTTATCACCGACAAGGCGTTGATCGACCGCTTCGCCGCGCAGATAGAATTGTTCAGTACCTTCGGCGGCAACCCGGTTTCCTGCGCCGCGGGTATGGCCGTGCTCGACGAAATCGAGCGCCTCGACCTGGTCAACAAGGGCGCCGAGGTCGGCGATTACTTGCGCACGCAACTGCGCGGGCTCGCCGAGCGCCAGCCGCTGATCGGCGACGTGCGCGGCAAAGGCATGATCATCGGCCTCGAATTCGTCACCGACCGCGAGCGCAAAACACCGGCCAGGGCGGAAACCGAGCAACTGATCGACCTGATGCTGGCCGAGCGGATCCTGATCGGCAAATCCGGCCCCGAACAAAACGCGCTCAAGATGCGCCCCAATTTCGCCTGGGAAACGGCGCAGGTCGATTATTTTGTCGACGCGCTCGACAGGTGCCTGGATAAACTGTAGGGGTTAGGAGATAGACCAGAAATCGGGGGACAGACCACGTTTTGTCTGTTGTATCGACAGGCTTTCCTGTTGAGCCTTTGATCTATAGGATAGCCGCATGACCCTGCCCGAATCACGACAGCTCGACTTCGACGAAATTCCCGTGCTCGATATCGGCGGGTTGTACGATGGAACCGGCGCCCGGGAGACCGTTCGCGCAATCGACCGGGCCTGCAGGGACATCGGCTTTTTCTACATCGTCGGACACCGCTTCGACATGCGCCTCGCCCGGCGTTTGCACGAGGCAGCCGGCGAGTTTTTCAGCCTGCCGGAAAAAGCCAGGCAGAGTCTCGGGCTCGACCCGTCGATGCGCGGTTTCCTGCCGCTCTTCTACCGCAGCAAGATCAGCGATTCTTTTTCCGGCACCAGCCACCAGGAGGGCTTCTGGGTCGGCGCGGATTTCGGCGCCGATGTTCGGCATCCGCTGGAGCGGGCCAATCGATGGCCGCAACACCCCGAGAGCCTGCGTCCGGCAATGACGGACTACCTCGAAGCCGTCGAAAGCCTGGCCGCGGTACTCAGCCAGAGCTTTGCCGATGCCCTGGGTCAGGACGGTCGATTCTATGAATCCCATTTCGCCCGTCCGACCTCGCGGCTCAAACTGAATCACTATCCGCCACAGGAGAATCCACAGCGGGTCGATAACATCGGGGTTGTGCCGCACACGGATTCAGGCGCTTTTACCATCCTGTGGCAGGACGCGAACGGCGGTCTCGAAGTGCAGACGAAAACCGGGGAGTGGGTAGGCGCCCCGCCGCTCGAAGACAGCTTCGTGGTCAACATCGGGGATATTCTGCAATACTGGAGCAACGGCCGCTATTCCTCGACGCCACATCGCGTGATCAACCGCTACGGCGTGGATCGATACTCGATTCCGTATTTCGTCAATCCGGGGGCCGACGCGGTGATTTCCGCGCTCGACGGCAGCGATAGCTTCACGCCGTTTAACTACGGTGATTACCAGATGGCCAAATGGCGCGACTTTTTCCCGGTGGATGAACCCGGACAGGCCTGAAGGAATTGAGCCGAGCCGTTCGGCGGTCCCGATTAAATAAATCCATTAAATAAATCTGTCCCGGTTTCGGTGGATCTGACCCCGTTATCCGAAATTGCGTAACATGGCATTGCGCACCTGCCAGGCCTGGGTGTCGGTATTGGCGACAATGTCT
>Ga0209456_10001047_pt1 | contig 13725 bp, 15 predicted proteins | sample COG_11_FD_184755 | JGI IMG/M metagenome (GOLD analysis project Ga0209456, IMG submission 184755) | Pelagic marine sediment microbial communities from the LTER site Helgoland, North Sea, for post-phytoplankton bloom and carbon turnover... | ecosystem: Environmental > Aquatic > Marine > Neritic...
TTTGCGTCTCAATCAAGATTTTTACTTAATTACTAAGTTCGGTGAAAGGAATTGAATGAACACCCAAGTCACATTTCGGTCCAGCAAATTTCCGCCTTATGAAGGTGAGGAGGAAGAGATCAACCCCGGGATATGGGGCAAACGGCTCGCCGAGTACTTTGTCGAGAAGCTTAAGGGGACTGGGGTCGAGGCAGAGGAAATATTTGGGGAAGACTGGGGTTGGTACATCCCAATCAAGAACGAAGGATTCCGACTTGCCATCTGTTGCGGACACCAAGACGGAGATGAGGACGAATTTCTCTGCTTCACTGATCCGGCAACGCCAATTGTCAAGAAGTTATTCAGAAAGACTGACGCAACAGAACAACTAAGTCGCCTCGTTGCAGTCATGACTAAGATACTCGCGTCAGACCCTGAAATCAGAAATGTGGAGTGGTCTTAAGGATGAAGGCAACACCGAACAAGGCCATGGTTCGGATGACCTCCAGCCTTCGGCTTCCGGCCACCGCCTTTTTAATAATGACCATTTGTGTGGCACTATTGTTGAAAATCCTACAAGATTTATTCTGGATATTAAGTTTGAAGTTGAATTACCGCAAATCATTAAATGTTTTATTTTTTGGCTCGGCTATAGAACATGGGTTTGTGTGCGTGGATGGAGCCACGCACCCGGAATGGCAAGAATATTCTCAAGATTTTAAAGTCTAACAAACGCATGGACAACTGACGGGAAAAACCGGGGAATTTACTATAATTTCGATATATTTTTAAATCTCACTATTATCAAGCTTTCGTTGGTTTTTCCCGCAGGTCGTGCAAGCCGTTAAAGATATCTATATACCAAAACTATTTGCACCATTGAAAATACTGGGATATACGAAAAGTATCCCTAAAAGTAGTAAACTTGTGCTATTGGCAAGCTATCTGTACCGGACTTCTGTCAAATTAGGGGCTGATTTTTGAGCATATCACAAATTGGGGTGAAGTCCGGATAGTCTCAATTAATCACTAAACGCTGATATTTGGTTTTCTATTGTGATATCCCAAGTTTTCCTATAGCGAAATTTCAGCATATTTAATCCAATCTACAAAATCCCAAAATTACATATTCCGTCAGCACATCTAACAAATTTCCAAGTCCTCCAAATTTTCGATTCAGGCACGAAGTCCACAATTGGGGCACATGCATAATATTGAAGACTTGTGTAAGCAATATTCAATCAGACACATTTTCAAAGGATGCCTGGGTCAGGCCATCGAGCATCAAAAAGGATTTTATCTGAATTCTTAGAACTTCAGCCTCGGGGTGCCCCATGAAATCCTTTAAATGGGGGTGGACGGACAATAGTTTTCGGCGAATCTTTTCCCCCTTAGCAGGAACTTTAATATTTCGGAAGACACCTTCAACGGTCATTGCCCGGACGGCTGATCGGGGCGATGTGTCGCGGGTATCAATCATTAGGCTGACAGCCGGATTCGTCATTAAATTTTGGAATTTCTGAGATTTCCTGTGGGTTACCATGTATATTTCGGTGCATGCCCTATTGGTGACATAGGCCATCAGAGAGCAATAGGGTTTGTTGTTGACAATGGTTGCCAGAACACAACTATTTTTTTCTCTGGCCAGGGCTTTCATCTCTTCAAGCATCATTGTTTCTCCTTAAAAGGTTCCCAGTTTATTTAGGTATTGCTTTTTAGCATAATAATCAGGTAACAAAAATGAAATATTTCCATCACACACATAACTGTTTTTGGGAGAATTTCAGTATGGAGGGAAAATTCAGGATTGGTATCAGCAGCTGCTTGCTTGGCAATTCGGTGCGTTGGAATGCCGGGCACAAGCTGGACAAGTACCTGACCCACACCCTGGGGCAGTTTGTGGAGTATGTTCCGGTCTGTCCCGAAGTGGAGGCCGGCTTCGGTGTTCCCCGAGAATCATTTCGATTGGTCGGCGATTCAGACAATCCACGCCTGATAACCTTTAAATCAAAAACCGATCACACCGATCGCATGCTGGTCTGGGCTAAAAAGCGTGTTAGGGAGCTGGAAAAGGAAGATCTGTGCGGGTTTATTTTCAAGAGCGATTCTCCCAGCAGCGGAATGATTCGGGTCAAGGTCTACAACGAGAAGGGCATGCCCCATAAGGTCGGTATTGGAATGTTTGCCCGGGCTTTTATGGAACACTTTCCCCTGATACCGGTGGAGGATGACGGCCGTCTTAACGATCCCTTGATCCGGGAAAATTTTATTCTTCAGATTTTCACCATGAAGCGCTGGCGGGATAACCTGGCCAGAAAACCGGGCATGGGCATACTGGTGGATTTTCATACCCGCAACAAACTGCTGATCATGTCCCACAGTCCGAAGCACTACCGCTTGATGGGCAAACTGGTTGCAAACGGCAAGAAGATGGCCGTAAAGGAGCTGCATCAGCAGTATCAACTGCAGTTGATGGATGCCTTGAAACTGAAAACAACCATCAAAAAACACATAAATGTGTTGCAGCACGTTATGGGTTATTTCAAGAAGCAGCTAACCAGCGACGAAAAACAGGAACTGATAGAGGTGTTTGACCATTTCCGTAGTGAACTTGTCCCCTTAATTGTGCCCATCACCCTGATCAACCATTACGTGCGCAAATATGATCAGCCGTATCTCAAGCAGCAAACTTATCTGAACCCTCATCCACTCGAGCTCAAGTTGCGTACCCACGTTTAAAAGCCTTCTACGGGAATGAGAACTTCATTGCGGCGCAAAAACCAGGGCATAAACGGCGGATCATAGCGTGCCCAGACAGGCTCACCTGCTTTGGTCAATCCACGTTTCTGAAGATATTCTTCCAGCAGAGCTTTATTTTCCTCGTATCCTTCCTCACTCCAGGTCCCTGAATATCTTACTGCGGCCATGAGGCGCCTGGGGTCCGCTTTCAACTTGACTCTATTGTCATTCGGTTCCGGAAGTGTTTCCAGGGTATACTCTGCCGGCATGAGAAATGTGATGCGCCATTGGTTATCTTTTTTCTCCTGTTTGACCGGTGCGGTCATTGCTATCTTTTCTGAACCCGCCTCCTGGCCAACCGGTGCGGTCATTGAGATAGATTGCTTTTTCTTGTTATCTCCAGAAATATAGCCATAGAGAAGGCGAAAGCCTTCATTACCGACGTCTTCGAGATCACCGTCGACATAGGTTTCAGCGACGATCTGAGAATCATATTGCCTGATTTCAAAATCATCTTCTTTTTCCAAAACCGTGTATTTTGCCTTTTCAATGGCCATGGCTGATTTAGCCACCAGCAGTGAAGATACTCCTAAAATCGCGAAACCGGCCAAACCAATATACTTTAGGGTTTTCATATCGATTCCTCCTGTTAAACATCAGTGAAACCAACATAACCACGCTTAGGCTGTCTGCAAGTTCGCTTTAAAACTCATAAACAATATCCCTTAACAAGTAACTCCCCATTTTGTTTACCCAATCGGGGTGATAGTTTTTACCTGTTAAAAAGCCCTTAATTGTCTCCGGTTGACCATTTATCAATTATGAGTATCTTTATATTAAACAGGAAACAATCAAAACATAAGGAGACAAATAATGTCTGATGAAAATAACTACATTGAAACCGACAAAGAGAGAGAAGAAGGACACGTTGATACGCGTGCGAGAAACCATGAATGTGAGAATAAGGATCCGCATCTCGGTTGCGATATGGGCATAGACGTTGCCGGTTAATATTCAACTCTAAGGTTGATTGACTGGAAAGCTAACGGGTACATCAACATATAAAGGGGCAGGCCCATTTAGGGTTCTGCCCTATCCATTTCATACTTTGCATCCTCTAAAAAAGGAGATTACCATGAAACTGGAGGAATACTTTGATATTAAAAAAGGGATAGGGGTCCTGTCCACGGCTGACAGTGAAGGTAAAGTTGATGCGGCCATATATGCCAGACCCCATTTTATGGAAGACGGAAGCCTGGCAATTATAATGCGCGACCGTCTCTCCCATCACAACCTGCAGTCCAATCCCCATGCAACTTACCTTTTCAAAGAGGAAGGTTCCGGGTACAGCGGCAAAAGGCTTTTTCTGACCAGGGTCAGGGAAGAAGAAAATACCGAGCTTTTGGAGTCCATGCGGCGCAGAAAGTCCACATACGGAAATGGTGAAGACCGGTTTCTTGTTTTTTTTAAACTTGACAAGGAACTCCCGCTGGTGGGAGATGGGAGATAGTTGCCTCGGTTGATTTCAACTGGTATACAACAATAGTTGTTAAGGAAAAGCTTAGATTCTTGAATCTGAACTAATCCAAAAAGAGGAAACCCGGTCATGAAGACAGATCCTGTTCTGGTAACCGGCGCCACTGGCTATGTCGGTGGGCGTCTGATTCCGGCGTTGCTCGCTGCAGGCTATCGAGTGCGTGCCATGGGGCGCAGCCTTGGGAAAATAGGCTGCCGTCCCTGGGCCGGGCACAACCGGGTGGAACTGGTTCAGGGCGATGTTCTGGATGTCGAATCCCTCAAACAGGCGGCTTCCGGATGCCGGGCGGCCTACTATCTGGTTCACTCCATGATCGCCCAAAAGGAGAAATTTGTTGAGGCTGATCGACGGGCAGCGGAAAACATGGTCGCGGCGGCAACAGCTGCAGGATTGGAGAGAATCATTTACCTCGGCGGGCTGGCGGAGGCCACCCATGGGGATTTAAGCAAACATTTAAAATCACGGATTGAAGTGGCCGACATCCTGCAGGCCGGACCGGTCCCCACCACTGATCTGAGGACACCCATGATTCTGGGCTCAGGGAGTGCCTCTTTCGAGATTCTGCGCTACCTGGTTGAACGTCTGCCCGCCATGCTGACGCCCCGCTGGGTAAAATCATTGAATCAACCCATTGCCATCCGCAACGTGATCGCCTATCTCGTCGAATGCCTCGCCCATGAGCAAACTATCGGTCAAACATACGATATTGGTGGTCCCGATATTTTAACCTATCGTGATCTCCTGGATATTTATGCCGAAGAGGCCCATCTCCCCAAACGGTTGATTATTCCAGTGCCCGTTCTCACGCCGACTTTGAGTGCGCTGTGGATTCATTTGATCAGTCCGGTGCCCGCATCGATCGCCCTGCCGCTGACCGAAGGCCTGACCAGCGATGCGGTCTGCACCGAAAACCGCATACAGGCAATCATACCCCAGAAGTTGTTGAGCTGCCGGGAGGCGATTCGCCTGGCCCTGGATCGCATCAAACAGGAACAGGTTGACACCTGCTGGATGGACGCGGGCGATTTGCTGGAACCTGAATGGGCCCATTGCGGCGATGCTGCGTGGGCCGGCGGAACCATCATGAATTGCGGCTATCGCGCCCGAATAAATGCCACTGTTGATGACGTCTGGCAACCCGTAAGCTGGATCGGCGGAAAATCCGGCTGGTATTTCGGCAATTTTCTATGGCGCCTGCGTGGCATAATGGATCGCCTGGTGGGAGGCGTCGGTTTGCGACGGGGGCGGCGGCATCCAACGGAAATCGGAGTTGGTGATGCCCTGGATTTCTGGCGGGTGTTGGAAGTAGAGCCCCCGCAACGGTTATTGCTGGTGGCTGAAATGAAAACCCCCGGTGAGGCTTTGCTTGAATTTCAAATAACCCCATTAGCAAACGGACAGGTGGAACTTCAGATGCTTTCGCGATTTCTACCCAGGGGATTGTTTGGTATTCTATACTGGTATGTACTTTATCCTTTCCACCAGTGGATATTCTACGGCATGCTCAAAGCGATTGCCCGGTCCATAAACAAACCCATGGCCTCCGATCCCGAACGATTCACCCCCAAACTGCATACTTCTTGTGCCCTCCCGCAGAATAAATCCTAGAACTCTAAAGGAGAAACATGCCCATTCATCCGACACGCATAAAATCCTTGAATGAAGCCGACGCACGCAAGGGAGATTATGTCCTGTACTGGATGCAGCAGTCCCAGCGAGCAGTGTATAATCATGCCCTGGAATTTGCTATTCAGCAGGCGAACAAACTGAATCGGATTCTGCTGGTGGTCTTTGGGCTGATGGATGATTACCCCGAGGCCAATCTGCGCCACTATACTTTTATGCTGGAAGGTTTAAAGGAAACCCGGGCAGCCCTGGCATCACGGGGAATTAAAATGGTATTGAACCTTGGACATCCACCGGAGGTGGCCCTGAGCCTCGGACGTCGGGCGTCCATGATTGTCTGCGATCGCGGATACCTAAGGCACCAGAGAGCCTGGCGCAAGCAGGTTGCGAAGCAGGCCCAATGCCCCGTCGTTCAGGTCGAAAGCGATGTGGTGGTGCCCCTGGAGGTGGTATCTGACAAAGCCGAGTATGCCGCGCGCACGATTCGCCCCAAAATCCACCGCCACCTCGCATCCTATCTGGTTGACCTCAAGCCCACCAAAGCCAAGCATCCATCCCTGGGCTTAAAAGTGAACGGTCTTGATCCAGACCACACCGAGGAGTTACTTCGGAAACTAAATCTTGACCGCAGTGTACCGCCGGTGTCCGATTTGTTCAAAGGCGGAACCTCCCGGGCCTTAAAACGCTTTAACGGGTTCCTTCGCCACCGGCTGAAACATTATGATCAGCACAGCAATCAGCCGCAGACGGACGATATTTCTCACATGAGCCCCTATCTGCATTTCGGTCAGATCTCACCCCTTTACCTGGCGCTAAAAATGAACCGTGCCCCTGATTCGCTCAAGGCAGTCAAAGACGCTTACATCGAGCAACTTGTTGTAAGGCGCGAGCTGGCCATGAACTTCACCTTCTATACATCCCGATATGATGCTTACACGTGCATTCCGGGCTGGGCCCGGAAAACCCTGGCCGAGCATGAGCATGACGCACGGGAATACCTTTATAGCCGTCGGCAGCTCGAAAACGCCGACACCCATGATCCATACTGGAACGCCAGCATGCTGGAAATGAAGCATACCGGCTTTATGCACAATTACATGCGCATGTATTGGGGTAAGAAAATTCTGGAATGGTCGGAAACGCCTCAAAAAGCATTCCGGACGACCCTGGCCATCAACAATAAGTACTTCTTAGACGGGCGGGATCCCAATTCCTATACCGGTGTGGGCTGGATCTACGGGGTACATGACCGCGCCTGGACCGAACGGCCGATTTTCGGCAAAACCCGCTATATGGCCGCCTCGGGTCTGGAGAGAAAATGTGATATCACCGCTTACGTTAAAAAGGTTGGCGGTCTGGTAAAAGTGATGGGTTAATGATGACGTAGCCCAAGAACTATCTATTGATCCTTGGTGATCAGCCGGAAAGATCTCAACCGCCAGTAATTTCATTGTTGGACTGTCCGAATCAGGTGATCAACCACGTCATCTGCAATCCTTGCAGTCGCCTGAACAATCCCGTGCGCCATGCTGGCATCGATTATCTGGCCTCTTGTCATGGCACCAACCGCATAGATCGCGCTGGATTTCGTTATTTTATTATCAGGCCCCATTTGCATAATGTGATGCGTTTGGGGATCTATCCAGATGCTTCCGGTTTTATAGGTTTCGCCTGCGGTTACCTGCTCAGAGCCGATATCCTGGTGTGAATAATCCCTATGGCCAACTGGCCGGAATTCTTCGATCTGAACCTTTCCGGATTTAAGTAAATTCCTTGCCAGTGCTGCAGGATTTTTCTCCAGCGATTTTTCCTGCCCGCGGGCGTTGATAACATAGCGGTAGGTATCTTGTTTTAAATTCCCACCGTCATCGCTATAGGTCAATTCATAGTAATCATTAACTTCTTTTTTGACCAATTGATAATTATTCCCCAGTTTGATCACTTCAACCATGCCGGCCTTCAGGAGGGCCAGTAACTTTTCAGCGTTGATGGCAGGCTGGGTCGCGGCATGGGTGAAAAAAACAGAAGTGTAATTATTATCAAAACGCCTTCTTTCTTCAAGTGTCAGATTCAAGTATACATCTCTGACCATATCGAAGCTTTGGTGCAGGATAGTCTGCCATATGAGCTCCCCGTTGGGGCCATCCCCATTGATGGCATCATCTAAATACCCTTGCAGCAGATCCACCGGCTTACCGGTTGGATTGATAATCCCTTCCCAATCGATGGCTTGGCCATAGGCAGCTTCCAGTTCAGAATTAAGCAAATTGAAAATGGGAGCCAGGGTCAAATTCCCGCGATTTTGAGACAGAAGGCGATCCAGATTTTCCCGATTTAAAAACCGGTTTCGGTGATTGCCCGTTTTCCCTCTGACCTTTGGTAAAAGTCCTCTCCTGGAGTATAGAGCAAATTTTCTTGGGTTGTCTGAAGGTGAATAGGTCAGTTCACCGGAGTCAGTACGAACAAATGTTCCATCCGAGCTCAGCGTCAGCAGGGTCTCGATAGCACTCAGGCTTGTACCGATGACCGCAACTTTTGTGCCCCGGGGAATTTTGTGAAGCAATTTTTTAGCAGGCCAGGGGGAGGTGAAATAGCGATCCTGAACATTTTTTCCACACCAGTGGCCGGTGGCGAACAAGACACGGTCCGCATCTCTGGAGAAGGAATTTTCCGACGAAAGATCTTTGATTTTTAGACTGATTCGGTTGCCATTCTGGTTGATATCAACAACTTCCGATTCCGGATAGAGGTTTACGGTCAAGCACGCCTCCTGAGCTGACTGCACAGCCTCTTGAAATCTCGTCTTCAAATACACACCCATGATAGCGCGAGGGTAGTGGTTACATTCCTGTCGGTGTCCATTCGATTCCCAAGATGGGTCACGAAAATAGGAAAATTGCTTTTGCAGATTAGCTGAGTTATTTATTACCCAATCCTGAAAATCACCGGGCTTCCCCTTCAAAATCCCCATATCCGATGCGCACATGTTGGTGATATGAAAAGGCAGCGCAAATCTATCGCTATGGGGAAAGCCGGGTCCGAAAATATCCTGCTTTTCGTATATTTGAATACCAATCTTTGAAGGATCCAAATGCCCCTTTACCGCTTTTTCCTGCAGCCTGTTCATGAATTGACACAGCATGGCTGTGGCGGTTAATCCGCCACCAATTATTGCAAAATTAAAACGCATGATCCCTCAATATTGATTCAGCTATTGCATATTTAAAGTCCTTATCGTATTTGCCGGACTCCAAATCTATCTACTGCTTGAGTTTTACAGATACACAATATATTTTCCAAGTTCAAATTCTAAAATCCTGTCCTTTTAATTACCAGGTTTTTCCTATCATTCTACCAACCTTTTTCTCATATTGATTCTACGATTTAAGTGCCAACTATATATTTGTCCAATAAAGAAATAACAGAACGGTTGTGGAAAGGTAATGAAATAAAACGGACATTATTACCGCTACCAGTTCTGATCATAATTTTTAGATTTTACTCCGATCTCTTTTAATTTCATAACAGAGGTGGCCAATGAAACATTAGACGCTTGCAGTTTTTATTATGACAACTCTAACAATAGCTGTATTTGCATCTTCACCCAGTTTTCTTCTCAACGCTATTTTATAAATCATTTAACTTATGATAATCCTAAAATTGAATGTGGACCCGGAATGAAATTACGCATATTGCCCAAAACACTTATGGTTGTATCGACGGCCGTGCTCGCATGCGCGATATTCGACGGCCAGGATGCGCTGTCCATGGATCTTAATCAATTCCAATGGAAAAACCGCCTGCTTTTTATTTTTTCCCCGCAAATGGACGATTCGTTCTTCCAAGCCTTGCAAAGCGAAATTTCAACTCAACCGGACGAAATTTCAGAGCGGGACCTGGTCGTTTTTAAAATATTTGAAACCGGCCCATCCCATATGGAAACAACCCGGATTGATCCCCAGACTGCCACCGCCATCCGAAACAAGTTTGCGGCACCCCTTGGACAATTTACCTGTATTCTGGTAGGTAAAGACGGCGGGACTAAACTCAGGCGACCCGCTCCGGTGAAATTAGAGGAGGTATTTGACCTTATCGATGCCATGCCCATGCGCCGGGAAGAAATGCGTCAAAAAAGTCAACGTGACTAATCCAATACAACCAAATGAATCCAGCGGAGTAAAATGATCATATACCGGATTATCCTGTCTATAATTTGTGTCTGCCTGACGGCGGGCTTGACGGTTGCCCAGGAACCACTGCCGACCGAATCCGGTTTTTCCGGCTACATAGAGATCCTCGGCGCCTACATCAGCACCAACTCACAGCTCAACACCGACAGCGACAACAAGAAAACCGATTCCCTGGACAGTTCCGGCGAACGGGTCAACAAATTCAGACCGCTGCCTATAGGACTCCTTCGCTATACGTTTGCCGACATACGCACCCAGGTTTTTATGGGGGCCCTGCCGGAAAATGTGGCCCAGGGCCAATTTTTGGTAGAAGCCGGCGCCCGGCATATTCTGTCGAACGGCACGGGCTTGCGGGCATCCGTCATCCCCCTGACGCCTATTGCCCAGAAAACATGGGAAGATCCGTTTGTCATAGGCCAGGATCGTCAGCGGACCGACATTGACTCCTACGGGTTCAAACTGGCGGCTGAGACGATTCTGGGTACCGGGCTGACAGTGAAATATGGTTGGGTCCGGCAATCGCTTGATGACGAGAAAAGCGGCACCTTTTTGTTGTCACAGCCCGGCAGTTTGCTCACACCGGATGATTTGGATGACCTGGATCGCGATGCCCATTTTCACCGCCTTACCACTGAATATTCATTTCAAATCGGTCGCCGAATGCGGTTAACGCCGATTTTAAGATACACCCGGGGCGATGCTGACGGGGACGCCAACAGCTTTCATGCGCTGACGCCGCAATTATCGTTTTTATACTTTGGCAATCAACTGCAAGCCAGCGTCAACGTCTCAGCCAAGGCTGAATGGTACGACAGTAAGCATCCGGTATTCGATAAAACACGCCGTGATTTCAGCCCCGGGCTATTTGCCATTATGGGCTGCAAGAATCCATTCGGGTTTAAAAATTTCAGAATCGACTGGTTTAATGCATTTTTTAAATCGAATTCCAATATCGACTTCTATGAATCCTCCAATTTTATCACTGCCGTGGGTCTAGGCTACCGATTCTAAATTGTCTGTGCCACCTAACCGCAGAATGTCATTGCGCTGCTTGTTTTTTATATCAACCAAACATAAAAATCCCGGATACCAGCTGAAGGCTATCCGGGATTATTTAATCGGGGTAATTAATCCAGTTTCTCCGGGTTGCATAGGTTGTCGGCACTGACCGCACTCCTTCCGCAGTTTTTACAGAAATGCTGCGCCGGTCTTATCAGTTTAATAAACTCGTCAGTATTGGTTTCGATATATCCTTCTTCCTGCAAGGCACACAGGGTTTTATCTTCAACATTACTCATTGGTTTACTCCTTTCATTTTAAGATGGCTGTTCTTTCTGGTCGAATTGTTTTCGTATTTCTTCAATCCGTCGACGGTTGACTCCCAAATCGGAGTAACCTGTCCGTGAAGCAGATCTCACTTGAATTAGTTTTTTAGCGTTATCAAAATAAAATTCAACATCATCTACAAACCGAAAAATAAAAGACACAAATTCAGCATGGATATAATCTTCCTCGATCTCCACCATGCGAAATCTTTTAAACGAATTGAGAACCCCCAGCAGTTCATGCTGAGCCACAGCTTTTTCCCCTTCGTAAGAGATCGGTTCAATAAAATGTTTTTTGTCCCCTGCAAGAGAAGACACACAGTTTGGGGTATCTGGACATGGTGTCAATTTGCCTGGTGCTTCCGATACCATTTTTGCACCTCCTCCTGACCATTGAATTTTTGCAGTCCGATCATGTTTGACCCGTATGAGTCCCGTGGTATCGAAACCCAATGCAGCGGATCTATTTACAAGCTTTAAATAAATGGCCTCATCCAGCGTTGTGGTTCTCGACAAAATCCAAAGGTAGGAACGGCTCGGGCCGGAAACCATCGCATAACTGTAGTTTATCCTGTCAAGTTCGATGATATGATACCCACCGTAAAAGGGACCAAAAAAAGATACCTTCAAACTGCCAATGGTTTCATCGCCAACAAAACGAGCTTTGCCTTCTATCTGTTTCCATTCACCGTCTTTTTCATTGAAGCCCCGGTTTAATACCGCTATTTCTCCTTTTTCTTTTGCGGTGTATATTGCGCTGACATTACTGAGATTTCTTTCGAAGGAATGGTCCAGTCTCGCAATTTCATACCACTTCCCCAAGTACCTGCCACCATCAAACTCATCTACTGGCTCCAGACCTTTCGGGACACTTGTACATCCTAAGACGGTGGTCGCCACCAAAATTAATAATCCCAGCGCTCTATATTTCATTTTAATAGCTCCAACTGACCGTGTTATTCGAGATTCGTTTATAGGTTTAGAACACAATATACCGAAAATCTATCAAAATAGCTGCCTGGTATATGAAAATCAACCATTTAACAAATAACGATTAATAATTAACTGCTTATTTGAGCATCTTGCTCAATTGGGTCAGCACTTTTGGCCCCAGACCGCATACATAGGATCAGAGTACATCAGATCCGGAAAATACTTATCATCGTGCGGGCGTGGCAGGCCCCTAAAAGAATAGGTCTGCAGGTTTTTATAACCCCCCGAGCGAATGAAGTATTCGAGTACCATCCCCATGCGCTCGAATTCGTGTAGTTCCTTCCAGATTCTAATTGCCTTGGTGGGGAACCAGCGATTGGAAAATATAACGATGAAATAACCATCGGTTCGCAATACCCTGGAAACCTCTTCAAATATCGCCAGTGGATTGGTCAGGTATTCAACAGATACCGTGCATACCACCGCATCAAAACTATCTGATTCAAATGGCAGAACAGGACTTAGATTGAGATCCTGAATCACATGTTCACTCAGACGTGAATTCTTCTTCAGTTCAAGGCCGTTGAGCCCCAACCCCACCAGACGCCTTAAACCCAATTTTTCCGGCAGATGTGACTGCCAACTGCTCATCAAGTCCAACACATCCATATCGTCTTTTAAAAACCGCCCATAGGTGTTTTTTATCATTTCTATGGCGGTATCATCAATGTGCTGCACCAGGCGCGGTTCTTTATAGAACCGGGCATCAGACGTCTCATCATCCCGGGCAAAAGCTTCGGCGGAAATAAAATCTGTCTGTTGGCCCTGCCATCTTGCCTGCATGCCGGGACCGGTTGTCAAAACATCCATCCAGTCGACACTGCTGCCGCCCCGTTCGGTTTCCTTGTTCTCCACTTTTCCAACAACTCCGGAAAGGATCAGATCTTTTCCCGCCAACGGGTGATTAAAATCCACCATCATGTTTCCATTATTGACGTGAACGAGCCTGAAGGGTTGAACATTGGCGCGGAACACCCCGGCAACAGACTTCAAGATGCCCTTAAGATAGAAACGTCCGACTGCCGGATTAGCTTTGGTGCCAGGGGTCGATTGGGGGTCAAACTGCTTACTTTTTATCTGAAAAAGACTTTGCTTGGCATATTCCTGAATAAAATCATTTGACGACAGCTTAAGTTCAAATCTTTCGCCGGCCTGTTTTCCGTTTATTTCTTCAAGTAGGGACGGCGGAATATAATCCCGCCAGATGTTGATCCGGCTGGCCTGATAACCGTCTGTGTGAGCCACACCATCGCTTTTCCACTTCAGGTGAAATACCATATCCACTGTACTGTCAGAATCTATGCGTCTCGAATCCACTTTTAACTCCTTTCAAATT
>Ga0209456_10001048_pt1 | contig 13714 bp, 13 predicted proteins | sample COG_11_FD_184755 | JGI IMG/M metagenome (GOLD analysis project Ga0209456, IMG submission 184755) | Pelagic marine sediment microbial communities from the LTER site Helgoland, North Sea, for post-phytoplankton bloom and carbon turnover... | ecosystem: Environmental > Aquatic > Marine > Neritic...
AGGGCTACGCCCTGGCCAGCAGCTGATCACCTGTGCCATGCTTCAGCGCCCGCCACACTTTCGGTGCTCTATAGTGGCGCCCCGGGAGGGATTCGAACCCCCGACCCACTGCTTAGAAGGCAGTTGCTCTATCCGACTGAGCTACCGGGACCGAACTCCTCGCAGGTCAATCCTGCCCTGCTGACACCCCCTGATATGGTCGGGGTAGAGAGATTCGAACTCCCGACATCCTGCTCCCAAAGCAGGCGCGCTACCAGACTGCGCTATACCCCGAAAACCCCGGTGAAAACCTTACCCGAGCTTATTCCAGCTGGAACGGGTCGGCGATAATACGTTTACACCGAACAATCGTCAACAATCTAAGGGCGCCAGTATACCAAAAATCTGTTTGCGTGCTTGTTCGGCCCATCGTCGCGTGCGAAAATCCCCGCCCCGGTGGAATCGAGTGGGTCCGAGTGGCCCGACAACAGTTATGAGCGCCCGCATCATTGACGGCAAATCCATTGCCGAGAACGTCCGACAGCAGATCAAACACAGTATCGATGAACGGCTCACCGCCGGTAAACGTCAACCGGGCCTGGCGGTGATCCTGGTGGGCACTGATCCAGCCTCGGAAATCTATGTGCGCAACAAGCGACGGGCCTGCGAGGAATCGGGGGTACTGTCCCGTTCTTACGATCTGGCGGAGGATACCTCCCAACAACAGCTTCTGGATCTTATCGATGCATTGAACGAAGACCCGCAAATTGATGGCATTCTGGTGCAACTGCCCCTGCCAGGACACATCAACGCCGAAACCATAATTGAACATATCCACCCGGACAAGGATGTAGACGGCTTCCACCCTTACAATGTGGGTCGGCTGGCACTGCGGATTCCACAGCTGCGTCCCTGTACGCCTTGCGGCATCATGACCCTGCTGGACAGCACCGATGAACCCTTTTACGGGCGTGAAGCGGTGGTAGTCGGCGCATCCAATCATGTCGGTCGTCCCATGGTGCTGGAACTTATGCTGGCAGGTGCTACGACAACCTGTTGCCACCGCTTTACCAGTGACCTGGAATCACATGTACGGCGTGCGGAAATCCTGATCGTGGCCGTCGGCAAGCCCGGCCTGGTACCGGGCGAATGGATCCGGCCGGGTGCCACGGTTATCGACGTCGGCATTCATCGCACTGAAAAGGGCCTGATCGGTGACATTGCCTTCGAGCCGGCCAGCCAGCGCGCTGCCTGGATCACACCGGTACCGGGCGGTGTGGGCCCTATGACCGTGGCAACCCTGTTACAGAACACGCTGTATGCAGCCGATTCACTGCACGATGGATAATCGCGGGCTGGCGATGCCATGCCGCTGGCTGAAGCCCGCTCAGTCCCGGCGCCAGAGCGTACCGCCGCTACCATCTTCGAGCACGACCCCCAGTGCGGTGAGCTGATCCCGGATACGGTCAGCCTCCTGCCAGTCCCTGTCGGCGCGGGCCTGTTCGCGCCGGGCAATCAATGCATCAATGTCCTGATCGCTGGGCCCCTGCTGACTGTCGCTGTGCCGGCTACGCAAATAGGTCTCCGGATCGGACTGCAAGATACCCAGCCGGCCAGCCAGCTCCTTCAGCGTATTCGCCAGCCTCGCCGACTCGCCGTCACCCTGTTCGCGTGCACGGTTCATTGCCCGTGTCAGCTCAAATAATACCGCCAGGGCTTCCGGTGTATTGAAGTCGTCGTTCATCGCCGCCTGAAAGCGTTGCTCGTAGTCCGCTTCCGGATCGCTGCCCTCAGCCAGCTCACAGTCGCGTAAAGCGGTATACAAACGCTGCAAGGCACCGCGTGACTTGTCCAGATTTTCATCGCTGTAGTTCAAGGGGCTGCGGTAGTGACTGGACAGGATGAAATAGCGGATTTCCTCGGGCTGGTAACGTCGCAGGATCTCGCGGACGGTGAAGAAGTTACCCAGTGACTTGGACATCTTCTCCTTGTCCACCTGCACAAAACCGTTGTGAACCCAGTAATTCACAAAACGGTCTCCGGTTGCGGCCTCGGACTGGGCGATTTCGTTTTCATGGTGGGGAAACTGAAGGTCCATACCGCCGCCATGGATATCAAAATGCGCGCCCAGACATTCGGTGGACATGGCTGAACATTCGATATGCCAGCCGGGGCGGCCTTCACCCCAGGCCGAGGGCCAGCTGGGTTCTGCGGGTTTGGCGGCTTTCCACAACACAAAATCCAGCGGATCGCGCTTGGCCTGTTCGACATCCACACGCGCGCCGGCGCGTAGTTCATCAACCCGCTTGCCCGACAGCCGCCCATAGTCGCTGAACTTGCTGACCGAATAATAGACGTCGCCGTTTTCACCCTGATAAGCGTAGCCCTTGTCAATCAACTTCTGGATCATACCCAGAATATCGTCCATCGATTCGGTTGCCCGCGGCTCGAAATCCGGATGCAACACACCCAGCGCATCGGCGTCTTCGTGCATGGCGCTGATAAAGCGCTCTGTCAGTTCATTGATGGGCTCAGCGTTCTGCTGGGCACGCGCAATGATCTTGTCATCGATATCGGTGATGTTACGCACATAGATCACGTCATAACCCAGGCTGCGCAGATGCCGGACAATCACATCAAACACCACCAGTACCCGCGCATGCCCCAGATGACACAGGTCGTACACGGTCATGCCACACACATAAATGCGCACCTTGCCGGGCTCAATCGGTAAAAATTCCTCTTTTTGGCGTGTGAGGCTATTGAACAGTTTCAGCATCTGGTCAGCTCCAACCGGAAAGGCGCGCATGTTAGCAAAAAATGGCCACCGGCGCGGAAATCGGTACGCCCGGCGGGCGCCGACTCCCCCGCAGATGGAAAAACGCCCCGGGTCGGGTATATCATACGGCGCTGGCAACCAGGAGCCCGGATAAATATGAAAACCCTGAAACGATTCATTGTTGCGATGTTGTTCTGTTTCTTGCCTTTAACGGCCGGAGCAACCAAACCCACTGCAAAAGGAGATTCCACTGTGACTGTGCAAATGCAGACCAATAAAGGCACCATCGTTCTGCAACTGGATGCCGAAAAAGCCCCGGAAACGGTAGCCAATTTTGTGGAATACGCCAAGTCGGGTTTCTATGACGGCACCATCTTTCACCGTGTTATCCCGGCATTTATGGTTCAGGGCGGTGGTTTCGAACCTGGCATGACACAGAAGTCCACCCGCGCACCGATCAAGAACGAAGCCGATAACGGCCTGAAAAATGACCTGGGCACTATCGCCATGGCGCGCACCTCAGATCCAAACTCTGCCACCGCACAGTTCTTCATCAATAGCAAAGACAACGATTTTCTCAACCACACGGCTCCCACTGCCCAGGGCTGGGGTTATTGTGTCTTCGGCAAAGTTGTCGACGGCCTCGACGTGATCAAGGATATTGAAAAAGTCACGACCGGCGCCCGCGGTGGTCACCAGGACGTACCCCAGGAAGACGTCATTATCGAAAAAGTCACTGTCGAAGAAGCTGTCGCAGAATAAGATAAGTCATCCCCGCGCAAGCGGGGACCTTTTCCATTCATGGCGACCCTTTTCATATCGGACCTACACCTCCACCCTTCCCGCCCGGCGATCATCCAGTGTTTTCTGACTTTTTTAAGGCGGCAGCAAGGCCAGACAGAAGCCCTGTATATTCTGGGTGATTTATTTGAAAGCTGGATCGGCGACGATCACCCGGAACCGGTCTATCAACCGGTCAAGTCAGCCCTGAAAGCCTTCAGCGATGCCGGAACACCGCTCTACCTCATGCACGGCAACCGCGACTTTCTACTCGGCGTCCAGTTCGCCGCAGAGACCGGCTGCAGGCTGTTGCCGGACCCCACCCGGATCGATTTATACGGAACGGCAACTGTCCTGATACACGGCGATTCACTGTGCAGCGACGACAAGGACTACCAGCGTTTCCGCAGCAAGGTCCGTGACCCGGCCTGGCAACGTGATATTCTCGGCCTGCCGGTAGAACAGCGCCTGCAGATGGCCCGGCAAGCCCGCCAACTCAGTACACACTCCAATCAGGGCAAGGACGAAATCATAATGGATGTGAACCAGGATGCAGTTCGCCGTACTGTCGAGGAAAACCAGGCCGACTTGCTGATCCACGGACATACGCACCGTCCCGGCATTCATACTTTCAGAATTAATAGCAGAGAGATAACAAGGATTGTTCTGGGTGACTGGTATGAGACGGGCAGTGTGCTTTTCATTGACCCTCAAGGCTGGCAGCTGAAAACGTTAAGCTGTGACAATTAAGCCGGTAAACACACGGATGACGTAACAGCGCCGCCCTGCGGCGCGATTTCTCGGCCCGAGGACGATTCCTACCGGCCAGAGGCCTTGATCATTGCAAATCCGTCCGGAAGTTCAAACAGGCCTTCGTCCAACTCGACCCCGGTCTGGTAATCGAGCAACTCGCGCCTGTGGCCTTCCTGGCTCCAGTCCACCAGGGGTATTCCCTGTTGCAGGTGAAAATCTGTTGCATATAGATACCGGGACAGAAAACAGGGTGTCTGATATTCCGGTGGTGTAGCCGCAAGTGTTCTTGACTGCTGGATAGCCAGCGTTTGTGCAAATTCCCGGAAAGCGGCCCTTGCCTGTTCCAGATGGCCGGGCACGATGACCGCCGAATAGCACAGTTCCTGGTTGGCAACGAGCTCAAGCGTAACCGGTACCTCGCCGCCCAGCTTGGGCGCCTTTTCGTCGGCGCTGCGTTTAATCTCAATGGAAAGCTGTGGCGGCACTGGCGGTAATTCCCCTCTCCCGTCAATGTGCAGAATCGTCCGGTTTTGAGGAACCACGCTGTAGATCTGTTGCTCAGTTCGGTCAAACAATACAAACCCGCCTTCATCACTCCCCTCATCAGAGCGCATAAATTCCTCGCTGACGATGTAACGGACCTTGTAGGGTTCAATACCCGTTTCCTGCTCTGCGTACCATAGAACGGTAGCTTTTTCTCCGGCATTAACCCCTGTATAGACTACAAGCAACAGGCCAAACAAAGCGCTCGATGCAAAATTCATAGTTGTTAATGTCTCCTCGCGGCAAGCTCTTCCAGCGTTTCCATTTCTACTTCACTAAAGCCGGCCTGCTGCCTGGCCTGGTAATGGAAAGGCTTCTTGACCTGTCCTTTCATGTACTGCTGTAGCAGTTGTGCAAAGGTGGCTTCAGATTCCAGACCCCGCTGCGCGCACAAATAACGAAACCAGCGTGTACCGATTTCCACATGCCCGATCTCGTCATGCAGGATGATTTTCAACACCTCAACGGCGGCACTATCACCCGCCTGCTGCAGCCGCTGTATAATACCGGGCGTCACATCCAGGCCACGGGCTTCCAGTACGCGCGGCACCAACGCCATCCGTACCAGTGGATCATGGGCCGTCTTGCAGGCCATTTCCCAGAGTCCGTCATGGGCATCAAAATCACCGTAAGCAACGCCGACAGCTTCAAGCCGCTCACATAACAGGCGAAAGTGATACGCCTCCTCGGCGGCAACCGATGCCCAGTCTGCGTAAAAAACGTCCGGCAGTGCTCGAAAACGATAGATAGCATCCCAGGCAAGATTGATGGCATTGAATTCAATATGCGCGAGTGCGTGTAGCAAGGTCGCCCGACCGAGCGTACTGCCCAGGCGTCGACGCGGCAGATCACGGGGCGGCACCAGCCTGGGTCTCTGTGGCCGGCCCGGATCCCCTATCGGTTCGGGTTCAGCCGTTGACGCAAGACCCAACTGCCCGGACCTCAGTGCTTCAACGGCGAGATCCGTCAATTCGCACTTGAGCGCGGGATCTGCGCAGTCGAGACACTGCCTGGCGCAGGCAAACAGATTCTTACTGGCAAGTTCATTAACAGGCCTGGACATAAGACTCTTCAGCCCCCCTTCCAGGCAATCACCAGATCGCGCACATTGGTGCCGGTGGGCCCGGTTGATATCAGGTCGCCACTGGCCTCCAGGAAGCTGCCTGAATCCGCATGCCGCAATCGATCGACTGCATCGAGCCCCGCCAGTTCGCCGCGGTTTATTGTACCACCGTCCACCAGGGCGCCGGCATCCTCGGTGGGACCATCGCTGCCGTCGGTCCCGAGCGCAAGAAAACAGACGTCCTCCTCACCCGCCAGCACCAGCGCCGCCGCCAATGCCAGATGCTGATTGCGCCCCCCGCGGCCGGGCTCAGCAGGCAGCTGAACGGTAGTTTCCCCACCCCAGATATGGATACCCGCCGGCAGGCTCCTGAGCCGGCCGGCCAATGCCCGGCCTGTCGCTTCCGCATCACCATCGAGCTCGCAATCATGCAGCGTCGCCTGCAGACCCTGCGCAGTGGCTTGCCGGACGACGGCTTCGCACGCCACAGTCAGGTTAGCGAGTACCCGATGCTTGGGGATTGTTTCCTCCACAGGCGTCGGCGCAGGAACCGAATTGAGGGCGTCTTCCAACCAGTCCGGGAACGTAACAACCTGCCGGAGCTCGTCATATCCGGGATAGAGCAGACCCGATCCAATGATCGCAGGGTTATCAGCCGCGACATCAGATAACAACCAGACCTTTGCCTGTCGCCCCTGTAAAAATCGCAACAGATTACCACCCTTGATGCGCGATATTTTCCGTCGTACCCGGTTGATCTGTCCAATACTCAAGCCGCTGGCCAGCAGCCACTGATTGATACGCTGCAGTTTGGCGGAATCCATACCCTGCACAGGCGCTTCGACAAGACTGGATGCGCCACCCGAAATCAAAAACAGAAAGCGGGCATCCGCCCCCGCTTCATTCATCCATTCCAGCAGGCGCACACCGGCCGCCAGGCTCTCCCGCGTAGGTAACGGGTGCCCCGCCTGTATGACTTCAGCCTGCTGCAAATCCTTTGACCAGGGAGCGACATGCCCCCTTTTGGTAATAACCAATGTGTGCTTGATCTGCTTGTCCAGTACCCGCTGCACACCAGCCGCCATGGCTGCCGCAGCTTTACCAATAGCCACCACATGCAGCGGAAATTCGAAATAATCATCGGCCGCGGCCTGCGCAGTCAAACGGTCACCACGAACAGTGTCTATGGCATGCTGCGCCAGCTCAAGCAAGCGTGATTTTGAATTACATTCCATATTTCATATAGATATACCGATATTGCCATATTAATTATATTTATAAGATGACTCGAATTTTGACAGTCGTGGCCAGTTTGGGCATGCTCGGAACACTGTCCTGGGAGGCCGCGAGTATGACCAATCAGCAGCACGTCCTTGAAGTCTACGAACCCTATGAATACGAGGGGCCAAATCCTCTGATCCTTAAAGGCGTTGCGGTACTACCCGGGCCCACACGCCATGACTACTATTTACTCCGCCTGGACGAGCCGTTTGTCTATAAACAGGAAAAGGTGGAACTGCTGCTGGTTTCACCCCGCTACAACGGCGATAAAATCAACCAAACGGTATCCAGCGCCTGCACCGTGAATATTGCACGTGTGCCACCGGACACCGATCTGCAAAACAAAGGCAGCGTCAACTTCGAAGACGTACATCGCTGGGGGGTTGGTAAAATCACGCCCTGCCCCGGCAGCTAATCACGCAACAAACGTATTTTCCCGCTGGCCTGAACGTTGACACGGCTGGTGCCCTGTTCCATAGCGGGTTGACTCACGCTTGATCGACTCAACATCGACGCCGCTTCGGCACGTACCGGGATGGGGCGATCCTGTCCAGCCGTGTGGATATTCACCTCCAACAGCGTATAGCCCTGCGCACCCAGCGACTTGCGGATGATATCCGCGCGCTGCTGATAAGCCGCCAGTGCCTGTTCGATCAGCGTATCCTCGATCTGGCGGCGCTTATCCGGTGATACCGAAAACTGCAGGGACTGCAGCTGCAATCGACTTTGCAGCCTACCGACCAGCTCGCTCAGCTGGTCAACATCCTGCGACTCGAGCTGAAGCTCCTGACGTCCCCGCCAACGCACAATTTTTTTGTCCTCATAGACCGGGTAGGTCTGATATGCGCCACTGCGCAGTTTCACCATTTGATTCGATCGCGCCTGGTCCAGCGCCCAGCTCATGGTGCTGTTTATGGTGTCGGCAAGTTTTGCCGGTTTCAGGGCCTCGGCGGTGACGTTCAGGATCGCGGTCACGAGGTCATTCTCGACATCGCGCCCGACCTCAACCCGAAAACTGACCTGGTCGTCGACCTGCTCGCTATCCGCAAGAGATACCGCCGGCATAGCAAATGCCACGGTACAAAACAGAAATCCCACCACCCATAATTTACGCATCACCGTTACCTCTGAATCTGACTGTCGCCGAATGTTAGTTTGCCAGCCCAGCGGCCAGGTCGGCACACAAATCATCGATATTTTCCAGCCCTACCGCCACCCGAACCAGATCATCGGATAGTCCTGCCTCGGCACGCTGCTCTGCTGTCAGGCGACCATGTGTTGTCGTCGCCGGATGGGTGATGGTCGTCTTGGTGTCACCCAGGTTGGCGGTTATGGAACAGATACGGGTACTATCAATCAGCCGCCACGCCGCTTGCTTACCGCCCTCCACTTCAAACGAGACGATACCACCGAAACCGGACTGCTGCCTGGCAGCCAGCTGGTGCTGAGGATGGCATGCCAGGCCGGGATAGTAGACGCGGCTGACTGCCGGCTGTTGCTGAAGCCACTCCGCCAGGATCTGTGCCGAAGCACAGTGCGCCTGCATGCGGATAGACAGGGTTTCCAGGCCTTTCAGAAAGACCCAGGCATTGAACGGGCTCATAGCCGGCCCACAGGTCCGCAAAAAACCGTACACGCCCTCACCGACAACAGCCTCGCTGCCCACCACGGCACCCCCCACACAACGGCCCTGACCATCGAGGTACTTGGTCGCCGAGTGGATCACGATATCGGCACCCAGCGCCAGCGGCTGTTGTAAGGCCGGTGTACAGAAACAGTTATCAACCACAAGCAGGCAATTGTTGGCGTGCGCCAGGTCGGCAAGTGCGGAGATATCGGCAACTTCGGTTAACGGATTTGCTGGTGTCTCCAGGAACAGCAGACGGGTTTCCGGCCGTATGGCCTGCGCCCAATCGTCCATATCATGCTGTGCGACAAAGCGGGTTTCGACACCGAACTTGTTGAGATAGTTGGTGAACAACAGTGTTGTACTGCCGAAGAGACTGCGCGAGGAAACAATCTGGTCACCGGCCTGTAACAGGCCGGCACAGGTCGCGTAAATTGCCGACATCCCGGATGCTGTTGCCACACAACGCTCTCCGCCTTCCAGTGCCGCAAGACGCTCCTCGAAACAACGCACCGTGGGATTGGTAAAGCGGGAATAGATATTTCCCGGCTGCTCGCCGGAAAAGCGCGCGGCTGCAGCTGCGGCACTTTCAAAAACATAGCTGGAAGTCGGGAATATCGGTTCGGCGTGTTCGGATTCCGCCGTACGATGCTGCCCGGCACGAACCGCGAGTGTCTCGAATCCGAGCGATTGATCTTCTTTGTCGGACATAGCCCTCTCCTAGCCGCTCCATCTCATAACACTAACCACAAAGGTGTAACAGCCTAAGGAAGCTCTGATTGGAATACCTCAATGCCATGATATCGCAAATTAATCTTTTGTGTCCTTTGTGGTGAGAGAACGGGCTTAGATCCCGTCTTTACGGCAAGCACAAAAAACCGTCTTTGTCTGACAACGAAAGCAGACGCTATGGCATTGGCTGTATTTGTTAGGCAACCGCTGGCTGAATCTCGAATCGAAATATCAAGCGTTATTGTGTAGCTCGATCACTTCGTGATCGGCAAGGCGGCGATTTTGCTTGGCGGTATCACTGCGCAGATTCTCGAGGTGCTCAAGATAATCGCCAGTCACTCCGCCGGTCACGTACTCACCGGTAAAGACCGAGCAATCAAAGGAGGTGATATTACGGTTGCCTTTGCGCACCGCATCGATCAGGTCATCCAGCTCCTGGAATACCAGCCAGTCGGCACCGATCGCCCTGGCAATCTGTTCCACCGTACGACCGTGCGCTATCAGTTCCCCCTTGCTCGGCATATCAATACCATACACATTCGGATACCGCACCGGCGGCGACGCTGAGGCAAAATACACATTTCTGGCACCGGCGTCACGCGCCATCTGGATAATCTGCTGGGAGGTGGTGCCACGCACAATGGAATCATCCACCAGCATCACGTTCTTGTCCCTGAACTCCAGATCGATGGCGTTCAATTTCTGTCGCACCGACTTTTTACGCTGCTGCTGACCGGGCATGATAAAGGTGCGCCCGATGTAACGGTTTTTGATGAAACCCTCGCGATACTTTACACCCAGCCTATGCGCCAGCGGTAAAGCAGCTGTCCGGCTGGTATCGGGAATCGGTATGACAACATCGATATCGTGCTGAGGGCGCTCGCGCAGAATTTTTTCGGCCAGTAATTCGCCCATGCGCAGGCGCGCCTTGTACACAGAAACATCATCCAAAATCGAGTCCGGCCGCGCCAGATAGACGTGTTCAAAAATACAGGGAAAGTACTGCGGATTTTCGGCGCATTGACGTACCGCCATATTACCGCGCTTACCCAGGAAAATAGCTTCACCGGGATGCACGTCGTCGACCAGCTCGAAGCCCAGCAGATCGAGCGCAACACTTTCGGAGGCTACCATGAACTCAACACCGTTTTCCGTTTCGCGGCGACCATACACCAGCGGTCGCACGCCGTACGGATCGCGAAAAGCAACAACACCAACACCCGTAATCATGGCAACCGCCGCATAGGCGCCGGCACAACGCTGATGCACGCCGGATACGGCGGCAAAAACGTCGTCTTCGTTAATGCGCAGTTTGCCACGACGCTGCAATTCGTGGGCAAACACATTCAACAGCACTTCGGAATCCGATTCAGTATTGATATGACGCAGATCCTCCTGGAACAGGTTCAGCTTCAACTCATCAGCGTTAACCAGATTACCGTTGTGCGCCAGGGTAATTCCGTACGGAGAATTCACATAAAAGGGCTGTGCTTCAGCGGAACTTTCACACCCGGCGGTCGGATAACGCACATGGCCAATTCCCATATTACCGCGCAAACGCAGCATATCGCGGGTATGGAATACATCGCGCACCAGGCCATTACTCTTGCGCAGGTAGAAATTCCCACCCTCGCACGTCATGATGCCGGCTGCATCCTGGCCCCGGTGCTGCAAGACCGTTAAGGCGTCATAGATTGACTGGTTAACTGCGCCGTAGGAAACGATACCGACTATGCCACACACGTCTTTAAGCCCCTGCGTCTCAGAAATGGATATTCTCGGCAATATTCGCTGGCAGAAAACTGCGCAACCACAAAGCCATATCCTGAAAATGTCCCAGCAACAGCGCTTCCTGCCACCAGGGGTTCTGGGGCAAAGCGGTCAAACCGGCCAGCAGAACCAGCACAGCGACAATCACTATACCTCGCGCAATCCCGAACAACATGCCAAGAGCCCGGTCTGTTGCCGTTAGCCCGGTTTTGGCAACCAGCTGGCCAGCCAGGTAATTGACCAGGCCGCCGATCACAACGGTACCGACAAACAGTATCGCAAAGGCGCTGACATCACGAATCGATGGCCTATCGATCCAGCCCTCCATCAAGTGGGCAAGATCCTGAAAAAAAACCACCGCCACCCACAATGCCACAACCCAGCTGACCAGCGAAATCGCTTCCGTGACAAAACCGCGCCACAGGCTCAACAAGGCAGAGATAACGATAACACCCAGCAGAATATAGTCTACCCAGATCACCCGGAAACTCCGTACCAGGCGTCTGCCTGTGGCACCCATGCATCGGTGTATTTTACGCGAAGGATGCTGTTAAGGGTAGGAAAGCACACGCCCTTTTATAGTGAACTTATCCAGCAACTGTTTCCGACTCTTTTCCGCCTCAGCCCGCTCCAGAAACGGTCCGACCCGGACTCGATAATGTGATTTCCCATCAACCCGGGCCTTCTCAACCTGAGTGACAAAGTCAGCTTGACGCAACTTATCCCTTAAGCGCAAGGCGTTTTGCTCACTGGAAAAACTGCCTGCCTGTACCACCCAGCTTGCCAGAGGACCCGGTTTAAGCGCTTTTTCCTCAGGCACAGGGGGCGGGGAAAGAGGCTCTGGCTCGTTAACGGGCTGGACCGGCGCGGGGGCTTCCTCCTGCCTGGTTTCAGGCACGGGTTCGGGTTGCGGATCGGACAGAACAATGGATTGTTCAGGCTCTACCGGGATGGTGTCAGGCGCCGGAAACGCGTCCAGAGGTTTGCGCAGCTGCTGACTGAGGGGCTCCGGTAACGCCTCCATCTCAGGAACCAGGGTCTGCTCGGGACCTTCCAGCAATACAGGGATAAAAATGACACCCAGGGCGACCAGTACAATGGCCCCTACCAGGCGCTGCTTCAACAGAAAATCCATCTAGCACTCCTTCAGGGTGTAGCAGCCTCGTTATTCAAAATCCGCTTGCAGTGAAATCCACTCGGCCACGGTATAAAACGAACCACACACCAGTACCCGGTCGCCGGGTCTTACCTCTGCTTTCAACCGATTGATTGCGTCTGCAACCGAATCACAAGTCGTCACCCGTTCCATACCGGTAACTGATGCAAGCCTGCGGGCCAGTTGTGGCGCCGTGCTGGCACGATCAGTCTGCAATCCTACTGGATACCAGTGGGAAACCATCGCTTCAAGCGCGCGAACAAACGACTCCGTATCTTTGTCCTGCATCATGCCGATCACTGCATGTGTTATCCCTGACAACGGTTGTTGCCTGAGCGAATCGGACAGTGCCTGTGCCGCCTGCGCATTATGAGACACATCCAGCACCTGTTCCACTCTGCCCGGCACGGTCTGGATACGCCCCGCCAGACGCACCCACTTCAGACCGGATTCAATCGCTGTCTGCTTTACAGGCAGACACTCACACAGCATTTCAAGGACCATCAACACACTGGCCGCATTGGCGAGCTGGTGGCTACCAGCCAGCGCCGGCCTGGGCAGATCACGATAACTGCTGTGCTGTCCCTGCCAGTGCCAGCCGCGCCCGCCCTGCCTGATACTGAAGTCTTCTCCCAGAACACGCCACAAGGCCCCAATCCTGCCTGCCTCGGTAATCAGACTGGCTGGTGGATCGGCATCACCACAAACTGCGGGTTTCCCGGGGCGCATAATACCGGCTTTCTCCCTGGCGATGCAGTCGCGATCCCCGCCCAGCCAATCCGTGTGATCGATACCAATGTTGGTAATCAACGCCGCATCGGCATCAACAACATTCACCGCATCGAGCCGCCCGCCCAGCCCCACTTCCAACAGTGCAACATCCAGTGAATGACGAGCCATGATATCCAGCGCGGCCAGCGTGCCGAACTCGAAATAAGTCAGCGTATTTTCACCGCGAGCATGATCGATACGCGCAAAGGATTCGCACAGAGCCGAATCTGATATCGGTTCACCCTGCAGGCGCAGCCTTTCGTTGTAGCGGAACAGGTGCGGCGAGGTATAGCAGCCGACACGATAGCCGGCCCGCAGCAGAATTGCTTCCAGCATCGCCACCGAAGAACCCTTGCCGTTGGTGCCGGCAACCGAGATATGGATCTTTGCCGGCGCACGACAGTGCAGCTGATCGGCGACCCGTTCTACACGTTCCAGACCAAGATCGATACTGGACGGATGCAGTGTCTCCTGCCATTC
>Ga0209456_10001049_pt1 | contig 13705 bp, 13 predicted proteins | sample COG_11_FD_184755 | JGI IMG/M metagenome (GOLD analysis project Ga0209456, IMG submission 184755) | Pelagic marine sediment microbial communities from the LTER site Helgoland, North Sea, for post-phytoplankton bloom and carbon turnover... | ecosystem: Environmental > Aquatic > Marine > Neritic...
CGCCGGTCTGCGCTGACCTTGAGCAGACCCTGCTCCTTGTCCACCAGCTCCCTGTTCATCTCCCGCATGACCTCTTCCTGGCGCGGGCAGGTCTGGTCACAGACGCTGTAATCACTGACCAGGGAAACGTATTTGACACCGAAGTAACGGGTGTAGGTCTCCCGTGCCTGGCGCTTGCTCAACAGGCCCTCTTCATTGGCCCATATCAGGAACTCGCTGAAGCTGGCCTTGTTGTCCTTTTTGGGGTCGCCTTCGGCAATGGTAAGCAGATGCTGGAAATACTGATCGAACTGATGTTCGCAACCTGTCTCCAGGTCGAAGCGGGCAGCACTGATGGCGCGATCCAGGTCGGGGCCCTCCGGCAGGCTGCACGCGGTGGCTTTCGGTGGGTTGCTGTTACAGGCAGTGAGTGCTGTTGTCATCGCCGCCACGGCAAGCGTTGCGGTGACTATGGATGTCCTCGATTTGTTCATGACTGTGTTCCCCGGTTTGTTGACTGTTAGAGTTTCAGGGGGCTTTCATAGCCCTGCTCAGGCTGGCTGGCGGGTGGCGCCGTCATCGGCGTCAATGCCTCTTCCTCGCCAAACAGGATTGATTTCACGCCCGCCACCACTTCCTGCATCTCCGGTGTGATGGTTCCAAACGACTGGTTCAACTGCTCCATCAGGGTGGCTCGGCTGATCTCCTCCCGGGTGCGCGCGATCAGGCTGGAGGTTTCCTGCATGTCCAGATAAATATCCGACGCGACCACCGCCAGCGAGGAGTTGACCTCGCCACCGGAACGGGCCACCAGCTTGTAGTATTGATGGAAACGATCGCTGAGCCGCATGCCGGAACGTCCGCGCAGCACCGGTTTGCCGGCGTTTTTCCCGCTTTCGGATTGCTCGCCGACGAGAAGTTCCTGCAAGCTCCAGGAGGTTTTTTTCTGACCGAGTTCCCTGCGTATGCGCTTCTCGAGGCTGGAAGAGGTGCTGTTGACGGCGGTTTCCATTTCCGGCAACTTGTCCCCCATGACTGTCAGCATCTCGAGGTAGCTCTTGCCCAATTGCCTGGCGATCTGTTCACAGCCGGGGTCGCCCTCGTTGCCTTCGCATTTGCTTTCCATATAGAGTGTTTGTTGTTCATCGAGACGGGTGATGACGGCCTGCAGGCCGGTTTCCATCTCCGCCGCGACGTTGCCGGTATGCTTGATCTCTTCCAGTACTGTAGTCGGAAACAGTTTAATGGTCGGTGTCTGCGCAGCCGCATGAACGGCCATTGGCATGAACAGCAGACATCCGCTTATCAGCCGCCTGACAAGTTTCCGTTTGCAGGCTCGGTTACGAATCGTTGTGGTCTTCATTGGGTGGAACGCCTCTTTTCAATAACGCATTCTGGATTGACCTCGATGCACACGCGGTGCACCCCCTGGAGTATTAATATATGAAAGGGATCCTGAACAGAACCTGAACGGCTGGTAATAGGGGAAAGAGCGCAGTACCCGGTATGGCGGCCATGTACCCAAAGGGCAGGTAGGGCCGCTCCAAAAGGTGGTGCTACTGTCGCGGTGGATATGCTGCTGTGCTGCTGCTTCGTAGTGAGTGCCGGCGCTGCGGTGTCGGGACCCAGTCATCGGCAAGGGCGGGGGCGGAGGAAAAAACGGGGGCCGAGGAAATCACAGACAATCCCTTCGCCCCCTTTACATCGGTATGCTCTAAATCACTGTCCGTTGAGCTGGGCTACGATCAGTTTATCCTTTACATTCGAAGAGCGTTGTCAATTCCACTTCCTTGTGTTTCTCGTGATAACCGAAGGCGGCTATTTTAAGAGCCGTATCGGCTACTTTGTTGCCGGTTTCCAATTCGGGCGGTTTGGGTTCATGTACATCCTGAGAAATAACTATATATCCTGGTCTTTTCTGCTTTTTGCAGGTTACGCTTGCATCATTATCGGCTATCTTATGGGCCGTGTACTTGTTTCCGGCAATACTTACCGCCTTGTATTGACCATCTTGCATGGGCACGACGCTGCCCTGTATGCTGGCGCAGCCTGCAGATACAGTAGCCGTGAGCAGTATCAGGATTCGTAGATTCTTCATCTTTCCTTCACTCCATAGTCAGGTTTTACTCGCAGTGTCTTAACGGCCGATTGAGACCAGACATTAGAAGGAGGTGACTCGGGTGGGCGCCCGCAAAAATTACGGACAGAGCAGGGATTCCTGCATTGCGGCCGGCGGTAACTCCATGATACCCGGGCTCGGCCGCGATGACAGACTCGCTTTTGCCGTGCAGCTACACCCGGGCATTCGTGTTGCTCATGGTCGATGCAGCTATGCGGCCGGTTCCTGTTCCGCTTCGGATTCTTCCGGTTCCACAAGACTCAGCAGGGTCCACTTCTGTCCGGGTTCCAGTTTTTTGTCCGCGGCAAAAGTGTGCAGCTGACCCCTGGGGTCGATGGCAAACAGGGGCACAGCCTTCTTGTAGTGTTTCCGGTAATAATCATCAAAATCGAAATTTTCGCTGAGCGTGGTCTCACGCATTTCGGCGCCGACGCTGATAGCGGCGCTCAGCCGCGCGTAGCTCACATCATCACCGAAAGCGACGTGACCCGCCGACAGTGGCGTGGTCTGCCTGTTGTCGGTGTCTGCCTCATTGGTGCGCAGAACATAGAGGTGCTGGTCGCCGAATTCGCGGCGGTAACGGTGCGCGGCGAGCACATTGAGTTCCGGCTGCGAGGACAGCGCCAGCAGCCGGCCCAGCCCGACCAGGTCCAGCCGGCGGTCGGCATACTCCGACACTGCACTGCCGTAAAATGTCGACAGGCCCTGCATGCGCGCCGCCCTGATATTGCTCCAGTTGGTATCACACAGCAGGGAATTGTAATCCTTGTTCTGTAATGCTTTGGCGATTACCCGCGCAACCGGGTTGGCGCCGACAATCAGAAAACCCCGTGGTTCCGGTTCGGCAACGCCGAGTGCGCGCGCCAGCACCCCGGCGGTGGCACTCTGCAACACCACGGTGGCAATAATTATCATGAAAGTCAGTGGTACCAGGAGTTCCGCCTGCGGATAGCCGGCGGCCTGCAGTTTCATGGCAAACAGGGCCGCGACGGCGGCCGCCACGATGCCGCGCGGTCCTATCCAGGCCAGCAGCGCCCGCTCCTGCCAGCGCAAACGCGTACCACGCGTAGCCAGCGCTACCTTGAGCGGGCGGGCGAAAAACTGCATAGCCAGAAACACACCGACGGCACCCCAGCCCAACTGCTGTATCTGCGAAAAATCGATGCGTGCCGCCAGAATAACGAACAGGGCGGATATCAGCATCAGCGACAGGCTTTCCTTGAAATCGAGGATGTGCTCGATCGACACCTTTTTCATATTTGCCAGCCACATACCCATGACGGTAACGCTAAGCAGACCGGCCTCGGCCTCTACAGCGTTGGACAAGGCGAAGACCGCCACCACCAATGCCAGTACGGCAACGTTGTGCAGGTAAACGGGAAACCAGTGACGGCGCAACGCGAGCCCCATCAACTGGCCGCTGGCGGCACCGAACACAAGGCCGACGCCGACGATCCTGGCGAAGCTCGTCAGCGTATGCCCCAGCGCTGCTCCGCCCTGCCCGGAAATGATGAAATCGAACACCAGCACCGCCAGCAGGGCACCGATTGGATCGATCACAATGCCTTCCCAGCGCAGGATGCTGGCGATGTGGGCGGTCGGCCGCACGGTGCGCAGCAACGGCACTATCACCGTGGGCCCGGTCACTACCGTGAAGGCACCGAACAGCACCGCGAGTTCAAGCGGGAATTTCAGCAGGTACCAGGTGACATACGCCACCACCACCCAGGTTACCAGCAGGCCGCTGGTGACCATGCGACGTACCACGTTCTCCAGGCCGGCAATTTCAGCGAACTTCAGCGTCAGGCTGCCCTCGAACAGGATCACCGCAACCGAAAGCGACACCATCGGAAACAGTAAATTGCCGAACAGTTCATCGGGCCGAATCCAGCCACTAACCGGTCCCGCGACTATACCGGCCAGCAACAGAAACAGGATGGCCGGCAACTTCACCCACCAGGCGAACCACTGGCAGGCGGTTGCCAGCACCACGATCCCGGCGATCGCGAAAAGCGCGTGTTCCTCCATTGTCCGATATCATTCCCGGGGAGATGTCTGCAGAAGGGCGCCCCACACTGTATTGTAGCGGATCGGCATCCTGTTATATTGCCTCTCCCCAACACCCCCCAGGAGGGTGTTGTAACCTCCAGGAGGGTGTTGTAAAAGGTCCCTCTCCCCTCCGGGAGAGGGTTAGGGTGAGGGGATCAGAAAAGCTAACGCTTTGATTTTTATATCCCCTCATCCCAGCCTTCTCCCCCAGGGGACCCTCTCTCGCCTGACGGCGATTCACCTTGTCCCGGAGGGAGAAGGGGTTACAACCTTTTGCGACACCCTCCTCCGGGGAGAGGGAGGGGGTTAACGGGACAGCATTGGTATTTTGTATATTTTACTGGAAGTTTATTTATGCACATTGAATTCTACGGCGCCACCAGTGGCATCACAGGCTCCTGTCACATCCTGCGTGCCAACGGGCAGCTGGTACTGCTGGACTGCGGGCTTATTCAGGGGCGCCGTGAGATGGAGGCGAAAAACCGCGAGCCGTTTCCGTTTTCACCGGATGAAATCAGTGCCGTGGTGCTCAGCCATGGCCATATCGATCACTCTGGCCGGCTTCCACTGCTGGTGAAACAGGGTTACCGGGGGCCGATTTATGCACAGAACGCGACCGGTGATCTGTGCGAAATTCTGCTGGAGGATTCCGCCTCGCTGCAGGAACGGGATGCCCAGTACGAGAACAAGTGGCGCAAACGCAAGAAAAAGCCGCCGATCGAGCCACTGTACTCCCTTGAGGATGCCCGCAACGCGCTGGCGAAGTTTGTCGGCATGCGCTATCACGAGAAAAAGGAAATTCTGCCGGGTATCAGCATCCGCTTCCAGGATGCCGGGCATATCATGGGCTCGAGCAGTGTGGAAGTGTGGCTGAATGAAAACGGCGTGCAACGCAAGATCGTGTTCAGCGGCGACCTGGGTCAATACGATACGCCGATCCTGAATGACCCCGCCGTCATCCGCGAGGCGGACCATGTACTGATCGAAAGCACTTACGGTAACCGCCGCCACCGTGACCGGCAGATGACGGTCGATGAAATCGGCGAGATCATCAGCACCGCTAGTCACCAGCACGGCAACCTGCTGATTCCCGCGTTTGCCGTCGGCCGCAGCCAGGAGATCCTGTATTTCCTGGGCAAGTATTACGATGAATGGGAGCTGGATCGCTGGGAGGTGTTTCTGGACAGTCCGATGGCTATCAAGGCCAGTAAGGTCTACTGGGACTACCCGCATCTATACGACGAAGAGGCGACGCGTCTACGGCGCGATGTCAATGAAATGCCGTCGTTAAAGACCCTGCATCTCACTACCAATGTGCAGGAATCCATGGCGATCAACAATATCAGGAGTGGCGCCATCATCATCGCCGGCAGCGGCATGTGCACTGGCGGGCGCATTGTGCACCATCTCAAGCGCAATATCGCCCGCGAAGGCATGCATGTCATGATCGTCGGTTACCAGGCGCAGGGTACACTGGGGCGCAAGCTGGTCGACGGCGACGAACAGATCAAGATACACGGTGACTATTACCCGGTCCGTGCGCAGGTCCACACTGTCGGCGGTCTGTCCGCCCATGCCGATGTCGATGACCTGAGTCGCTGGATTGGTAATTTCAGCAATGGTCCGGCGGTGCACGTGGTGCATGGCGAAGCGCAGTCCAAGCAGGATTTTCGTGACCGCCTGGAGGGGGAGCTGGGGTTCAAGGCGGATGTGCCGGAGATGGGGGAGGTGTTGGAGTTGTAGGGTGCGTAGCGCTCTCGTGGTGAAGTTTAACGCAGCTTTCGTGCTCTAAACATACGACCTTTTATTTTACCCTCTGATAGAATCCTCAAGGCTTGTTTGGCAACAGGGCGTTCCACAGCCACGTAAGCAAGGTTATCGAAAATATCGATCTTTCCGATGTGTTTACCCGGAAGATTAGTGTTTGCAGTTAAAGCACCTAATATATCACCTGCGCGGAGCTTGTTTTTACGGCCACCATTAATACACAGTGTCACCATCGCTGGACTGAGTCTGAAGTTCTCCCGGGTTTTTAGCGAAGATGTTTGATCAATTCTGACGGGGCTGTTCTGATATTCTTCTATCGCCTCGATGCGGAATTGTTCAGAGGCCATGAACAAACTTATGGCTAATCCTTCATTGCCTGCACGGCCGGTGCGCCCGATACGGTGAATGTGTACTTCAGGGTCAGGTGATAGCTCGAAGTTGATTACGGCCTGTAAATCTTTAATATCCAGTCCACGCGCTGCGACATCCGTTGCTATAAGAATCGAACTGCTCTTGTTGGAAAACTGTACCAGTACCTGGTCACGCTCTTTCTGTTCAAGATCTCCGTGCAAGGCCTGTGCATGGAAACCCTGTTGCCATAATTCTTCAGTCAGCTCCTGGCATTGTTGTTTTCGATTACAAAACACCACGCTCGATTCAGGTCGGTAGTGTTGTAACAGGGCAACCAGTGTGCTGGTTCTTTCGCCTTTTTGTATTTCATAAAAAACCTGTTGTATTATTTTATTGCCATGCAGGCTTTCCACGCGAATATCAACGGGATCGCTCTGGATGGCTGCACTGATATCTTTTATTTCATCCGGGTAGGTCGCGGAAAATAACAGGGTTTGTCTTTGACGTGGCGTCATATCAATAATGCGCATGATGTCTTCATGAAAACCCATGTCCAACATGCGGTCGGCTTCGTCCAGCACCAGCATTCTTAGTCCATCCAGTTTTAAAGTCCCTTTTCCCAGGTGTTTCAATACCCGCCCCGGTGTGCCGACCACGATATGTGGGTTACGTTGCAGTGAGGCCAGTTGCGGTCCTATCGGTTTGCCGCCACATAAGGTGAGAATGCTGGTGTTGGGTATCGCACGTGCCAGGCGGCGAAATTCTTTACTTACCTGATCGGCCAGTTCACGCGTTGGGCAAAGTACCAGGGCTTGTGTCTGGTAAGTGCGGGCCTTGAGTTTGTGCAGAAAGCCAATTGCGAATGCAGCCGTTTTGCCGCTGCCCGTTTTCGCCTGTGCCAGTAAATCCTTGCCTTCTAAAATAGCGGGCAGGCTTTGCGCCTGTATCGTAGTCATTTCCAGGTAATCCAGTGACTGGATATTGCTTAAAAGTTCAGCTGTTAAGGGTAGTGATGAGAAGGAGTGTGTGGTCACGTGAAAATCAATCTTTGTTGGCTTAAAGGGAGGCTGGACTGAATATTCTATGCTTATAGCAATAAATCGCCTTCAATACGATGCCAGATACTGGCGGAATCAATAAGTGAGTTGGCTGTGAGCGCCGGCACGCCATAGACTTCAGCACTGACGGCATAATCCTTCCTGATTTTCTCCAGTAACAGATCGAAGTCTCCGTCACCAGACAGCAATACAACGGTATCAACGCCCTTTGCCGCTTCCATCACATCAATGGTAATACCTACGTCCCAGTCACCTTTGGCGGATCCGTCACGACGCTGAATATAAGGCTTTAATTTTACCACGAAGCCAATGTGTTTGAGGGCATCCTGGAATTTGAGTTGTTTGTCGTCGCCACGATGGGTTGCATACGCGGTTGCAGAAATGATCTCGCCTTCGGAACTAATTCGTTGCCAGAGTTTTCGATAATTAAACTGGCGCCCATAGGCCTGGCGCGTGGTGTAATAAATGTTTTGTACATCGGCGAAAATGGCGATCTTTTTCACGGTGGGGCCTGTCAGCGTGATGTCCCGGGATATATTGTCCAGGTGGTTAGTGGGTTTGTTTCGGTACTATGAGGTGAACCGGGAAGGATCACCACTTTGAAAGCAGGTGTAGATCGAAGAGCACCAGAGCCTGGAGCCGCACTATACATGAAGTTCTGCCAACAAAGCTGACCAGATCGCAATATTCCCTAATGTCAGAGTCTATGGAGAAGGCGAGATTAAACCGAACAGTTGCCGCTATCGACTGCAATGGGCAAATTTGTGGCCTTGAATTTCCGGTTTTGCAACTTATATGGTGGGTAGGTGTGGTGTTTTTGGTCCAAAATCGGTTAAACTGCAAAGCACTACATTCTATCCTGGTTTTTGTCAGAAGTTCTCTGTTGTTAATTTCCTCGTAAGATTTGTAGCACGCTTTATATTTAATACTTGATGAGGTTATTATCATGGCAACAGGAACCGTTAAATGGTTTAACGAATCCAAGGGCTTCGGCTTTATTACTCCTGACGATGGCAGCAAAGACGTTTTTGCTCACTTTTCTGCTATCGCAAGCGATGGTTTCCGCACACTGGCTGAAGGCCAGCAAGTGACTTTCGATGTGGAAGACGGACCCAAAGGCCCGCAGGCAACAAACATAAGGACCTGAACGGTCCGTGTGTTGTGTCTCTAGTAAGCCCCGCGATATTTCGCGGGGTTTTTTTTGCGTGAGAAGAGGAACTTCAAAGTGAAGAAACTATTTGTTGGCAGTTTGCCACCCACTACCACCGATGAGTCCCTGCAGGCCCTGTTTTCACAGTACGGTACAGTACGTTCCATCAAGCTCGTGAAAGACCTGTTTTCAGGCAAATGCAAGGGATTCGGATTTCTCGAAATGGAAGGCCATGAGGCCCGCGCCGCGATCGCCGGGCTGGACGGTAAGTTGTTTGAGGGCAATCACTTGAAGGTCAAGTTCGAAGAAGAACGCGGAAAAGGCTTCAAGGGCCGCCGCCGCTAAGCCGATTTCTCATAGAGTTTGCGTGGGTCCGACCCCGGGTGGCAGACCCCGGGTGGTGTTGTCGCGGTTGTGTGAGGCCTGTTGCCTCATTTGCCGGCTTTACGCGACACGCCCACCTGCAGCATGCCCTTACCGAATTTCTCGGTCACATCGTCGATCGTCTCCAGCAGACGCTGGCTGGAATTGCTCTGTTCAGGTTCTTCGAAGAGGTCGGCCTGGGCGGGTTGGCTTTCCTCCCAACCGCTGATACCCACGCCAATGAGCCGAACCGGCTTTTTCGGCAGTGTGCTTCCGAGGAAAAGCCGCCAGGCGGTCTTTAGAATGTCGCGCTGGTCGTGGGTCTGCGCGCTTCGCTTGAGTTGCCGCGTGTGTGTCTCGAATCCCCCGAAGCGGATTTTCAGTGTCACGACCGAACCGGACAAACCCTCCCGGCGTGCCGTTCCCGCCACATCGGCGGCCAGCGCGCGCAAGGTATCGTGCAGGACAGCGTGATCGTTGACGTCCGCCTCGAATGTCGTCTCTTTCGAGATACTCTTTCGGCGCCGTCCCGGCACAACCTGATCCGAGGCAATGCCAAAGGCCTGGCGGTGAAAACTGGTGGCGGCGTTTTTTCCCAGCTCTTGTTGCAAGACCGGTAGCGGGACGGCGCGAAGCTGCGCCACGGTGCTGATGCCCAGGCGGGTGAAGACTTTCTGTGTCTGACGCCCCAGCCCGCGCAGGTTGGATACCGGCATGGGGCCCAGGAAGCCGAGAACCTGCTTGTCGGATACCACCGTCAAACCGTCCGGCTTGCGGTATTCCGAGCCCAGTTTCGCAATCAGCCGGTTCGGTCCGATGCCCACCGAGGCTGTCAGTCCCGTTGCAGCGAAGATGCTTTGTTTGATCTCGCGCCCGACCGTCTGCGGCGGGCCCACCAGCTTTTCGAGCCCAGTCACATCCAGGTAGGCCTCATCGATCGAGGCGCGTTCCAGGATCGGCGTCATTGTTTCAAGGATCTGAAAGACCTGCTGTGAGGCGCGACGATACTTGTCCATGTCGGGGCGCAGGAAGACGGCATCCGGGCAGCGCCGCCAGGCCTCGGAAATCGGCATGGCGGAGTGGATGCCAAATCGTCGCGCTTCATACGAGGCGGCGGCAACCACACCACGATGGCCGGGCAGGGCGCCAACGACGACCGGGCGCCCCTTGTATTCGGGGTGTTCCCGCTGTTCGCAGCTCGCGAAAAACGCGTCTAGATCCACGTGGGCGATCCAGCGCTGTGGCGGTTGAGAGCGTGTCATGTTCTTTGCGTTGTGAGTTACACGGGCAGAAGATACCCCGTTATGGGGGAATGGGGACAGCTTTATTATTCACAGTGGCAAGTATTGTAATATTGTCCTCACGGCTGCGTTCAGGTGCTTGAAAAGATTGATTAACTTCCTCCTGGACGAGTTATCCCAGCCGCCCCGTTTTCATCTGCAGCGATTTGTGATGAAACTAAGCGGCTTTGTAATTGCCTGATCAGTGAAGCCATCATAAGGGATGCGTATGATGAACCCCGACCCAAACAGACGCCGCCTGCTTAGCGCGCTGGCGGTGATGCTGGTGGCAAAACCGGCCCTCGCCGGCAGCCGCTTGCTGGCCACACCGGCCCAGAGTACCGGCCCGTTCTACCCGCTGGAGCTGCCTCTGGACGATGACAATGATCTGACACGTGTCACAGGCCGCAGCGGTGTGGCTGCGGGCCGACTGACAGAATTGAGCGGTCGCCTGCTTGACCTCAATGGCCGGCCGGTGACGGATGCGCGGATTGAAATCTGGCAATGTGACGCCAACGGGCGCTATCACCACCCGGGCGACCGTGGGCGGGCGACGCTCGATGAAAATTTTCAGGGGCATGGCCAGACACACAGCGACAGGGCGGGCGGCTACCGTTTCCGCACCATCCGGCCGGTACCCTATCCGGGGCGTACACCACATATCCATATTGCCGTGTTTGCCCCGCAATCGCCTCCCTTCGTGACCCAGCTCTATATAAAAGGTGAGCCCGGCAATGCCGGCGATTTCCTCTTTAATCGAGTCCCCGCGGAACGGCGGCACCTGGTGCAGGCCGATTTCGTCGCGGCGAGTAGGCCGGGTGTGGCACTGCAGGCCGAATTCGAACTGGTACTCGGCGGCACTGACGGTACCCCCGCGGCGTGAATGCAACCGGGTTCTCGCTGGCCGAGGCCACGCGTCAATCAGCCCCCAAAACATCAGCCAACGGACTGACCACGGCATTCCCGCCCCGATTCAGCACATGGGTATAGATTTGTGTGGTACGAATATCTTGTGTCCCAACTGTTCCTGCACCGAGCGTATATCCATGCCGCGTTCCAGCAGATGCGTCGCAAAGCAATGGCGTAGTGTGTGGCAACTGGCAGGTTTGGTAATGCCCGCCTTGCGCACGGCAAGTTTGATAGCTCTCTGCAAACAACTGTCATCAAGGTGATGCCGGCGAGTCACACCCGAGCGCGGGTCGACGCTGCGCCTACTCGCCGGAAACAGGTACTGCCAACCCCAGGATTTGGGCGCCTCGGGATACTTGCGCGCCAGTGCAAAGGGGAGCCACACCGCGCCAAAACCGTCCTGCAGATCTTTTTCGTGCAGGCTACGGACCGCCTGTAGCTGGCGTTTCAGTGGTTCGATGCAGGGTTCCGGCAAAGTGACAATACGGTCCTTCCCGCCTTTGCCGCTGCGCACAGTGATCACCAGGTGTTCAAAATCCACATCCTTGACCCGCAGGCGCAGGCATTCCATTAGCCGCAGACCGGAGCCATATAACAAACAACTCGGTAACCAGTGTGGGCCATCAAGATGGTGAAACAGCGAGCGAACCTCGTCGCGCGCAAGAAGCACAGGCAGGCGTCGAGGCCGCTTTGCGCGTACAGCGTCGAGAATATCACCCAACGGTTTTTTCAGCATATACCGGTAAAGGAAAACCAGGGCATTCAGGGCCTGATTCTGTGTACTGGGTGATACCTGGCGCTTGACCGCGAGATAGGTGAGAAATTCGCCAACTTCGGCTTCCCCAAGCTCTTCGGGATGACGCTTGTTATGAAACAGAATAAAACGCCTGACCCAGTCTACATACGACTTTTCCGTGCGTATGCTGTACTGCTTTGTACGGATAATATCGCGTAGCCGATTCAGGAAAGGGGATTCCTTTTTCGTCCTGGTCTTTGTCATAAAGCAAGTCCCTCCGTGGACTGTGTTTATATACAGTAGTACAGTAAGGCAGGGTTGGCAAGTCAGTGATAGGTCTGAAAATGAGGAGATTCCGCAGGCAAGTGTTGCATCGATCAGTTGAACCCGCAGCCGCTTATGTACAGTGACGTGGACGTATGATATTGATATTAAACATAAACAAGAGTAGCGTAAAAGTCCGAATTGGGGAATGCCGGAGTAATGTGATGTGGGATATATCGGAAATTCACGTGTTTAAACACCTTAATTTCCCAGATACACACTGTTATGAGACTTGATTAAGTGAATCTGATTGCATTTACTGCGGTTGGTGTACGACTGTTGGCACTCGTAATGTTTTTCTACATCTTTAGAGAAGTATCACGAATGATTACCCTGGCTACGGGTTTTGATACCTATGACGAATGGCCAGTATTCCTAATCTTTATTTTCGTGTTTCTCTTGATAGGTGTGTGGCTATGGAAAGGCGCAATAAATATTGCGAAAAAAATCGTTCCGAAGGAGGTGTCTGTAGGGTCTGAGCCATCCAGTGACTTCGATCGGCCGATCTACCAATTAGCGTTTGTTTTGCTGGGTATGTACGTACTCATCTATGGCGTTTCAGAGTTTTCTTATACGGCTCAAATCTATTTCTCATTGCCTGAAGAATTTATGACACCCGATCAAGCTAAGAAGCACCAAGCAATAATGGTTTCAACGGTAATAGAGGCTCTTATTGGCTTAGCGCTCATTATCGGCGCAAAAGGAGTAAGCGCTGTTGTTTATAAAATCCGCTATGGTGGCCAGTGAAAGCGCCTCATAACAAGTCGCCCCAGCCGACGCCAGCTTCGCTGGCCGCGGCTGGGCTCAATCGTTATGTGTAAACAAGAATTAATTAATTTGGGAGTCAATCATGACAGATGTGCGTGAAGGAAAAGGGAGTTGCCTCTGCGGTGCTGTAAAGATATTGGTCAAGAGCATAAGCAGCGAGGTGGGAGCTTGCCATTGTGGCATGTGTCGAAAGTGGACCGGCGGCCCATTGCTAGCCGTAGACTGTGGAACCGATGTCTCATTCGAGGGCCAAGAAAATATATCGGTATACAATTCTTCCGAGTGGGCCGAACGCGCTTTTTGCAATAAATGCGGAAGTCATTTGTATTATCGGTTAAAGGAGACCAACCAACACATTATGCCTGTTGGGTTATTCGATACCGATATACCGTTTATATTCGATCACCAGATATTTATTGAATCCAAACCGTCTTACTATCATTTCGGAAATAAAACAAAGGAAATGACGGGTGAGGAAGTCTTTGCACAATATGCACCACCAGAGGGCTAAACACATAACAAGGCGCTCCAGCCGACGTCGGTGCTAGCGCACCGCCTCGGCTGAGCTTTGCGTTATAAGTCTTTGACACTTGCTTCGATTGGTGTAGTGTAATGTATTACACATGAATACAATTTGGAGATTATCATGGGCGTTACAAGTGTTCGACTAAGTTCTGACGTTGAAGCTCCTTTGGAACAACTGGCTCAAAAGCTCGATAGAAGCAAAAATTATATTATTAATCAGGCAATTAAAGAGTTTGTTGCACGCCAATCAATGGAAGATGCTCGTTGGGGCGATACATTAGAAGCTTTGGAATCTATAAAGTCTGGAAAAGTGGCGACTGAAAAGGA
>Ga0209456_10001052_pt1 | contig 13678 bp, 10 predicted proteins | sample COG_11_FD_184755 | JGI IMG/M metagenome (GOLD analysis project Ga0209456, IMG submission 184755) | Pelagic marine sediment microbial communities from the LTER site Helgoland, North Sea, for post-phytoplankton bloom and carbon turnover... | ecosystem: Environmental > Aquatic > Marine > Neritic...
AAGCGCAATCAATGTACAACCGCAAGCGGCCATTTTGTAATTTGATCTGGATATCTGTCGCATAGCTATTTCCTCTCAACTGCTGATCGTTATTGTCAGGCGGAATTGCCGGGATGGCCTGTTCTGTTGTTAGCCCTAGACCGTCCTGTATCCGACAGTGTCGTGGCTGGCCCATCCGGCGGCGTTGTTCCGCAGATTGCCTATATGATAGGTGCGAATGCTCGCAGCGCAAAGCAATGTTAGTGAATTAATATGGCCTGCCACTGGAACCAATAAGATAAGACCCTATTGACTTCCCGTCATCCCCGCAAAGCCTGTCCCCGCGGAGGCAGGGAACGGGGATTCGGCGACAAAAGTGAACCAGCACCAACCTTGAAGTAAATACGGTAATTAAGTAGAAATTGCGCTCTGCCCCCATAATCCCGGGAAGGTCCGACCCCTGTCTATCTGCCTATAAATGTGCCCTGACACCTGTTCACCCGGTGGTGCCTTGTGCAGTAACAGGCAGCCTAAATCCCCCTTGTTCCCCATCAAAATATTCTTGTTGACGGACCTCCCGGCCGGACCTCTAATCCGCGTCGCAGGCAACGTGCCCTGCACCTGTTTTGACAGAGGATCTCTGTCAGGAGATGACAAGTGAAATACCAGAGTTTGATCGTTGCGCTGATTCTCGGCCTGGCCGGAAACACCTACGCAACACAATACGATCCGGCCGAGAGCGAATCAGACACCGATGACCGTGTAGCCTGCATCGAGTCCGCCTTTGCCGAGGAAGTCGAAGATGGTGACCAGTTCGACCAGTACGTCGATACCTGTTTCCAGGAAAAGGTTGCACAAAAGAACAAATCGGCACAACAAAAATCAGGTAACAGCTAGCACTTCGGCTCGCACTGCCCACTCCAACCGAGTGGGCAGGTTTTTCGGAGAAATGGTGTCAGAGCACATTTAAATATAAAATAAACAGGAAATGTGCTCTGGCACATTTTTCATGTTTTTCGCAAGCGATCCCGTTGACACGAAATAAGGCTGTGTAAATGAAAATTCCACCTGTTCCTGTCGTTGCATTGACACTGATTCTCGTCCTGGGCGCCTCCCCGTTCACCCATGCAGAAAAAACCCCGGCTGATACACAGGCACCCGCACAGCAGTCGGAAACCCTGCAAGCGGACCCGGACAAGGTCCAGAAGATACTGGAAAAAACAGCGACGAATACAGAGACGCTGGGTTCCCTGCGGGACGATATAACGAAGCTGAGCGCCGGCCTGCAGAAGGCGAAAGACGAGGATCTGGTGGTACTGCGCGACCAACGGCGCCGCAAATATACCGAGCTGCGGGATGAACTCGAGGGACTGGTCAATAACATCATCAAACTGGAGGCGGCGGGCAGGGAGACTCGCGAGGCCAGAAAGGTGGCGGCGGCATCTGCCGCGCAGGTTTCAGACTGGCTCAAGGCAGAGATCAAGGATTCCCTGAAACTGCTGGCAAGCCTGGATGAAATGCTCAAGACGGCAGCCGAAGCCGACCTCCCCGAACTGAGACAGCAAGTCGCCAACGAGAGAAAGGCGGTCGACAAGGAGCTCGCCGCGCTGCTGGAAAACAGTGATCTTATGCAACAGCTGGGCCTGGACAGCAAGGCCGACCTCAATTATCTCGATGAAACGCTGGTGCAACGCGCGGAAAACCTGGCGGCCAGGCTGCAGTATTTTATTGAACAACGGGATGGCTTGCGCAAGCAGACCGTTGGCGCTGGCGAGGATGAGAAAAAGCTGCTGAAGGACAAAGTGGCGGCCCTGAACGGACGTGTCTCCGCGACCGCGGAAAATCTGAAAATCACCATTGACCTGATGGGTGAGCGCAAGCTCGATACGGCCGAATACAAACAGATCGTTATCGCGTCGACCGGTGAAATCACAAAAGAGATCTTCGAGGCCGAGGTTGCCCTGGGTTTGCTGCAACAAGGGCTGGACAGCGGCAAGGAATGGCTCATTGACAACGGACCGCGATGGGCATTCAAGCTGGTTATATTTGTGCTCATACTGGTGGTTTTCGCCCTGCTGGCCAGGATCGTAAAACGGATTGTCAGCCGGACACTCGCTTCATCCAGGGTGCACGCCTCGAAACTCCTGCAGGCCCTGCTGGTATCGTTCGCGGGGAAGGCAATTTTTCTTATCGGCATCCTTATTGCCCTGGCACAGCTCGGCATCAAGATCGGCCCGGTGCTGGCCGGGCTGGGTATCGTCGGCTTTATTGTCGGCTTCGCGCTGCAGGAAACCCTGTCCAACTTTGCGGCCGGCGTGATGATCCTGATCTACCGGCCCTTCGATGTGGGGGACGCCGTCGAGACCGGCGGTATCAGCGGAAAGGTGAAGCAGATGAACCTGGTCTCGACCACCATCACCACCTTCGACAACCAGCGGGTCATCGTACCCAACAGGAAGATCTGGGGTGACGTCATCCGCAATATCAATGCAGAAAAAATTCGCCGGGTGGACATGGTATTCGGCATCGGCTATGACGATGACCCCGATCTCGCCGAGCGGATCCTGCACGAAATCGTCGATCATCACGAGCTGGCGCTGGATGATCCTCCCCCCGTCATCCGGCTGCATACCCTGGGCGAATCCTCCGTTGATTTTATTGTCAGGCCGTGGGTGAAATCCGCGGACTACTGGGAGGCCTACTGGCATATCACCCGGGCGGTGAAGAAGCGCTTCGACGAAGAAGGCATCTCGATCCCGTTCCCGCAGCAGGATATGCATATCTACACGCATGGCTCGGAATCAGCCGAAAAAGGATCGAACAGTCTGGCGCCGTCACCGCGTTGAATCAATGGGGTCTGACCCCAATTGATGCTGCACTTTACGATTGGATCATTTAAATAGATTATTCTTTTTTTAAAAACACCGGGGTCAGATCCTGGGTTCCTCTAATATCGGATGAAACCATGATCTGACCCCGGTAATTACTGCACTGTGCGTATTCATTGTTACCTTCTGATCACGCTGTTGCCTTGCATGTCGAGCATGGCAAGCGCACCCACAGAGACGGACACCATGCCTGACCCGCGCATCCAGGAAGCCATCGCGCTGATGAACGGGTTCGCCAAACACACCGGGTTGACCGCCGGACAGTCACCGCGGCGTTACCTGTGGACCGATGCCTTCGCGGTCTGCAACTACCTGGGCCTGGCGCGCGCCACCGGTGAGGAAGGCTACACAGAACTCGCCCTGCAACTGGTCGACCAGGTCCATCACACCCTGGGCCGGCACCGGGACGACGACCGCCGCCGGGGCTGGATCAGTGGCCTGGACGAGGCCGACGGCGAGCAGCACCCCACCCGGGGCGGTCTGCGCATCGGCAAGACGCTGCCGGAACGCGGCCCCGACGCGCCACTGGATGAACGCCTGGAGTGGGACCGCGATGGCCAGTACTTCCACTATCTCACCAAGTGGATGCACGCCCTCGACCAGGTGACGCGCACCACGCAGCAGCCCCGCTACAACAGCTGGGCGCGCGAGCTGGCCCAGGCCGCCTTCGACGCTTTCACCCACCGACCCGACCGGGGACCGCGCCGCATGGACTGGAAAATGAGCATTGACCTGACGCGCGTGCTGGTGCCCTCCATGGGACAGCATGATCCCCTGGACGGCTACATCACCGCGCTGCAACTGCGCAGTACGGCGGCCGCGCAGAACAAACCGGCTGCAGGACCGGATCTCGGGGACGCAACCGGCGACTACGCGGCGATGATCAGACGGAGCGAATGGGCCACCCCCGACCCGCTGGGCCTGGGCGGTCTGCTGATCGACGCCTGGCGCGTGCAACAGCTCATCCAGCAGGGCGCACAGCCCGACGGGCCGCTGCTCGAGCGGCTGCTCGAGGGCGCAATCACCGGCCTGCAGCACTATGCCCGCGGCGACGAGCTGCGCCTGCCGGCCAGCTACCGGCTGGCATTTCGGGAACTCGGCCTGGCCATCGGACTGCACGCCCTGGAGCGCCTGCAGCGGGAAGTTGAGGAGGAGACGCAGCGCACCCCGGCAAGCCCGCGGCTGCGCGCCCGGCTACAGGAACTCATGCAGTACCTGCCCCTGCGCGACGCCATCGAGACCTTCTGGCGCGATCCGGCCAACCGGCGCAGCGACACCTGGACCGAACACCGGGACATCAACGAAGTCATGCTGGCAACCAGCCTCGCACCCGACGGCTTCCTGATGCTGCTGCCGCCGGAAAAGAATGCCGCTATAGAATGATTCGATGTTCAGCTGCAGGAGCGGACGTTGTCCGCGAGCAATTCGCGCGTCCCCGCGCTCCTACATCAATGTTTTTAGCGTAGGAGCGGACGTTGTCCGCGAATAAATCGCGCGTCCCCGCGCTCCTACATCAATGTTTTTAGCGTAGGAGCGGACGTTGTCCGCGAGCAATTCGCGCGTGCCCGCGCTCCTACATCAATGTTTTTGCGTAGGAGCGGACGTTGTCCGCGATCAATTTATATCGCCTGAGACAGATTATTCTGTTTTACCCAACGGTAATAACTGCTCGATCGTTTCCAGGAAAGACGCCTTATCGACGTAGTAAATGGCTTGCCATCCGGCTGCCTGTGCTCGCTCCACGTTATTCCTGATGTCATCCACAAGCAAAATCCCGGCTGGCGAAAGCTGAAGCTTTTCGGCGATATCGTAAAACAAACCGGGATCTCGCTTGCCTTTACCCATGTGGTAACTGTTGAACACATGATCAAAATACTGGAAGAAATGATCGCGTTCGTTCAGCCAGTCCAGCCAGTGACACTGGTCACTGAGAATGCCGGTGATATAACCCTCATCGCGCCATTGCCGCACCTGCCCGATCATCCAGGGTCGCAGTATGAACCCGTCCAGAATCCGCTTGGTCAGCTCCGCGTCACTGCCTTTGAGACCGGTGCCCTCGCGCATGCAGGCCCAGAACCCGTCCTCGCTCCCCCACCCCAGGATAAAGCCTGTCTCATACACCGCCAGCCGGGCGACATTCATCATCGCGACGGGATCGATCCCCTGCTCCCGCGCCATGGCCCTGAGCCCGTTCTGAAAACCCTCATCGGCGATCACGCCGCCATAGTCAAGCAACACGGCTTTGATGGACTGGTTCGACATAATCCCGACCCTAACATATCGTTAACTCGGCGTTGAACCCTGGAATTCGCCCCCGCGGTTTCATTTAGGGCCCAATAACTTTATGCTTCCACTTCGTTTCAAGATTCAGCAGTCGCTGCCAGGTATTAATGAAAATACAGGTCAGCCAGGTCCTCGTGAAATTCCTGGAAAAGCTGGGCGTGGAATGCATTTTCGGCATACCCGGCTCGCATATTCTGCCGGTTTACGACGGTCTCTACGATTCTTCCATTCGGTCGATGCTGGTCAAACACGAGCAGGCCGCCGCCTTCATGGCCGGCGGGCATGCACGCATAAGCGGCGGGGTCGGTGCCTGTATCACCACCGCCGGCCCCGGTGCCACCAACCTGGTGACCGGCATTGCCAGCGCCTATACGGACAACCTGCCGGTGATTGCCATCACCGGTGAAGCCCCCACCCATATTTTCGGCAAAGGCGGCCTGCAGGAAAGTTCCGGTGAAGGTGGCAGCGTGGACCAGGTGCTGCTGTTTGCCGGCATCACCCGTTACCATAAACTGATCGAACGCACCGATTACCTGGCCAGCGTGCTCAACCAGGCCGCCGGGTATCTGCTCTCCGATACACCGGGACCGGTGGTGTTGAGCATTCCCTATAACGTGCAGAAAGAACCGGTCGATGCAGCCATCCTGGAACAGATGTCCTTCAGCCGTCCGGGCATGGATGCAGTGATACCCGGTGAATATATCGACCAGAGCCTGGCGCTGATCCGCGCGGCCCGGCGCCCGCTGATCATTGCCGGCTACGGCTGCATTCGCGCCGGCGCCCAGGCCGAGCTCGGCAGGATCAGTGAACGACTGAATATTCCCGTGACCAGCAGCATGAAGGCCAAGGGTGCCGTCGATGAACGCTCGGCACTGTCGCTGGGCAGCCTGGGCGTGACCTCCGGCGGCTATGCCATGCGCTACCTCGAGCAAGAGGCCGACCTGGCGCTGATACTGGGCGCCGGCTTCAATGAACGCACCAGCTATGTCTGGGATAAAAAACTGTTGGCCGGCAAGAAAATCATCCAGGTCGACCACAACCCGCAACAACTGCAAAAGGTGTTTCGCGCCGACCTGGCGGTACACGCCGACCTGGGCGCCTGGCTGCGGGCACTGGATGCCGCCATCCAGCAACAGGGACTCGCTGCCAAAACGCCGGTCGATATTGGCGCTTTTATCAAGACCGCCCGGCAGGACATCGACAACGCGGGCGAACGAATATTCAACCAGCAGTTTGATCATGTACAGGCCTTCTACCGCTGGCTGGAAGAGCAGTTTCCGGACGGCCTGGTGATGTTCGACGACAACATCGTATTCGCGCAGAACTTCTACCACGTTTCGAGCAAGGACCGGTTTTGCCCCAACACCGGTATCTCGTCCCTCGGCCATGCCATACCGGCGGCAATCGGCGCTGCCTGCACCACGAAGCAGCCCCTGTTTGCCATGATCGGCGACGGTGGTTTTCATATGTGCGCCATGGAACTTATGACCGCGGTCAATTACAACATTCCCCTGAATGTCGCGTTATTCAACAATGACACCATGGGCCTGATCCGGAAAAACCAGCATCAACATTACGACGATCGCTTCATCGACTGTGATTTCACCAACCCGGATTACGCAAAATTCGCACAATCCTGCGGTATCAACCATGTGCGCATCGAGAACGAGCAGGACCTCTCAGGCCTGGCGAACGCCATGGATTTTCGCAACGGCATCAATCTCATCGAGATCATCATCGATCAGGACGCCTACCCGAATTATTCTTCCCGGCGCTAGCAAGGCAGGCGGAAGCAAATACGGAAGTAATGTATGGCTGAAAGACGATCCATAAACTACCGTCATCCCCGCACCCGCCTCCGCGGGGACAGGCTCCGGCGGGATCCAGCCCTGCTACAGAAAAGAAATAGCCTTGATTCCCCTCGCCCTGCCGTGCTTGTCCTGCCGGCATGAAAACAGATAAATGTCAGCCAATAATATAAGCCCTGATACAGCCTGCCTGAGGAATTGCCTGACGCGCTACCTTGACAGTATCCCGGAACTCGCCAACATCACTGACCCGGCTGACTGCGACTCGCAGGCAACCATCATTGGCCTGTACGACCAGTGCTATCCCCTGCTGGAAAAGGCCCTGTGGTCCAACGGCTGGTCCCGCGAATCGGATTTTGAAGCGCTGCTGGATTGCTACCAGTCGCTGTTCCGCGAACAGGATGTGCTTATCCGACAGAAGGCGGAAGCCGAGGGAGCAACCGACGAACGCTATCACTTTATCCTCAGTATCCCCGTCGCAGACCGCCCTCCCCACTTGCGCGCCTGCCTCGAAAGCATCTACCGAGTATGCAGGCACTTTGGTTATGGCGGTAACCCATCGGGCGTTTATGAGCGAATCAAGGTCATCGTCGCCGAAGACAGTCGTGAAGCACACAACATCCGGCAGCATATTGAACTGATCGAGGAATACCAGCGCAAGGGTTTGCAAGTCATTCACTTCGGGCTGGATGAGCAATACGCACTGCTGCAATCGATCCCTGAAGATGATCGAAAACAGTTAGGCCATTTTCTTACCACTCAACCCAGAGATAGGTTTTACCTGAAGGGCCAGGCCGCCAACCGCAATCTCAGTGTCCTGAAGTGCCTGCAAATCACCGAAGATAAAAACAGGACGCTCTATTATTTCGTGGACAGCGACGAGTCTTTTTGCGTGAACCGGCAAACCGCGGCCGGCGAACGAGCCGTTTATGCGCTGAATTATTTTCGCTATATCGATAAGGCCTTCCGCACTACCGAGACCCTGTTACTCACCGGCAAGATGGTGGGCGACCCGCCGGTGTCGCCGGCCGTGATGGCCGCGAATTTTCTCGATGACGTCATCGCCTTTTTCACCGACCTGACCCAGACACGGGGTGACCAGGATTGCCGGTTTCATGGCCAGCCGCAAACGCAGCCGGGCACGGGATCATCGGGCGCCGCCTATCACGACATGGCCGGGCTGTTCGGTTTCGAAAACAAAAACACCCCGTTCCCTTACCGCTGTCCGCTCGAAGGCAAACATGATCATACCGCCTGCCTGCGCGGTTTTGCACAACGGCTCGCCGCTTTCTTCTTTGGTGAACACCTGACGCGTAGAACGTATTTTTCCTTCGGCAACGGCTTCAGCGAACTGGCACCCGCGCGCACCATCTATCCGGGCAACACTATCGCCAGCTACGCGGGGCTGAAATATATCATCCCCTTCGGTCACCTGCGCCTGCGCATGTCCGGCCCCACCGCCGGGCGGCTGATTGCCGCGGAAATCAACGACCGCTTCGCGTCGATCAACCTGCCCCACTTGCACCGGCGAACCACCGGGGCGGACTTAAGCAATGCATTCCGCCCCGGTGTTGAACGGGCAGACGACGAACAGGAAAACATCGATTTATCCAACGAGTTCGAACGCCAGTTCTTCGGTGATCTCATGCTGTTTACCACCGAAGCACTGGTCAGCCGGACCGATGTCAGCAAGCCCTTTGAGAAGCATCTCGTGATGGAGGTCATGGAAGGAAAAGAAAATGAATTACTGGCACAGTATCAACAGAAGCACGACGCCATTGTTGAGAAGAACCGGCAACTCGAAGCGCTCGTCTTTAATGCCGGTCACTGGTGGCTGGACGATCCGGGCCTTACCGGTGCCTTACAACAGGTCAGGGCCTTCATCGACAACATCGATCACAACTTCGGCGAGCAGTCGTTCGCCTGGCAGCAGATACAATCCGGAGAGAATCGCGCCACACGCAAACAACACATCGCGGAAGCCTTGATGAATTACCGGACAGAGCGCACTGCCTGGGACAGCCTGTTTGATGAAAGATAGCCATCATTCCCGCGAAGCTTATCCCCGCGGAGGCGGAGAGCGGGAATCCAGCTTTAGACATGCCTCCTGACAAAGGATTTTCCGGGATATTTAAAAACGTCGCTGTAAAAGCAGACAACGTCCGCTACTCCCTGGATGTCAGTTATTACCTGCAGCTAGAACATCAATTGTAGGAGCGCGGGAACGCGCGAATTGATCGCTGGGTTTCTCCTCTTGGGACTGGATCCCCGCCTTCGCGGGGATGACGAGATAGATTCCAGGGCATCTCCCTGTCAGTCGCGGGGATGACGAGATAGATTCCAGGGCATCTCCCTGTCACTAGACATAACCACCGAATCCGCTGTATTCGTAATAATAGTCGCGCCGTCATCCCCGCGAAGGCGGGGATCCAGTCTTTGTGTTTTTGCCTCCCTGCATCACCGCCGAATCCGCCGCATTGGCAATAATCTGCGAACGACACGCCCGGTAAACCTCCAGCGCCCTGCTCAAATCCTCTTCCGGGATACGGATATGCGGATAATCGCGTCTGCTTTTTTCGATTTTTCCACCAAGAATATATTCAGACGAATCGCCCATACCGGCCTTGCCCGTCTGGCTGAACACTTGATAGCGCGCGCTTAACGGCGAATCCAGTTCCAGCCAGTCCGTGAGCTTTCCCAACAATTGCTCCGGCGCCGCCTGCAACAATTCTGCATCGTAATAGTAATAAGGCTGATTGACAGATCGGCAGAAGTCGGCGAGTGCTTCGACACGCCCGACATAGTAGTTCGCCGCTTCCACAGGCGACGCATACAGGTCATCCACTTCCTTCTTCGAAAACAGATCGACAATGCTCTTTATCGTATGTTCCGGCTCCAGCAGTGAGACCAGTATTTTTATATTGCCAGGGCCAAGTCGCCCGGGATTCAACCGGTAGTCATTGTGCAACAGCTTGTCGAACAGGTAATGACTGTTTTCCTTGAGCGTTTCATATTGCTGAAATACTTCAAGCTGTTTATCCAGGGCGGCGGCATCCTCATAGCTGATATGCATTTCAAAATAGCCATTGATTCGCGGATGCGAACCGAGAATATGCCCTGCCAGAGTCGTGAAAGCACGCATGTGGCTCAGCAGAAATATTCTTGAGAAATGTTCAGGCATAACAGGCTTGAAAATCGGGGGTCAGGGCACACACAATCGAATATTAGAGAAACCCGGAGAAAACTGTGCTCTGACCCCGGTTATTATACCCCCTCTCCCTCCGGGAGAGGGCTGGGGAGAGGGAATCGAATGATCCATCTACCAGAGTGTCAAATGTGCCCTGACCTTTTCTGTTTATTTGTCCATAATACTGCCTATAGTTTAAGAAACGCAGCTGGCACAGCAAATGACAAAACTGATAATTGGCATCCTGTTGTTTGCCGCCCTGGTCGGCGGCGGCTGGTACTTGCTGCGCGAACCCGCGACCGACCAGGCGCCGACCTACAGCCAGGCACAGGTTCGCCGCGGTGACATCAGTGATGTGGTATCGGCCACCGGCACCCTGAGCCCCATCAACACCGTGCTGGTGGGCAGCCAGGTATCCGGCACCATCCAGAACCTGTATGCCGACTTCAATGACCAGGTCAAACAGGGCCAGGTCATCGCCCAGATCGACCCGGCCATCTTCACGGCCAAGCGGGCCGAGGCCGAGGCCAATCTGAAAAATGCCGAGGCTGCGCGCGACAAGGCCCGGATCGATGTGCTGGACAAGCAACGCGAATACGAGCGTCAGACCGGCCTGCAGAAGAAGAAGCTGGTGGCCGAGAGCATGGTGGACGCGGCTCGTTTCGCTTACCAGTCCGCCCAGGCGGAGCACCAGGTGAAAGTCGCCAGCGTGGCCCAGACCAGGGCGGCACTGGAACGCGAGCAGGTTAACCTGGACTACACGACTATCAATGCACCAATCGACGGCGTGGTCATCTCCCGCGACGTGGACGTGGGCCAGACAGTGGCCGCCAGCCTGCAGGCACCTACCCTGTTCACCATCGCCAACGACCTGACCCGCATGCAGGTGGAGGCCGATGTGGACGAGGCCTTCATTGGCCAGGTCGAGAAGGGCCAGCCGGTCAACTTCACCGTGTTCGCCTACCCGACCCGCGAGTTCGAGGGCAGCGTCGCCCAGGTGCGCCTGCAACCCACGGTCGAGAGCGGGGTGGTCAAATATAACTGCATCATCCACGTAGACAACACCGACCTGGCACTGAAGCCCGGTATGACGGCCAACGTCAGTATCGAGGTGATGCACCGGGAAAACGTACTCACCGTCCCCAACGCCGCGCTGCGCTATGTACCGGCCTGGCCACAGGAGAAGCTGGATAAGGTGCGTGAGGGGCTCAAGTCCGGCGAGGCCATTCTCTGGCGGCTAAACGATGACACGCTCACACCACTCACCGTCGCTACCGGTATCATGGGCGAGAAGGTTACCGAGGTCAGCAACCCGGACCTTGTAGAGGACACGGCCATCGCCGTACCGCTCAAGCGCAAGGATGCCAAACGCAAGCGGCGCTTCGGCCTGAGTTTATTCTAGGACCTGGCGATGACGCCCCTGCTGCAGATCCGCGACCTGCACAAGGCCTATGTGCTGGACGGGGTGACCATCCAGGCACTGCGTGGTATCAACCTGGACGTTGAGCCCGGCGAGTTCGTGGCCATCATGGGCCCCTCCGGCTCGGGCAAGTCTACCCTGATGCATATCCTCGGCTGCCTGGATGTGCCGGACGCCGGCAGCTACCAGCTCAACGGCCGGGACATCACACGCATGGACAGCAACCAGCTGGCCGCCCTGCGCAACCACGAGATCGGTTTCGTGTTCCAGAACTTCAACCTGCTGCCGCGCACCAGCGCACTGGAGAACGTCGAGACACCGCTGATCTACGCCGGCATCGGCAAGAGCGAGCGTCGGCAACAGGCGCGCGCGGCCCTGGAACGCATGGGCCTGGGCGATCGCCTCGACCACCTGCCCAACCAGCTGTCCGGTGGCCAGGCGCAACGCGTTGCCATCGCCCGCGCGCTGGTAACCCGCCCGTCGCTATTGCTGGCCGATGAACCCACCGGCAACGTCGACACGGCCACCAGCACCGAGATCATGGCCCTGCTCGACGCGCTGAACCAGCAGGAAAACCTGACCATCGTCCTCATCACCCACGAACGGGAAGTGGCCGAACATGCACAGCGCCAGCTGCTTCTGCGAGACGGCCAACTGGAGGCACGGGCATGAACTGGACCACCATGCTGCAGCTGGCGCTGCGTGCCCTGCTGCGCAACAAGACCCGTGCCATGCTGACGACCCTGGGGGTCGTCATCGGCGTGGGTTCGGTGATCGCCATGCTGGGTATCGGTAGCGGTGCCCAGCAGCGCATCGCCGAGCAACTGGCCAGCATGGGCACCAACAACCTGGTGATACGCCCCGGTTCGGCGAGCTACGGCGGCGTACGCACCGGTGCCGGCACTACTACCCGGCTGACACGCGCAGACGCCGACCTCATCGCCGAACTGGTGGACGTGGTGGCGGTCGCGCCCATAGTAAACACCGAAGCCCAGGTACGGTATCGCGGTACCAACTGGGGCACCGACATCGCGGGCGTCAGCCCCGACTATGGCACAGTGCGCAGCTGGCCGCTGGCCGAGGGCGAGTTCATCACCCGACGCCACGTGCAGGCTGCCAGCCATGTCTGCGTGCTGGGGCAAACGGTGGCACGGGAACTGTTCGGTTTGCGCAGCCCGCTCGATGAGTCCATTATCATCAAGGGCCTGTCCTGCCAGGTTATTGGCGTGCTCACCGAGAAGGGTGCCAATGCCTGGGGCAATGATCAGGACGATGTCATCCTCATACCTATCACGACGGTACAGCGCAAGCTCGAAGGTATCACCCACGTCCATCGTATCGAGCTATCTGCCAGCGACCGCGCAGCCTCTTTCCGATTGTACAAGGAGATCAAACAACTGCTGCGTCAGCGCCACCGCCTGCAAGAGGACCAGCCCGACGACTTCCGCATGTACAACCGCGCCGAACTGGCGCAGACATCGGAGGAAAGCGCACGGGTATTCACCTGGCTGCTGGGCAGCATCGCATCCGTGTCGCTGCTGGTGGGCGGCATCGGCATCATGAACATCATGCTGGTGTCGGTCACCGAACGCACCCGCGAGATCGGCATCCGCATGGCGCTGGGCGCACGTCAGCGCGACATCCTGTGGCAGTTCCTGCTGGAGGCGCTGGTACTCAGCACCGCCGGCGGCATGCTGGGCGTCTTCCTCGGCCTGGGCGGCGCACTGGCAGTGGCGCGCTTCTCCGCACTGCCGGTCACCGTAACGCCCGTCTCGGTGCTCGTCGCCTTCGTGTTCGCAGGACTGGTCGGTGTGTTCTTCGGACTGCACCCGGCACGCAAGGCATCGCAGCTGCGCCCGATCGAAGCATTGCGCTATGAATAGACCGTGTTCGGTGCCACGTCGCGACTGTAAGCCGCGCCTGCAGAAGCACCGCACTTAGAGTGCAATAGAGATCAAGGGATCAGTGGGATGGAGATCGAGGGATCAACATTTTGAAATAAATCTGTCCCCTTCAATTAATTACCGCAGAAAAACAGAGCATCCCCTCTCCCTCCGGGACGCCTACAGGGATGTAGGCGGTAGGGCGAAGCAGGACGCTAGAGCCGAGAGGG
>Ga0209456_10001053_pt1 | contig 13677 bp, 13 predicted proteins | sample COG_11_FD_184755 | JGI IMG/M metagenome (GOLD analysis project Ga0209456, IMG submission 184755) | Pelagic marine sediment microbial communities from the LTER site Helgoland, North Sea, for post-phytoplankton bloom and carbon turnover... | ecosystem: Environmental > Aquatic > Marine > Neritic...
CACCAGCCACAACCTGCCACTGCTCGTGGTGATTACGCTCGCCGGTGCCGGGCTGGCCGGCTACGGTTACTGGCGCGGCGGCTACACGGCTCACGGTGCCATGTTCGCGGCCCTGGTCGGGCTTGGTGGCTTCTTCCTGTTCGACTTCTGGTACTCGAGCTTTGGTCGCCGGATCAACGACTGTCTCGACACCGGTAAGCCGCTGCCCGGGTTCACCGCCCGGGATCTGGACGGCAACCCGGTGCGCTCTACGGACCTTTACGGCAGCCCGGCCCTGTACATGTTCTACCGCGGCAACTGGTGTCCCTTCTGTATGGCCCAGGTCAGGGAGATTGCGGAGCGCTACAGGGAACTGACCGAACGCGGCGTGGAGATCGTGTTGATCAGTCCGCAGCCGACCGAACTCACCCAGCGGGTCGCCGGAATATTCAAAATCCCGGTCCGTTTCTGGGTCGATCCGGATCTGGCTGCCGCGCGTGTGCTGGGCATCGTCGGTGAACACGGTGTGCCAGCCGGCCCGCTGGCGAAGACTTACGGGCAACATACGGTCATGCCGACCGTGATCATCGTCGACGCCGCCGGCCGCATCCTCTACACCGATCAGACCGACAACTACCGGGTACGCCCTGAGCCGGACGTGTTCTTCAGGGTGCTGGCGGCAAACGGTCTTTGACGACGCGACGGCAGGTGCGGGCGCCTTCGACACACCCACACTGGTGATCCACCGCGAGCTAGACCTCGAAATCCTCCAGGTCGCTGAGCTCGCGGCTCAATCTGTGACTCTCGGCCAGGGCCTCGAGCGCTCGACGGGCCGCGGTGCTGGGACCACTGCGGCATGCTTCCCGATGCACGATCTCGCCCATGTCCCGGTCCGGATTAAAACCCGGGCTGAGATCGAACTCCGGATCGGGTGCGTGCTCCGGATCCGTCTTTTTGACCTTCCGGGCAGGCCTCTTGCTTGTTGCCATAGCGTCCGCCATCGAGTGATTGCCGACATCAGGGAATCTGATTCTATCTCGATTTTAGACACGTTCTAAATCATGAGTTCCCGACCGATAGCAGAGCCGGACGGATTCTCATATAGTGCGACGCTTGGGGTGTTACCGCCGCCCCTGGAGACGGCAACGTGTTGAAGGCAAGGCAAAAACTGGGCAAATACCGGATCGAGCGACGGCTCGCAAACGGGCCCCTGGCCGCGGTGTACCAAGCGTATGACACCGTGCACGGTTTGCGCGTTGCCCTCAAGATCCCCCACCGCCGCTTTATGGACGAGTATTTCCTGCAGGATTATCGTAAGGAGGCCCGGCTGGCGACCAAGCTGGAGCATCCCTGCATATTGCCGATCCAAAACGCCGACTTCATCGGCAGCTATTTCGTCATTTCGATGCCGCTAGGCGAGGAGACACTCGGCGATCGTCTGTCACGCAGAATTTCCACGGTAAAAGCTCTTGCGCTCACCGAGCAGATATTTGACGCGGTGGCGCACGCTCACTCGCAGAACATCATCCATTGCGATATCAAGCCCGAGAACTTCATCCTCTTCCGCGAAGATCGGCTACGACTGACCGACTTCGGCTTCGCCAAGCTCGGGCGTGGGCGCATCGACGCGTCAGGCTCGGGCACCGTCGGCTACGTAGCCCCGGAACAGGCCATGGGCAGGCCGATGTTCCAGTCGGATGTGTTTTCCATCGGCCTGGTGTTGTTCCGCATGTTCGCGGGACGCTTGCCCCGCTGGCCCTATGACTGGCCCCCGACCGGAACGGCCAGGCTGCGCCAGAAGCTGAGCCCCGCGATGATCCGCCTGATCCGGCGTGCCATCGAGGTTGATCCGGAGTATCGCTTCCAGGACGCCATGCAGATGCAGGCGACGTTCAAACGGATGCGAAATCCCGCGGCCCGCAAGGACGTCGGCTGATTTTGGCCAAATCGCTGCCAGTCTCATCCACCAGGTCTGTCATCCACACCGGCCTGGACCAGCGGCTGGAGGGGATCCTGAAGATCGGCTCCGGGGCAGCGGCGTTCTTCTCGGCACCTTCGCCGACCGGCTCGGGTCTCAGCCAGGACGCATTCGCACTGGTACCGGTCGGCACCGACGCAGCGATACTGGCCGTGGCCGACGGCATGGGCGGTTTGCCTGGCGGAAGAGAGGCGGCTGCCTGTGCCGTCCGCGCATTGGTTGATGCGCTTGCCAACCCGACGACCAACGGCTCAGGACTGCGGCCGATCATCATGGACGCGATCGAGGCGGCCAATCAGGAGATCATAGGCACCGGCCTGGGTTCTGCGACCACGCTGGCGATCGCCGAACTCGGACCCGGTTTCGTCCGCCCTTATCACGTCGGCGACTCGGAGATCATGCTGTTCGGCCAGCGCGGCCGGCTGGGGTTCCAGTCAGTGCCGCACTCACCCGTGGGCTTCGCCTATCACGCGGGCTTGCTCGACGAATCGGAGGCGATCTCTCACGCAGATCGCCATCTGGTCTCCAACGTGCTCGGAACTCGCGACATGCGCGTGGAGGTGGGCAGTCAGATCCCGATGAAACCTTCGGACACGCTCATCCTGTGCAGCGACGGTCTGGTCGACAATCTGCAGTTCGCCGAGATCTGCGAACTGCTGCGGGCAGGGCCGCTGGACAGGCAATTCAGGCGGATGCTGGAGGTCGCGCTGGAGCGCATGTCTCGCGAAGGCGGGGCGCAGCCGAGCAAACCCGATGACCTGACCGTGATCGCGTTCAGGCTGACGCCGGATCGCCGTTTGCGCAAGCGATTGGGGATGTGAGTCTGGCCGTACCCGGGCGGCCGGCCTAGAGGAACAGCGACAGCTCAGGCTGCCCGGTGAAACCGGGGAACACCTGTTGGGTATCGGCGCGACCGAGACGCTTGCGCAACAACTCATCGAGCACCGTGCGCAGATCCGTCTCGATCCTCAGATCCTCGCCAAGGGCGAGGTCCTCGTCGCCCAGTCCTGGCCAGTTTCCCGCGACCTGACCGCCGTTTACGCCTGCGCCGAGGAGGTAGGCGACGCTCGCGGTCCCGTGATCGGTGCCGCTGGCTGCATTGTCCGCCACGCGACGGCCGAACTCGGTCTGCACCAGCACCGTGATGTTGGCCATGCGCGTACCCATGTCGGTATCGAAAGCCTGCAGACAAGCCGCCAGATCAGCCAGCGCCGGCGGCAGGAAGTTCGGCAGATTCTCATGGTGGTCCCAGCCACCGACATCCATGCAAACCACCTCAGTCCCAAGCGGTGATTTGATCAGTTGAGCCGCCTGAGAGAGCTTATTGCCCAGCTCGCTCTGTGGGTATGCGGCACCATTTTCTGCCGCATAGCCAGACAGATTCGCCAGCAGCAATTCGTCCATGGCGGCTATCGCCGCCTGTGCCGGGTCGCTGTAGGGCGCGCCTGGCTCATACCAGTCGCCGAGCAGAGCCTGATAGGTGGATCCGGTCAACTCGCCGAGACCGAATTCTTGTATCCCGCTGATCGCGATCGGCTCAATGGCGCCGGTGAGAGAAAACGGTACGTTGCCGCTGATCGAGACTGCCCTGAAGGCAGATTCGCTCAGCGCCTGACTGGTGGCGAGATGACGACCGATCCAGCCTTCGCTGAGGTCGGTCTTGGACACGACCGCGCCTTCTACCAACGCCTGCGCGTCGAAATGGGAACGGGACTGATGCGGTATACCGGTAGCATGGACCATCGCCAGCCTGCCGGCGTCGTAGAGAGGTTTGATCGGCGCCAGCGCCGGATGCAGGCCGAAGAACCCGTTCAGATCAATGACGCCGCCGGTTTCGCCTGGTGATGGCAGCGCGATACGGGGCCGTTTGATTGCGTAGTCCGGATCCCCGTAGGGCACGACGGAATTGAGCCCGTCGGCGGCGCCGCGCTGGAAAATACAGACAAGCACGTCGCGTTCCGGGCTGACGGCGCGCAGGCTGATGATGTCTCTGCGGGTAAAGGCCATGACGGGGCGCACTCCTAGCGCAATTGAAAATAGACCGAGCTCAAAAGCAGGCTGACGATGATCGGCAGCACCTCTGGGATGACCGCGGCAGGTATCGCTGAGTCTGCCGGCAAGCCGATGGTCTCGACCGCCCAATCGACTAGCAGCTGCCGGTCCGAGGGTGCCATCGGGCGCATCAGGACTTCGTCTGCGAGCCGCTCGACGATGGTTGCGATGGTATCTTCAGCGCCGATCAGGGCGTTCAACGGGAAGAAGCTGCCAAAGCTCAGTCCCAACGCAATGCGCCAGCGGTTGAGCAGACCGCCGGTGCTGCCCCAGTAGGCGGCGGTGTCCGGGTAGCCATCCGGCGTAGGCCAGTAAAACGGCAGCTGGCCAAGCACCGAGGCGACGCCGAACAACAATTCGCCGCGGTCGCCGGGCAGGCTCAGATCCGGATTCAGCGAGCGCACCGCCTGGCCGAGAAACTCCAGCGGCCTGCTGAGCTTGCTATCCGAGGTGAGCATGAACTCGTCACTGACGAACAACGCCTCGAGGGTTACGCGGATATCGCCATTACTCAGACGGAACGCGTCGGCCACGCTGTCGACCACGCCCGATGCAGGCTCGTCGCTGATAAAGCGGCGACAGAGCTTTGTCGCGATAAACCGGGCGGTAGACGGATGCGCCGCGATCATGTCCAGCACGGTCTCACCGTCGCTGATGCCGCCGCCAGCGGGGATGCTCTGCCCGAGCACGACTTTCGGCTCGTCATCATGGAAGAACGGCACGAAAGTAAATTCAGCAGTGTTGAAATCGAGAGTCCAGCCGGTGAAACAGCGCGCTACTTCCTTGATGTCCTGTTCGCTGTAGCCACCGTCCACACCCATGGTGTGGAGTTCGAGCAGTTCTCGCGCGTAGTTTTCGTTGGGCGCTTCCGCGGTATTCAAAAAATTGTCCAGATAGTAGATCATCGCGCCGCTCTTCGCTGATGCGAACAGCAGATCGCGGAAGTTACCCAGGGCATGCGGTCGGATGACGCGAGCGTCATCCTCGGGTTTGAGCACGGGTTCGAAGCCATTGATCAACTGGATGCTGAAGTGGTTGGACCAGAACTCGACCATCACCTCGTAAAGCTGGCGCGGACTGAAACACGCGCGGTATTGGGTCGCACCGACGAGGTCTCGCACCACCGCCTCGATGTTATCGGGAAAACCTGGTCTCAGCGCAGCGGGGGCGCTGGCGGCGAGCGGGAACTCCGCGGCCACCGCAGCTTCCACCAGGGTGGCATCGATGTTCCCGTAGTCCAGTTGCTGCGCCAGATACGGAAGAATGCCAATGCTCTCGATCGCCGCCAGACTCGACTTGCTGACGCCAAAACTGGTCCGTTTGAGCACCGAGAACGCGGTCGATGGCGACGGGATCCTCGCCGTCGGCGGCGGATCCGGGTCTGGGTCTGGAGCAGGAGGGTTCGGCGGCAGAGCCGCTGCTGCGCCGCCACCGCCGCCACCGCCACAAGCACTCGCCGCGGCAGCCAGCGCGCTGTAGCCGATGCCCTTGCCGGTAAGGCTGAGGAAATGTCGCCGACTCAGCTTTCTGCTTACGCTCATCATGCTCCTGGTTCCGGGCGCGCGGCCTGGTTGGCCGATCGCATAGGAAATAGCCTGATAATTATTGCGATCCGGGCGTCCAGAGAGACGACGCGTGTCGCAAAAACACATATTGCAGCATATTAATTACGGAGCCTGAACAGCAGCTGAACAGGTCATCGCAGACGTGACGACCCAGCAGTCCTGGTCGGCGGTCAGTCCAGCCGTTTGCGGAAACGCAACACCGCCAGGGTGATGGCAACGCCAAAAAATATCAGCAAGGCGCGTATCTCCGAGGCCAGTTCACCGACCTCGGCGCCACGCAGGATGATACCGCGACTCAAACGCACGAAGTGGGTCAACGGCAGAACCTCCGCGATCCGCTGGGCGACGACCGGCATGCCGTCGAAGGGGAACATAAAACCCGACAACAGGATCGAGGGCAGGAAAATAAACAGGGTGAGCTGCATAGCCTGGAACTGGGTGCGCGCCAAAGTAGAGATCAACAGCCCGAGCGTCAGGCTGGCGCCGATGAAGGCCAGTGCAGCGAGGTAAACATCGCCCAGATCACCCCTCAGCGGGACATGGAACAGCAAACGTCCCACGAGCAAGACGATGCTCACCTGCAGCAGGCCGATCAATATGTAGGGGATCAGCTTGCCCAGCATCAGCTCGACGGTGCGCACCGGGGTGGTGATCAGCAACTCGAGATTGCCGCGCTCGCGTTCGCGGACGATAGCGACCGCGGTAAACAGCACCATGGTCATGGTAAGGATCACACCGATCAGGGCTGGCACGATCTGCACTGCCGAACGCCGCTCCGGGTTGTAGAAATTCCGCAGTTCGAACAGACCGGACGTGGTGGACGTCTGTTGCGGGCGGCTCGGCGCCGGCATCTGCAACAATTGTGCGGCGATGTTGAGAATGGTGGGATCGCTGCCGTCGACCAGCAGTTGCGCAGCGGGCCGCGCCGGATCGACGAGTCTCCGTTCGAAATCCGCGGGTACGTACACGCCCACGGCAATCTCACCGAGGCGCATCGCCTCGGTCAGCGCTTCCGCTGTCGCCACCCGGGTGTCGAAGCGCAGTACCTGGCTGGCTTCCATGTCCGCGATCAGCTGCCGTGACCAGCTGGTATCCGCCTGGTCGGCGACGCCCGCGCTGAGATGGCGTACGTCCAGATTGATAGCGTAGCCGAACAACACGATCTGCATCAGCGGGATGCCGACCACCATGCCGACAGTAAGCCGGTCCCGGCCGAGCTGGCGCGCCTCTTTCGCGGCGATGGCCTTGATCCGACGCCAGGCGCTCATGCAGCCACCTCCAGCGGCTTGCGGGTCGCCGCCACGAATACATCCTCAAGGCTGGCCGCGGTGCGCTCCACCTGGGACGCGAGTCCGGCATCCCGGAGTCGCTGTCGGATCAGAGCTTCCGGCTCTGACACCGTGGGATCGACCAGGATGTGCAGACGCGAACCGAGTTGGGTGACGCTGCGCACCTGATCCAGGTCCTCGAGCACGTGATGGGCGGAGCGGGGTTGGTCGCAGCTGACCTCGATCACCGCCGCGTCGATGGCTTGCATCAGCGCTTTCGGGGCGCCCTCGGCGGCGATCCGGCCGCGATCCAGGATGGCCAGCTGGTGGCAACGTTCCGCCTCATCCATATAGTGGGTCGAGACTAGGATTGTGGTGCCTGCTTCGACCAGATCGAACAGGCTTTCCCAGAATTCGCGCCGACTCTGCGGGTCGACGGCGCTGGTCGGCTCATCAAGCAACAACAGCTCGGGCCGATGCAGCGTCGCGGCCGCCAGGGCCAGCCGCTGGCGCTGGCCTCCACTCATGGTCCCGGCGCGCTGGCGGCGCAGATCGTCGAGACGGTATTCACGTCGCGCGGCGCTGATACGCTGCTGCTTTTCGCTGCGTGGCAGGCCATAGATCTCGGCGATAAAGTCCAGGTTCTCGTCCGTGGACAGGTCCTCATAGAGCGAGAATCGCTGGGTCATGTAACCGATGCGTCGACGTACGATCTCCGACTCCAGCGTGGCGTCATGACCGAGGACCTCGACGCTGCCCGCGGTCGGACGCAGCAAACCGCAGAGCATGCGGATGGTGGTGGATTTGCCGGATCCGTTGGGGCCGAGGAAGCCGTAGATGCGGGCGCGCGGGATGTCCAGATCCAGCTGGTCGACGGCGGTCACGTCGCCAAAACGGCGAGTCAACCCACGGGCTGTGACGGCGGCATCCATCACCCGGGCCCCGGCTCCAGATCCGGGAATCTGACCTCAACCGGGAGACCGGCTGGCAGTCCAGCGGCGTCCTCGCCGATGAGATCGATCTCGGCCACATAGGCGAGCCGGCTGCGGTCCCGCTCGGTCAACGAAAAATACGGCGTAAACGCGGCTTCGGACGAGACCGTGCGGACGCGACCCTCAAACTGCTGCGGCAGGCCATCGGCGCGAATCTGAGCAATCATCCCCGCGCGCACCCTGGCTCGCAGCGGTTCGGGTACGTAGACCCGCGCGTAGGGTCGCTTACCGGCGAGCAACACCATCACTGTCGCACCGGCCGGGGGACGATCACCTCGCTTGTAGGGGATGGTATCCACCAGACCCGCGACCGGCGCGCGCAGTCCGAGCCGCTCCAGCGCCAGCGTCTGATCAGCCAGCGCCGCGCCAGCCTCTTCGAGAGAGGCCCGGGCCTGCTCCAGTTCTTCGACCGTGGTGCCGGTCAGACGCTCGCGCAATAGCGCAGCGGCGGCGTCCCGGTTGGCCAGCGACTGATCGCGCCGCACCCTGACCTGATCCAGATCGGATTCACTCAGCAGTTCCTGCTCGAAAAGTTCCCGGGTACGACGCAGCGTCTTTTCATCGGCAAGCAATGTGGCCGCGGCACCCTCCAGCCTTGCCCTCGCGCTATCGATCTCTTCGGCGCGTGGACCCCGCTGCAATTCGGCCAGTCGTTGTGCGGCACGCGCTTCAGCCGCACGGGCTTGCTCGACGCGGGCCTGTAGCCTCTCCGGATCCTGGCTGGCTAGCAGCTGCCCGGCCTCCACCTGATCGCCTTCCCGGACGTGGATCTCGACAAGAATCTCCCGGGCTTCGGCGGACACCTCGATCCGGTCTCGCTCCAGCGTCCCGACCAGCGGCAAGGGTGAGTCCGCATTGTCGCAGCCGGCGATCAGACCGAGTGCGCAGACCATTGTGTACCAACGTGTCATGCGCCAGCTCCGCGCTGAATCAGCCCGACCGCAAACGACTCCCAGCGTCCAAGGAAATCCTCGTCCACAGTCGCCTGCATGACCTGCTCCAGCATCGGCCGCGCCAGAAAAGGGAACACGCACAGACTCATCACCGCGATCATCGCCATCTCCGGGTCCACATCCGCTCGCACCCGGCCCGCTTGTCGCTCCCGTGCCATCACTCCGCCGAGCATCTGTTTTACCCGGCTGGCGAATCGACCGACGTAATGGCGCCGGAACGCTTCGCCACCTTCCTGGATCTCGCGGAAAACCAGCGGCGGCAACCACGGGTTGGCCTCGAACATGGCCAGGTAGGCGTGCATAAAATCGGCGACCGTCAGCGGTGACCCGACCCGGCCGGCCCGGGCCTCCAGCTGGTCGAGGACGGGCGGGATCACCTCCTCGAGCAGGGCGCGATAGAGTCCATGCTTGTCGCCGAAGTAATAGTGGATCATGGCCGGCGTGGTCTCGGCCTCGGCTGCCAGCTGCCGGGTCGACACCGCATCGAAACCAAAGCGGGTAAACAGGTCGCGGGCCGCAGCCAGCAGCTGGGCGCGCACATCTCTGGGGTCATCGGCGCTTGGCCGGCCGCCGCGCCGGATCACCGTTTTGGCTGATTCCTGGTCAGTCATGGCGCCATATTTAATCAAACGTTTGATTAAATATCAATAAACAAGGCGGAACCTGGCGTGGCTGCGGGCTTGCGACGCCCCGGGTCGGGGGGCTATGTTCGCCCATCGTGATCGAATCCCGTCATCGCCCACCCCGCCTGATCCAGATGTGGTCAGGGCCCCGCAATGTATCCACGGCGGTGATGTACAGCTTCGCCCAGCGACCGGATACCGCGGTGATCGACGAACCCCTCTATGGCCATTACCTGAGGCTCACCGGCGCCCCTCATCCCGGCCGCGACGAGGTGATGGCCGCCATGGAACTCGACGGACACCGGGTGATGGCGGAGATGCGCCGACACGCTGCCGACAAGCCCATCCTGTTCGCCAAACAGATGGCCCATCACCTGACCGGCATCGACTATGAGTTGTTACGAGATTCGGAGCATCTTCTGCTGATCAGGGACCCGGTCGAAATGCTGCCATCGCTATCGAAGGTATTGCCGACACCCCGCCTCGAGGATACGGGTCTGGTCCGTCAGGTAGAGTTGCTCGAGACGCTGCAGGCGTTTGGCCAGGACCCGTTCTGTATCGACGCACGGGAATTATTGAACGACCCGGCCACGATCCTGGCGCAGGCCTGTGACCGTCTCGATCTCGAGTTTCTCCCCTGTATGTTGGAGTGGCCGCCCGGGCCCAGGCCAGAAGATGGCGTGTGGGCGCCGTACTGGTATGCCAACGTGCACCGCTCCCGCGGCTTCGCGCCGTGGCGGGCGCCGCCGGGTACATTCCCCAGCGCATTGCGGCCGCTGCTGGATCAATGCCGCCCTTACTATCAACAACTGTTTGCCAGCGCGCTGCGCGCCGGAGATACGCCATGAGCACGACGGTGTCCGATCCCAGGAACGCGGGGATAATGGTCCATGTCGGCGGCAGCTTGCTGCCCCGCGATCAGGCAAGGGTCTCGGTGTTCGACAGCTCGGTTCAGGGCGGGGACGCGGTCTGGGAGGGCCTGCGCGTCTATGACGGCCGTATCGCCGAACTGGATGCGCATCTGGACCGCTTGCTCGACTCCGCGCACGCGCTCGCCTTCACCGGCGTGCCGGAGCGCAACGAGATCCGCGCGGCCCTGTTCGCCACACTGGAAGCCAATGGTATGCGTGACGGGGCCCATGTCAGATTGACCCTGACCCGCGGCGAGAAAATCACGTCCGGCATGAATCCGCGCCTCAACCGGACAGGCCCGTGTCTTATCGTGCTCGCTGAATGGAAACCGCCGGTCTATGGCGATGCCGGCATCCGCCTGATCACCGCCACTACCCGACGCAACGCGGCACAATGTCTGGACTCGAAGATCCATCACAACAATCTGTTGAACAACATTCTGGCCTGCATCGAAGCGAATGTCGCCGGTGTCGACAGCGCGCTGATGCTCGATGTCGCGGGTTTTGTCTCCGAGACCAATGACACCAACATCTTCGCCATCCGCAGCGGTCAGCTGATCACGCCCCACGCCGACAGCTGTTTGCCCGGTATCACCCGCGGGCTGGTGCTCCGACTCTGCGCACAACACGACATCCCGGCGACGGAACGGAATCTGTCATTGAGCGAGATGTATACCGCGGATGAAGTGCTCACCACCGGCACCATGGGAGAGCTGACCCCGGTGCTCGAGATCGACGGCCGCCATATCGGCAGCGGCCAGCGCGGACCGATGACCGGGAAACTGATGGAGCTACACGGGCACTGGGTGCGCAGCCACGGCACGCCGCTACCGTTCTGACCCTAGATGCTCTTGAACACCCCGGTCTGGATCTGCGCCTCGGCAGCCTCCTCGACCACCGCCTGATTGCGGCCCTGTCGTTTTGCCGCGTATAGCGCCTGGTCCGCGAGCTGGATCACGCCTTCGAGGCTGCGTGGCGTCTCGGCGGGGTTGACCACGGCCACACCCACGCTGATCGTGACCGTCTGCGCCACTTTCGATGCCCGGTGTGGTATACGCAGCCCGGCGACCTGATTGCGCAGCCGCTCGGCGAGAACGGTCGCCGCCTCCAGGTCGACATCGAACAGCGACACGATGAACTCTTCACCGCCATAGCGACCGACGAAGTCCAGCGGTCTGCGGGCCACACGCGACACGGCTCCGGCGACCTTGCGCAGGCATTCGTCACCGGCCTGATGGCCGTGGTCGTCGTTATAGGGTTTAAAGAAATCGATGTCCGCCAGCATCACGGTCAACGGACAGCGTTGCCGTCTGGCGACGGCCCAGGCGCTCTCCAGATAACGATCGAAGGCGCGTCGATTATAGAGACCCGTTAGCCCGTCCTTCTCTACCATCTCCTCGAGCAACTGGCTCTCCAGATAGCGCAAGCGCATCGCGTGCTCGAGCACATAGCTGCCGACAGCACAGATTACGTTTGTCGCCAGCAGGATTGCGAGTCCATAACCGAGCTGTCCCGACGGCACGCCGAGCATGAACGCGCCGGCAGCATAGCCGGCGACCATCAACAAACCGACCAGCAGAGCCGTCTGCAAGAAGAGACCGAGCGCAAAAAAAACGAACACGATCACCACCGGCAGACCGGCGAACGCGAGCAGTCTCAGCTCGGACGGGAGCATCAGATTCAGTGCCACGTGAGACAGGGCGATGATGAGTGCTGTAACCAAAAGCACCCGGCGGAACAGCCCCCGCTTTCCACTCAAGAAACTCAGCGCGATGGTGACGACGAAAGCCGGGGTCAGCAGCCCATAGCGGATACCATCCGCGAGCGGTGAAGCCACTGACGGAACCGCGACGCGCCCGAGCAGGAAAACCGATACCGACAGCAGAAAGCCGATGATCAGGGTCACGCGTACGAATTTGCGGTTACGCTCGAAGTGATCGTTGCGGTAGGCGGGCTCCAGCTCCTTGCGGAACCGCAGCCAGGGGAAGCCCGCTTCCAGCTGCCGGGCAATGGCCGAATCAACGCCGTGCTCAGCCGGACGCTTGGTAATCATCGATGGCCCGCCATGCGACTTATCTTGCCTTGACCCCTTATTCCTGTCCTCCGGGGCAGCAGCGCGATCCTGGTCGACGCCCGGCAAACCCCGCGAATCAAAAATGCTCCGGCTAAGCCGGATACCGGCACGCAAAGGCGGGCTCTCGAATCCGCCCCTTGCTGATTCATCCCTCCGGCTTCAGGGTCCTTCCCTTGGCCTCGAACATGGCCTCCTGAGCAGACTTCCTGTCGGCCTCGATTTCGGCCCTGGTGTAGCACACGGTCGTTGACATATGTGAGCCGACACGCTTCTCCCGACGGCAGACAAGCTCATCGCCCTTGTTGCTCATCGTCTCGTTGTAGATCGCAGTCTTTTCCTCTGTCGTCATCTCGGCCTTCTCGGCCTCGGTAAATTCAGGAGCAACCTGCAGATCCTTCGTCGCCTGTGAGGTCGGCATGGCACACCCACCCAGACCCAGAGCCAACACAATCACAGCTGCAAAAGATTTCTTCACTATTTCCGCTTCCTCGACACATGTGTTCCGATTTCCGCCAAACACAACTTACCGCCGTATGCCCGCAGTGGGAAGTGGGAAGCGAGATGCTGCGCATCGTTTGACGGAGTCTAGCAGTTCGATCAGGCCTGCCCAAAGGTTTTTATCGCTGCCGATGAAACGCGCTGCGGCGCGGTAATCAGGCACTGTCGAAATAACGCTGCAGGAACGCTTCGAAGGCGATATCGTCGGAGGCCTCGATCGCGTTCTGCCGTCCGATCGACGCCAGTGCCTCGCGCTCGAATGTCGCTGCCCTCTCGCCCTCAAGCTCGGGCAGCTGCAGGAAGTACTCCCGGTGGTTCGCGGACAGTCGGGTCGCGAACTCGAAAAAACTCTCGCCGCTGAAGCGTAACTCCTCGAGGATGCGGGCTGACGGCGTACGCATTGGATCGAGGAGCTTCTCATGCTGCAGCGCCAGCGCCGCCGTGTAGGACCCGTCCCCATCCACGTCGAGCAGTTCGCAGATCGGTCTCATGGCCGCCACTATCTCCTTGCCCCATTCGCAGACTCCGCGGGCGCGATCACCGGCATCCAGCCTCAGCCCGGGATCGCGGCCCTGCTGCGCCACCCATAGATGGTTCGAGTCGCAGCGAGCCTCCTCCTCTGCGTCCATCGGCGGGCTCTCCATCAACAGACACATCAGCAGGAAAACCTCAAGGAAGCGCATTTCGTTCTGATTGATGCCCGCCGGATCCGACGGGCTGACGTCCAGAGCCCGCACCTCTACATAAGAGACGCCGCGCCGGCGCAGCGCGCCGGCCGGACGCT
>Ga0209456_10001054_pt1 | contig 13668 bp, 13 predicted proteins | sample COG_11_FD_184755 | JGI IMG/M metagenome (GOLD analysis project Ga0209456, IMG submission 184755) | Pelagic marine sediment microbial communities from the LTER site Helgoland, North Sea, for post-phytoplankton bloom and carbon turnover... | ecosystem: Environmental > Aquatic > Marine > Neritic...
GCCGACATCGATGACCCGACTATCAAAAGCGTTGGCACGGAGAACGCATGCGTTTCCGAGCGCATCGCGAAATCGCGCATGCAGACCTTGCGACCATCGCGGCATAGATGGCCGCGGTAGACCAGCTCCATCGGCTCGGGAAACAACGGCGAGAAGGATGTATAGCGCCCCATAAGCGCGGCGCCTGTAAGGGCGTGCATATGACCGTCCGCGTTGATATCGCCCCAGCTGCCGACACCTTCGAGGGTCGCGGCACGATCACCAAAGGCGCCAATCACCCAGTCACCAGGCTCGACCTTGACCGTGTGGCCGCTGCGATCCTCGACCTGGTACAACGCCGTCGGCGTGCCAACCACCTCACCTTCGACATAGTCGCCCGTCGCCCATTCGGACCGATCCAGCTTTTGCACCTCGAAGTTGCTGTGTCTGAAGTCCGCGATACGTGCGAGTGAGCCGTAGATCCTGGTGCTCATCGGGTCCCCCCTGGCTTTTCCTCCGTTCCGGGTGCAATCAACAACATTGTTAGCAACGCGGCCCGTTCGAGCGTTTCGTCGATCAACATATGCTCGTGAATAGCATGAGCCCCATCACCCACGGGACCCAGCCCGTCCACCGTCGCCGTGAACTGGCTCGTCGTATTGCCGTCAGAGCCGCCACCGGCCCTCGTCTTATGCAATTCCAGGCCAAGCTCCGTGCCCGCCTGCTTCGTGAGATCCCACAATCGCCGGTTACGCGGCGTCGACTCCATCGACGGCCTGCCGATTCTGCCTTCGATGTGCAGCCTCACGCCCGGTGTTGAAGGTTCGATGCTATGGATAATCCGCTCGATCTCCTCACCCTGCGCGACCGTCGGAACCCTGACGTCGATGACGGCCTTGCTGTGCGGCGCGATGACATTCGGTTGAATACCGCCATCGACAGTACCGACATTTACCGTGATACCGCGGTCGACGTCATTGAGCGCGAACAGCGTCTGTATGATGTGCGACAACTCCAGTATCGCGCTGGCTCCGCCCTCGGGATCGAGACCCGCGTGTGCAGCCTTGCCGTAGACATTTACCGTGAAACGACCGATTCCCTTGCGCTCGGTCTTGATATCACCTCTGTGACCCAGCGCAGGCTCCATGACCAGGGCCCGGTCGGCATGTTGAGCCAGCCAACGGATGTAACGTGTCGAAGTGCGGCTGCCGATTTCCTCATCGGCGTTTACGAAGACAACAGGCACGACCGATGTTTCCAGTTCAAGCTCACGTATGGCGCGCAGCGCCATAACGATTTGTGCGAGACCGCCTTTCATGTCGAAAGAACCCGGTCCGTGAATGACATTGCCATCGATCGAAAACGGCCTTTCTTTCAAGGTGCCGACCGGCCAGACGGTGTCGAAGTGGCCGAGAAGTAACTGTGACGGGCTGCCTTTCGGCCGGTCTGCCGGCACAGCGAACACGTGCCGGGGTTTTTCCGCGACACCCGTTTCGCGGGAGTCGTAACCGACACCCGCGAGCGCCAGCCGCAAGACACGGCGCACCTCGTCGTGGATCTCGGGCTGCGCAGAGGGTGACTCGGCCTCAACGAGGTCCCTGATCAGGTTCGTCAGCGAAGGCGCTTGTCCTTTGACGTAGTCGAGAACCCTGGACGCGGTTGTTGCGCACATACGAATGTTACTTCTTCATTGACTCCGGGAATGGAAAGGCGTTCGAGCGGTCGATCGTTGCGAACCGGCCTGGCGCGAGATAGGCGATCAACGGCGATTCGTGAATCGTCTCCTGATCATCGCCTTCAGCATGACGCAGAAAGTCATCGTCGCCATAGCCTGCGATGATCTCGCCGGTAATCAGGCAATTCTCCCCGAAGCCATCGATCGTCTTGTAGTGCCGACACTCGAAAAACAGGTAACCGTCTTCGATAAACCGTCCTTCGATGTGTTTTGCGGGAAATGTGGGGAGGTAGTCGATGACCGGTTTGTCGCCCTGCTCAAGTCGTGGTGACGCGGCAAGGCTCGTAAAAAGCACCTGCGAAGGTTTCGGGTAGCTGACCGTGAATACGCCGGTACGCTCGATGTTGCCACAGGTGCTGTGGCGCGGCGTGCAGACGAAGCCGAAGTAGTTCTGCCACCCCATTGGCGTCACCATGTGCTTAGGCGCCAGGTCCACTGAGCCATCTTCATCGGTCGTACCGATCAATACCAGCGGAGCAACGGTAAAGAACTGGTCCCACACCGGCACCGAGGTGTCGATATCGACGACGTTTTTGCTTGCTGAAGACTCGTTCATAGCAATACCTGCCGCAATCAAATCCCCAGTATCTAGCTTATAGAAGGCGCCGTTTATGCAAATAGGTAATTGTCCCAGTCGCGCGGGCGTTTCACGAAGCCTGAAACCATGATTCTGTTATAGTCGCCTGTCACTTATCGGAGCGATGAATAATGACTCAGGCGAAATCAGGCGACACGGTTCGCATTCACTACACGGGCACACTCGACGACGGCACCCAGTTTGATAGCTCAACCGGACGGGATCCTCTGGAATTCGCGCTCGGTGGTGGCCAGGTCATACCGGGCTTCGACAGCGCCGTCGACGGCATGTCGGTAGGCGACAGCAAGACCGTTACCATCGCGCCGGACGAAGCCTACGGCCAGCGGCACGAACAGCTGGTACAGCAGGTGCCCAGGAGTGCCTTGCCTGAGGATATCGAGCCAACCGCCGGCATGCAGCTGCAGAGCCAGAGCCCGGACGGGCAGGTCATGAACCTCGTTGTCATTCAGGTCGAAGACGAGTCAATTACCCTGGACGCCAATCATCCTCTGTCGGGACAAGCGCTGACGTTCGCGATCGAGCTCGTCGAGATCGTTTGACTCGGGCCCGCAAGTAGCACGTCTAGCAGATTCGCGGTAGCGGGTCGTCCTCCAGCTCTTCCAGAAAACGTTCGCCACCCAGCGGAGTCTCGAGGATGACGCGCTTCTGTGCAGTCACTATGCGGCCGATTCTGGCCGAATCCTTGCCTGCGGGAATGTCTCGCCACAGCGCCAATGCGTCGTCGACCTGATCCGGCGCGAGGACCGCGACCACACGACCTTCGCACGCGAGATAGTACGGGTCGTAGCCTAACATCTCACAAACTGACTGTACGGGTTCACGGACGGGAATCGTCGCTTCGAAACGAACGCCGAAACCAGTAGCCTTGACGATTTCGTGGCCGATCGAGGCGATGCCGCCGCGCGTGGGATCTCGCATGAATCGTAGCCCCGGCAGTGCAAGCAATGGCTCGGTCAACGCCATCACGGGACCGGCATCTGAAACGAGGTCGCCTCGCAGACCGAATTCCTCGCGGGCAAGCATGACCGCCGTGCCATGATCGCCAACGGGCCCGCTGACAATCAATACGTCGCCGTCCTGAATAAGGCCCATTGACGGCCGTACACCAGGCAGCCTGACGCCAACACCGGTCGTCGCCAGGTAAATGCCGCCGCCCTCCCCGCGTCGCACGACCTTGGTATCCCCGGCGCTGATCTTGACGCCTGCTTCGTTTGCCGCTGTGTTGAGGCTCGCGACAATCCGCTCGAGGCGAGATATCTCGAACCCTTCCTCGATGAAAGCATTGAGGGCCAGGTACATCGGTCGCGCCCCGGAAACTGCGAGATCGTTTGTTGTGCCGTGCACCGCAAGGGAACCGATGTCGCCGCCTGGAAACTCGAGTGGCTGCACGGTAAACCCGTCAGTGGTGATCATGACCTCGCCATCCGTCAGTTCGATAGGTACCGCATCCGCCTGAATATCGAGTTTGCTGCCGGCCAGCTGGCGGGCAAACACCTCCTCGATCAGTTCCCGCATGAAACGGCCGCCATTGCCGTGAGCCAGTGAAATACGATCGTCTTCCATTATTTGTTTTCCATCTTTTTATACAGAGACTTCGCGCGCCGCGATCTCCGCGGCCTGGCCGAAACTCAGTGCGGCGTCGTTGCAGGGCAATTTTTCGGGAAGGTAGACGTCAAATCCTTCCTTTTGCAAGAGCCCGACCGCTTGTTCGGTCAGAACGCGGTTCTGAAAGACACCACCGCACAGACCAACCTGGTCTACCGCGTGTCGTTCCCGGACTGACACAGCCTGCCGTAATATTGCAGTTGCAATGCTCGAGTGAAAAATCTCGGCGCGAGTTCTGCGATCGAGGCCGGCATCCGAGAGGCCATCGAGGAGCGGTTGCCAATCGCTGCGCAGCACACCGTTAATGTCCTCTTCGACAGGTAACTCGATCGCACGCGCTGGTCCGCGACACAAGGACTCGAGGACCATCGGCCCTTGCGCTTCGAAACTCGTCACCGGCAGATCGCAGACGATGGCGGCGGCAGCATCGAACAGCCGACCGGCGGCGCTGGTCTCGGGACAATTGATCCGATTTCGCCAGGCGGCTTCGGCGATGCCATCGGGATCCGGACAGTCCGGCCACCGAAGATCGCATTCCCAATGCAGTGCGGCGGCGCTCCGCCAGGGCTCACGCCCGGCTCGTTCGCCGCCCGGAAGCCGGAAGGTCCGGAGGCTGGCGACTCGCCGCCACCGACCCGCAGCACCCAGCAACGCCTCGCCTCCCCAAAGCGTCCGGTCTTCACCAAGACCCACGCCATCCCAGGCGAATATAAGCCACTGTCCGGAACGATCCAGTTCAGCCGCAACCGCGCTGGCGTGCGCCTGATGATGCCAGACACGCTCGACGGGAAGTTCATTCTGCCGTCGTGCCCAGCGGTGCGTGGTGTAGCCCGGGTGGGCGTCGCAGACGACGCGTTCGGCACACACACCGTAAAGCGTCTGCAGGTCAGAGGCGACCTGCTCGAATACGGCGAGGCTGCGTGGGCTGTCCATCTCGCCAATATGCGGCGAGACAACGACGCGATGTTCCCAACTCAGCGCAAGCGTGCCTTTCATGTGGCCGCCAACCGCCAGCAGCGGCTGTTTTTGCGGCCACGGCAGTTCCAATTCCCTTGGTGCGGAACCTCGACCGATTCTGAGCGGCCGCATCCGGCCGCCAATGCGTCGAAAGACCGGGTCGTCGGCGGGACGGACAATGCGCCGATCATGTTGCAGGAAACCGTCCGCGATCTTGCGGAGCCGATGCGACGCCTCGGCGTTGTCCGTGAGCACCGGCTCGCCACTGATATTGCCGGACGTCGCGACGACCGGCCCCCCGAAGTCGTCGAGCAGGAGTTGGTGCAGCGGGCTGTACGGCAGAAACACGCCGATCGCATCGAGCCCCGGCGCAATATTTTCAGCGAGCGAGCAGTCCGGTTCTTTCGTTGCGAGGACAATCGGCCGCATCGGACCGGCGACAAGCTCCGCCTCAGCGTCTTGCAGCATCACGTAGCGACGCACGAAATCCAGGCCATCCAGTCCATCAACGGGAAACATGACGGCCAGCGGTTTGTCCGGTCGCTGCTTGCGCTGACGCAGCGTTGCGATCGCCGCCGGGTCACGGGCATCGCACACCAGGTGGTAGCCGCCGATTCCTTTTACCGCGACGATTTTGCCGTCGCGCAGCGACTGCACGGCGGCGGCCAACGCTTCGCTCGTGTCGCGGACGTCAGCCTGGTTATTGTCCTCAAACGTCAACTGCGGCCCGCATCGCGGACAGGCGACGGGCTCCGCATGGAAGCGTCGATCCGCCGGGTCCTGATACTCGCTCTCACACTCGGGGCACAAGCGAAACCCGTCCATACTCGTATTCGGTCGGTCATAGGGCAACGCTTCAATCAGCGTATACCGGGGTCCGCATTGTGTGCAGTTGATGAATGGGTAGCGAAAGCGACGATCGCCAGGGTCATGCAATTCGCCGCGGCAGTCATCGCACATGAAATAGTCCGGCGGCACGAAAACCTGTGCGTCCGCCTGCGCCGAACTTGCCGCGATCTCGAACGTTTCGCAGGCGGGAACCGCAGTCGACTCGATCTTCGTGATGCGAGGTCGGGATAATGGTGGCGCATGGTCGATCAGGTCTTTCTGAAACCGATCCAGCGATGCGCCGGACCCGACCGCGACTATTTCCACTTCGCCCAGTTGATTCTGAACGTAGCCCAGGAGGTCGTGCCGGAGGGCCAGTCGATACACGAATGGCCGAAACCCGACGCCTTGCACGTGCCCCGCCAGCAAGATACGGCGCGCGCTGTTCTCGCCAGTCAGTCGGGCGGCAAGTTCAGCCACCGGCGCTGCGCTTTTTGCGCCCTTCCCACTCATTCTCGCGATGTCCGGCCGACCACCAGATTCGACACGCACCCTCGTCCGACACCATGCATGGTCCAATCGGTTTCCGCGGCGTGCAGGCCGCACCGTACAACCTGCATTGATTCGGATATATCTTGCCCAGCACGACTTTCGCGCAATCACAGCCCGGCGGCATTTCACCGACTCGCTTGCGGGAATCGTCCGCGTACGAGCGGAACCGCTTGCGTGCGTCATGTGCCGCGTATTCTTCGCGAAGCGCGAACCCGGACTCCGGAATAATGCCAATGCCGCGCCAGTTCGCATCGACCACGTCCATCACCTGGTCGACTTGCCGTCGTGCTTCAGCGTTGCCACCGGGACGAACGACCGTGGAGTAGCAATTGTCGAGGAAATGTCGTTTGTCGCGCAGCTGGCGCAACACGGAATACATCGCTGCCACCAGCGACTCGGGCGTAAAGCCGGCGACCGCAGCCGGGATATCGTGCTTGTCAACGACGAATTGCCACTCCTCGGGCCCCATCACCGTGGAAACATGGCCCGGCGCAACCAGGGCGTCGAAGCCCGGCGTTCCCGAGTCCAACAGCATCGCGACCGCCGGCCACGTAAGCCGTCCGGACAACAGCACCAGCAGGTTATCCGGCACCCCTTCAGCCAGCATCGCGGCAACGGGCGCCGTGGTCGTCTCGAAACCCGCTGCGAAAAACACAACGAGCCGCGACGGATCATTTTCTGCAATGCGCACCGCGTCGATCGGGGATGCGATCGGCCTGATATCCGCGCCGGCCGCTTTCGCCTGCTCCAGCGAACGCGGCTCCCGCTTCGGGGCGTTTACGGGAACCCGCAACATGTCGCCGAACGCCACGAGTGTGATGTCTTCGTTGAGCGCGAGTTGTATCGCCTCGTAGACGTCCTCCTCCGGGCAGATACACACCGGGCAACCTGGCCCGGGGACGAGTTCGACATTTGCGGGAATGAGCGTGCGCAGACCGGCGGCCGAAATCGATCGCTCGTGACCGCCGCATACATTCATGATGCGTACCGGCCAGTCGACACCCAGGTCGTGCAGAGCGGCAAGCCAGTCAGCGGCGCTGCGGCTCATACGCCGTCACCGCCTACCTTTCTCTCGGGCTCAGTGGCGCGCCGCACGGTCTCAAGCTCGTCACGCACCCAGCCCAGCCATTCGTTGACACCGGCGCCGGAGCGCGCCGAGACCTCCATAACCGGTGCCTGACTTGCGAGTTGCCGCAGGCATGAGGTCGCGTACTCCGGATCGAAATCGTCGAGCACCGGTAACAGATCTGCTTTCGCAATGACCACGAGATCCGCGGCACGAAACATCACGGGGTACTTCGCCGGTTTGTCATGGCCTTCCGGTGTAGAAAGCAGCGTGACATTCAAATGCTGCCCGAGATCAAAGCTCGCCGGGCAAACGAGATTACCGACGTTTTCTATGAAGACGACGTCAATGCCATCGAGATCGAGATCATGAAGCGCAGAATGCACCATGTGGGCATCTAGGTGACAGGCACTGCCCGTGCTGATCTGCACCGCCGGCACGCCTTTCCTGCGTATACGTTCTGCGTCATTTTCCGTTTCGAGATCGCCCTCGACCACCGCTACCTTGAGTTCATCGCCGAGCGCTTCAATCGTCGCCTCGAGCAGTGCTGTCTTGCCGGCTCCCGGAGACGACATGAGGTTGACGGCCAACACATTGTGACGTTCGAAGTGCTCTCGGTTGTGCGCTGCCTGATGATCGTTCGCATCGAGAAGGCCCTTCAGGACTTCGACCGACTCATTACCACCCGGTGTCCTGGAAAGATGTCCACCCGCCGCAACCAGATGCTCGTTGCCGGGCGTTACATTACAACCACAGGTATCACACATGTTGTCGTCCTCGTGCTTTTTCGGGGTGGTCCGATCAGATGTCGGCGGCCAGCACTTCGTCAAATAATGCCCACGAATCTGCCGCGTCCTGCTCGGAGACCTTCTGAATGGCGTAGCCGACGTGGACCAATACGTGGTCGCCGAGCTCGAGCGCCTCGTGTTGCAGCATGAACAGGCTGACCTCACGCTCTATGCCTTTGGCCTCACAGGTACACTGGAAGCCTTCTATCTTTGTTATTTTCATTGGCACTGCGAGGCACATAGGTGTACTCCGATATTGCATATCACTGGCCGCTAATATACTAAATGATTGTGGCAGGGTGGATCCTGACAGTTAACCTAAAGGTAAGTAATAACGCCTACATCAGGCAGAGAGAGGTCGCTATGCAACATCGAGGCTTTTTGAAATCAAGCACTTCCGCCGCGGCCCTGATCTGGCTGTGCTGCGTGCTGCCGGGCTTTGCGGCCGCGGAGCCGGTCTTGACGACAGGCTGCGAGGATTGCCATGGCGTTGACGGCCTCGCCAGGGAAAACCTCGATGCACCCGTCATTGCCGGCATGCCAGCCGCGCATATCGAAGAGGCCATCTATGCGTACCGGGACGGTGCACGACAATGCCGTTACGAACCGCTCATGTGTGAGACGGTGAAACATACAAGCGACGAACGCATTGCGGATCTGGCAGAGCACTACGCCGCACAAAGGCGAGGCCCTTCAAACGAGCCATACGACGAAGAGCTTGCGGCCAAAGGCGAGAAGATTTACGTCACGCTGTGCAGCAATTGCCACGTATCCCCTGACGACCCCGGTGCCGCGAACGCGCTCGGGATCCCGTTGCAAGGTCAGCGCGGCGTGTATTTGCGTTATGCGCTGCAGTCCTACAAAGACGGCCGCCGCGAAAATCTGCTGGACACTATGGCCGAGAAGTTGGAGCAGGTAGACTCGGAGGATATCGAGGCACTGGTCAATTACTTCGCGAGCTACTAAGGGACGATTCACAATGTACCGACTGTTTGCCGCTGCTGCGGCAGCGATAGCTTTTGCCTCCATTTCCTGGGCGGCAGAGAGCGTAACACTGATCCATGCGGGTGAGCTGCTGGCCGTTCCCGGCCAAGCGCCCGGCAGGAACAAGACCCTCATCATCGAAGATGGTCGCATCGCGGACGTTCGCAACGGCTTCGTGGAGGCCTCGAGCATCGATGGCGGCGCCGCGGTCATCGACCTTCGCGACAAGTTCGTGCTGCCCGGACTCATGGACATGCACGTCCATCTGCAGTTTGAGCTCGGTCCGGAAAACGACCGGGACGCCTTGAAGATGTCGGACCAGCTCATGCAGATGCGCAGCGTTTACTACGCAATGAAAACGCTCGAGGCAGGATTCACGACGGTGCGCGACGTGGGCTCTTCAGCCCAGGAAATGTACGCGATGCGCGACGCGATCAATAACGGCTGGATCGACGGCCCACGAATTATCGCGGCCGGCGGGGTTGGCATCACGGGTGGACACGCGGACGTCAGTGGCGTTAGCCCGGAACTAATGGAGATTTACACCTCGCAGAACGTTTGTGACGGTCCCTATGACTGTCGGCGCGCGGCAAGAAACGCCATCAAGTACGGTGCGGACCTGGTCAAGATAACGTCGACAGGCGGCGTAATGACCGAACGGGCAACGGGCACGGGCCAGCAAATGGAGATGGACGAACTCAGGGAGATCGTTCAGGCAGCCGCGCGTATGGGACGCAAGGTTGCGTCGCATGCACACCATGAAGATGGCATCGTGGCCGCGCTCGAAGCCGGGGTTGCCAGCATCGAACACGGCTCGTACACGGGGCCGAGGGCAATAAAGTTATTTAATGAGACCGGCGCTTACCTGGTACCGACACTGCTGGCGGGCAAGACGGTCGCTGCTCTCGCTGTAGAAGCCGACTTCATGAGTGAGGTCGTCAAAGAAAAAGCCATACGCGTCGGCAATGATATGGCGGGCAACTTCGAGAAGGCTCACAAGGCCGGGGTCAATGTTGCCTACGGAACCGACAGCGGCGTCTCTCCACACGGCACCAACGCCGAGGAAGCCATACTCATGGTCGAAGCCGGGATGACGGAAATGGAGGTCATCGTCGCCGCAACCATAAATGCGGCCGATCTGATCGATATGTCTGATTCCCTGGGCACCATAGAGGATGGCAAATTCGCCGACATCATCGCGGTTGACCGCTCTCCTCTCGAAAACATCGAAGAGCTGCTCGACGTCGATTTTGTCATGAAGGGTGGCACAGTCTACAAGCAGTAGCCGGCCGTTTGCTTGTGTAACCGTGGCGGTCCCCACAAAAAATTAATATAAGCTTTCATTTATGCAATAGATAAAAAAGATTTAGTTTTAATTATCCAAGCAAGTGCTATTTTGGCCCAGAAGGTGTCGGGCCGCTTCCGGGTCCGGCCATCGGATGAGGGAGAGGGCAGTTATGTCAAAGCAGCACCCAGTCGTCGCAGTCACGGGATCTTCTGGAGCCGGTACGACCACCGTCAAGACGGCGTTCGAGCATATTTTCCGCCGGCTGGACGTGACCGCAAGCGTGATCGAGGGGGACAGTTTTCACCGCTACTCGCGCACGGCGATGAGCGCCGCCATTGCAGACGCGGCCAGCCGGGGAGAAAACGTCAGCCACTTCGGGCCCGATGCTAATCTCCTGTGTGATCTCGGCAAGTTGTTCAAGGAGTACGGCGAAACCGGTGGCGGAAAGCGACGCTTTTATGTACACAACGAAGAGGAGGCGGCGCTGCACGGCATCCCGGCCGGAAACTTCACGCCCTGGGAAGATGTGCCAGCCAATACTGACCTGCTCCTTTACGAGGGCCTGCACGGAGCGATGACGACGGACGAATGCGATGTTGCTCAGTTCGCGGACTTGCTAATTGGTGTCGTTCCCATCGTCAACCTCGAGTGGATCCAGAAAATCCATCGAGACACGCTCGACCGTGGTTACGAAGAAAGGGACGTAACAAGAACAATCCTGCGGCGCATGGAAGACTACGTCAAATACATAACACCCCAGTTTTCGCGTACCGACATCAACTTCCAGCGCGTGCCTACGGTGGATACGTCGAATCCGTTTATCGCGCGCGATATCCCGACGGCCGATGAAAGTTTCGTTGTCATTCGGTTCCGCGACCCGGCCAAATTCGATGTCGATTTTCCTTACCTGCTGGCTATGATCAGGAACGCGTTCATCTCCAGGCGCAACACCATCGTGGTTCCCGGTGGCAAGATGCTACTTGCGATGGAGTTGATCCTGATGCCCATATTGAAGCAAATGATTGCTGCCAGCGCGGCCAAGACACGGCTCGTCGCATGACAACTGGTTGCGTGCCGGCCGTCGTCTTTGATCTCGACGGAACACTGGCGGACACGGCGACGGATGTTCAGCGGGCGCTGAATCGTGCACTCGGGTCGGATGACCTGCCGCCAATCGATATATCGACCGTGCGTCTCATGATCGGTGGCGGGCCGAGACTGCTCGTCTCGAGAGCCCTGCAGAAACTCGGTGTCGATAAGGGCCAATACTTGATCGACCGACTGACAGACGTTTTCTACGACGAATACCTGCGTCAGGAAGACGTCGAGAGCAGCTTGTTCGATGGCGCCAAAACCTGTCTCGAGCAGTTGAAGTCGGCGGGTACGAGGATCGGCCTGTGCAGCAACAAGCCTGACGAACTTTGCCGAAAGCTGGTTTCGGAGTTGGGTGTCGCGAGCTACTTCGATGTCATCCAGGGCTCCGGCACAGGGCTGCCCAGGAAGCCCGATCCCGCGCCATTGCTCAGGACCATCGAGCGTCTTGGTACCTTGCCCGCCGCGACGCTCTACATTGGCGATAGCGAAACAGACGTTCTGACCGCGAGGGCCGCGGGCGTTCCGGTCGTGCTTGTCAGTTATGGCTATACAGCACGTCCGGCCGCCGAACTTGGAGCAGACAGGGTTTACGACTCTCTTGCCGACATCACCGGCCCTGCTCCGATCGCCATCTCCGCCTAGGGGGCGAGCAAATCGACAGCTTCATTCGTAAGCAATAGCCTGAACTCTTCGGCAGCGACGGACAGGCGCTTTCCTTTTCGCATGACCACGTACCAGTGCCGCGGAATCGGCAGCCCCCTGATCTTCAATTCGACCAGTCGCCCAAGCATCAACTCGACCTCAACGGCGCCCCTGGGCAAGAGTCCCAGACCCAGACCGGCCTGCACGCCCTGCTTGATGCTGGACAGGCTGCCCATTTCCATACCGGTCGTCAGCTTCAGCTTTTGCTGTCGAAAGAAACGTTTCATTGCGCCCCGCGTACCTGACCCCGGTTCGCGTATCAGGAAGACTTCCTTCTCCAGTTCTTTCAGTGCGATACGCTTGCGCGATGCGAGCCTGTGACCCGGTGCGGCAACGATAACAAGCGGGTTGTCCATGAAAGCGATGGCTTCGAGATGCGCATGATCCGGCGGCTCCCCCATGATCGCCATGTCAACTTCGTTGTCGACGACCTGTTTGACGACGGCCGTCTGATTGGTCACATCCATGCTGACACTGACGTCGGGATAACGCTCGTGAAACGTACCGAGTAACCTGGGGGCAAAGTAATTTGCGGATGAAATAGCGGCGATGTGCAACCGACCCCCTGCAAAACCTTTCAGCTTGTCGAGAACATCGTCCATTTCGTCGACTTGTTGAAGAATCGATCGCGCGTATCTTTGAACCTCTTCGCCGGCCTCGGTCAGATAAACCTGCTTGCCGAGTTGCTCGGTCAAAGCGAGACCCGCCTGTTGCTCCAGCTGCCGGATTTGCATAGAGACCGCCGGCTGCGTCAAGTGCAGCTCCTCCGCGGCACGGGTGTAGCTCAGGTTCTTCGCAACCGCCGAAAAACACTGCAGCTGACGTAGCGTTAAATGCATAAGAAGGCCTTATGAAAAATGTAAGAACTTACTAATTTTCTTATGTTACTCCATCCCTCAGGGCGGCTGTCAAACACTTGAGCAAAGGCGTTGCAACATAGCGCTGGATCAGACCAGGCGACGTCACTAAGACGCCGGCCAGCTGTATCCGGATTGGCAGCGGAGGCTGGCTCTTGGCGCCTGATGTAGAATGCGCTGCCTATGGCAGCAATGACCCCCAGTACTCTTCGTATCGGCTATCGCTATCGCCCTGCCCGGCTTGCACCCGAATACGATGCAATCGTCATCGGTTCGGGGATGGGCGGGCTGACGACAGCCGCACTTCTCAGCGAACTCGGCTGGAAAGTCTGCGTGCTCGAGCAACACTATACGGCCGGCGGCTACACCCATTCCTACGAACGAAACGGCTACGAGTGGGACGTCGGCGTGCACTACATAGGCGATGTCGGCGCGCAAACCCAGACACAAAAAATGTTCGACTTCCTGTCTGGCGGTCGCCTCGAATGGGCGCCGATGGCTGCGGAATACGATCGCTTTTATATCGGTGACAAGGTCTTCAACGCCAAAGCGGGCAAACAGGAGTTTCGCGACAACCTGCTTAGGCAGTTTCCCAACGAGCAACGAGCGATCGACGACTACATGAAGTTGCTCG
>Ga0209456_10001056_pt1 | contig 13646 bp, 8 predicted proteins | sample COG_11_FD_184755 | JGI IMG/M metagenome (GOLD analysis project Ga0209456, IMG submission 184755) | Pelagic marine sediment microbial communities from the LTER site Helgoland, North Sea, for post-phytoplankton bloom and carbon turnover... | ecosystem: Environmental > Aquatic > Marine > Neritic...
CGAGGAAATCACCACCAGCGACTTATCGACCAGGTGCGTGAGGAGCTCGAGCGCGTCCTGGTCGCTCTTGTCTCCATCGGACCACAGCGCTTGCACCGCTTCGAGCGTAAACCCGCCGCGAAACACCGAGAGGCAGCGGAACAAGCGTTGCTCGTCCGGCGTCAGCAACTCGTAACTCCAGTCGATGGTGGCGCGAAGGGTCTGCTGGCGAGGGAGCGCCGTGCGGGTGCCCTTGACGAGGAGGGCGAATCGATCCTCGAGCCGTTCGGCGATCTGATGCGGGGAAAGCGCGCTCGCCCGGGCGGCGGCCAGTTCGATGGCGAGGGGGACACCGTCGAGCCGACGACAGATCTCGGCGCACGCGGCCGCATTGTCCGCGCTCAGCGAGAACTCTCGATCGGCGAGCCGGGCCCGATCGATGAACAGGCTCATCGACTCGATCGCACCCAAACGATCGGGGTCGGGGCCGATGTCGACGGCGGGAACCGACATCGGCGCCAACGTCCACGCCGTTTCGCCCGAAACTCCCAAGGGTTCCCGACTCGTGGTAAGCAACCGGACTCCAGGGCAGGAACGGAGCAACTCCTCGGCCAGCGTAGCCACACCTTCGATGAGATGCTCGCAGTTATCGAGCACGAGCAGCACCTCTTTACTGGAAGTCACCTCCAGCAAGGTCGCAGCGATTGGACGGTTCGCTTGTTCTTGCACGCCCATGGCGACGGCGACCTGCTTGGGTATCAGCTCCGGATCGCTCAGCGCTGCGAGCTCGACCAGCCACACTCCGTCCCGTAATTGGTCGATAGCTCCGGCCGCCACCCGTAGGGCGACCCGGCTCTTGCCGACACCTCCGACACCAGTCAGCGTCAGAAGGCGAGCGTCGTTCAACAGCTCGGCGACCTCGGCGACTTCTGCCTCCCGGCCGACAAACGAGGTGAGCTCGATCGGCAGATTGTGGGGAACCACGTCGAGGGTCCGGACCGGAAGGAACTCGTCGGCCGCGGCCTGTGACTCAACCGACGTCGCCTCTAACGCTGCCCTGGTTGGTCGCAGGCCTACAATCGATCTGGGCGGCTTGGGAGATAGGCTCTCCCCCCCCGCAGAGGGCACGTGCTGAGCGAGCGACGCTACTTTGGGAGTCTGCGCGACCATGTCGCCGAGCTTTCGGTGGGCCCGGTGCGATGGAGTGAATTCCTCGAGTAACTCGATGAGCTCCGCGGCGGTTTGAGGGCGCCGTTGCGCATCGGGCTCCAACAAGCTTTCGATGATTTCCCTGAGCTTCAGCGGTGCATTTGGGGCCAGAGTCCGGAGCGACGGGTGCTCCCCGTTGAGGGTGAGCAGGATCGTTGCCGGATCGTTGGGGCCCTCGTACGGTCGCCGCCCCGATAGCGCTTCAAACATGACCACGCCCAACGCAAACAAGTCCGAGCGTCCGTCGATCACGTCTCCTTTGAGCTGCTGGGGGGACATGTACGGGATCTTCCCCTTGACGCTGCTTTGTTTGCGCGCGGTTCCGGTAATCGCCTTCGCGATGCCGAAGTCGGTCAGCATGACCTCCCCGAGGCGGCTGATAAGAACATTGCCCGGTGAGATGTCTCGGTGCACGATCCCTTGACGGACGGAGCCCGACTCGTCGGGCGATCTTCGTTCGTCCGGGTTGTGGGCATGCTCGAGCGCGGCGGCGATGTCGAGGCCGATGAGCGCGACAAGCTCTGGCGAGAGCCGGCTTCGATCCTGTGCCTCGAGCAACCTACGCAGGTCGCAGCCGTCCACGAGCTCGAGCGCCATGTAGGACTTGCCGTCGACTTCATCGAAATCGATCACGCCTACGATGTTGCTGTGGCGCAGCGTGGCGGCGAGCTTGGCCTCGCGGTGAAAGAGCTCGATGAAGCCTTCGTCCTGCTGGAAAAACGGCAGGACGAGCTTGAGGCACACCCGTTGCTCAAACCCACTCGGGCCGCTGCGGATCGCCTCGAACGTCTCGGCCATCCCGCCGATTCCGAGCCGACGGATGATCTTATATGGCCCGAATTGCTCGCCGGTGAGGTCTCTGAGCGATGTTTCGGGACGCGTCATATCAAGCTCGTGGCGCGCTCAACAAACCGCCGCTGACCACTCACCATCGACCGATATGCTACGTGCGAATTGCCGGGTTGACCAGCCGGCGAGCTCCGGGCGCGCGAGCCCGAAGGGCGAAGCCCGGCGCGAATGCGCCGCCAAGCCCAAGCAAAGCGCCGGGCGCGGCAGGGAGGACTACGGGTGGGGGCGGGCGGGCGGTGTAACCAGACGGGCAGGGGCAAGGGCAAGTTCGTTTCGCCCTTTGACATGCGGGGAGCACCGCGGTACGTCCGCGCACGGCTATGACACCAGGGGAATGTCGGGAGAAGCTTCAAGACCTCGTACAGCGCATGCAAGCGCTGGGGAGGTATCTTTGACCTCGACGGCCTTCGCCACAGTATCGACCGACTGACCAACCTGAGCCTCGCCGAAGGGTTCTGGGACGATCAGCAGAAGGCTCAGAGGATGATGCGCGAGCGCGCAGCCGCTGAGGAAACCCTCAAAGAATTCGAGAGAGTAGACGGCGAAGCTAATGATCTGCTCGAGCTGTTGGACCTTGCCGCCAGCGAGGGGGATGAGGGGGTGGTCGCCGACGTGGCCGAGCAGCTCCCTTCTCTCGAGGCCGAGGTTCGGAGCCTGGAGCTCAAGCGGATGCTCACCAAGGATGACGATACCGACGCGATCGTCACCATCAATCCAGGCGCCGGCGGAACCGAGGCGCAGGACTGGGCGGACATCCTCTTGCGCATGTACCTCCGCTGGTGCGAGCGACGAGGCTTCAAAACCGAGCTCCTCAGCAAGCAGCCCGGCGACGAAGCCGGGATCAAAGACGCCACGTTCGTGGCCCGCGGCCCAAACGCGTATGGCTATCTCCGGGCGGAGAACGGGGTTCACCGACTGATTCGGATCAGTCCCTTCGACGCCAACAAGCGCCGGCACACCTCGTTTGCGGGCGTGAGCGTCGTCCCCGACCTCGGCGAGGAGCTCAACGAGGGCGAGATCGAGATCCGCGACGAAGACCTCGAGGTGAGCACGATGCGCTCGGGCGGTGCGGGCGGCCAGCACGTCAACCGGACCGAGTCCGCAGTGCGGATGAAACACATCCCCACCGGCTTCACCGTTCGGTGCGAAGCCGAGCGTTCGCAACACCAGAACCGCGAGACCGCCTTGAAGATGCTGCGCGGTTTGCTGTTCGAGAAAGCCCGCCGCGAGCGGGATGAGGCGTTCGAGGAAGCATTCCTCAACGACCGGGCCGACATCGCCTTCGGCTCGCAGGTGCGGACGTACACACTGCAGCCCTACACGATGGTCAAGGACGAACGCACCGATCATAAAATCAGCAACGCGGACGCCGTGCTCGACGGCGACCTCGACGAGTTCATCGAGACCTATCTACTGATGAACGCCGAAAAGAAACAGAAGAAGACGGCGGGCGACGCCTAAGGGGACTAGCAAGTGGCCACCGAAGACGAGCTGCGACAGACACGGTTGAGCAAGGCGGAGCGCCTCCGCGAGCTAGGCGTAAGGCCGTACCCCAACACCTGGCGAACCACTCCCGAGCTCCAAGACGAGCGACGCCGATTGATCCAGCTCTCCGCTGACGAAGAAGCTCGCGCCAAGTTGCCTCTCGAAGAGGAGCTCACCGATGATGCACCTCACATGCCGCTTTTCGGTCGGGTGATCGCCAAGCGAGGTCCCTTCCTGGTGATCCATACCCCGCACGGCGATGCCCAAGCACTCGTGCGGCCAGACTCCCTGAGCGACCGCGACGCGGCTGTGCTCAAGCTCCTCGACCTCGCCGATCACGTTCTGTGCGAAGGCCCGGCTATCCGCACCAAGACCGGGGCACTGGCCGTCAGCGCCCGCCGATACGAGCACCTCGGCAAGGCCCTCTTGCCGCCCCCCGCCAAATGGCACGGCCTCAAAGATGTCGAGAAGCGATACCGCGAGCGCTACGTCGACCTCTTCGCCAACCCGGCTGTCTCCGAAGTGTTCCGCGCTCGCACCCTCATCATTCAGTCACTTCGGCGGTTCCTCGACTGCCTCGACTTCCTCGAAGTCGAGACGCCCTTGCTCCACCCGTTGCGCGGCGGCGCCGCAGCCAAACCGTTCGACACCCACCACAACACCCTCGACCTCGACCTCGTCCTCCGCATCGCGCCGGAGCTCTATCTCAAGCGCTTACTCGTCGGCGGCTTCGACCGCGTGTACGAGATCGGACGCACCTTCCGGAACGAAGGCATCAGCACCAAGCACAATCCCGAGTTCACGATTCTCGAGTTCTACATGGCGTACGCCACGCACGAGGACCTGATGGATCTGGTGGTCGCCATGCTTCGCGCGGTCGACGCAGACCTTCGGGCGCGCTTCCCCGGGCTCACGGGAGACCGTGCGTTCGACCTGCAGGCCGAGTGGAAGCGCGTGCGTATGCGGGACGCGATCGCCGAGCGCCTCGAACGAGCCGGCCAAAACGAGGTCCCCGAGACCCCTTGGACCGACGTGTTGTCGCGCGACGCGATCGCTGACGAAGAAGCTTTTGCGACCGCGTGCAACGCCATGCTCCCGAGGCTCGAACCCGCAGCGCAGAAACAGCTTTCGCATTGCGAGACACACGGCGAGCGTGTGTTCGCAGTGTTCGAGCTCTTGGTCGAGCCCGACCTGTCCGCGATGTACCGCACACCGAACGGGGCTCAATCAGCCCCTGTCTTCATCACCGAGTTCCCTTGGGAAGTTTCCCCCCTCGCCCGGCGAAACGACGACGACCCCTCATACGTCGACCGCTTCGAGCTTTTCATCGACGGACGCGAGCTCAGCAACGCCTTCAGCGAGCTGAATGATCCGGACGACCAAGCGGCGCGATTCGAGTCGCAGCTCCGGGCCCGCGAGCGGGGAAACGAAGAGACGATGGACTTCGACGCGGACTACATCCGCGCGCTCTCCCACGGCATGCCGCCTGCCGCCGGCTTTGGGCTCGGCGTGGACCGGCTCGTGATGCTCCTGTGCAACCAGCCGTCGATTCGTGACGTGCTCCTCTTCCCGCTTCTTCGCCCGGAGGCCGAATGAGCCGGGAGCAGCCGCTCGGTCTGTGGACAGCGGTTCTCTGCGGCTTCGGGGTTTTGCATGTCGCGGCGGTGACTGCGTTCGGCGCGACCAGCACCCAGTGGTTTCAAGCAATGATCGTGGACGACCTGCTGTGGGTTCGTCTCGCCATCGCGTGGACGACCATGCAGATTACCCTGGCGCTACTCAGCGCGGCGGTCCTCGAGCGAGCAGTCCGCTTGCCCCGTGGCACTCGCGGTCGCGCCCGAACCGTAGGCCTCGCAATCACCGCGGGGCTACATGCAGTGATCACCACCGCATCCGTCGGCGTCCTCCTATGGGCCGCGCGTGTCTCGGTCGGGCACGTCCTCGGTGGCACCGTGGCGAGCCTGCTCTTCGGACTAACCCACCTCGCGTATTCCGACCTCGACCTAGCTTGGGTCCCCACCCTCTTCCACTCCGCAACCACGCTGCAGGGGGTCACTGGCGCACTCATCGTGGTCCTGAGCACGTCGTGCTGGTTCCTCGTGCCAGCCGAGCGCCGCCAGCGCTTCTGGTGGGGCTTCGATGCAGCGCTCGTGGTGGGCGTGGTGGCAGTCTCGATCTGGTTCCCGCTCTCTGCCACCAGCGGCGACGACGCAAGCCTGGCTCGCGCGGTTCTTCGAGTGAGCGTCACGACGGTGTTCGTCGTCCGGGTCGCGCTGCGCTTGGTTGGGCCCCTCCTGTCGCTATTCGAGCGAATCGGTTTCCGGTCGATGGTCGCAGCGCGCCACCTCCGCGCGAAGAAGACGGGCTTCCTCGCCGCAAGCGGCACATTATCGATCCTCGCAGTGGCGGTCTCCTCTTGCATGCTGATCTCGGTGCTCAGCGTGATGGGCGGCTTTCGGGCCGACCTCAAAAAGAAGATCCTCGGAAATCACGCCCACATCGTGATCGACAAGGCGTTCCACGAGCTCGACGACTGGCAGCCCCTCTTACGGCGAATCCGCGAGGCCGAGGGCGTCGTCGGCGCCACACCTTTTCTTCAGGTCGAGGTCATGGTGTCGAGCCTCTCGAACCGCGCCGGAGCGATCCTTCGCGGCATCGATCCGAAAACCGTTTCGGAGGTCACCGACCTCGCCCACAACATGACCCACGGCAAGCTCGAGTACCTACAGCACCCCGATCGGATCCTCGACTCCTCGATCGACACCACCGAAGGCGGCCCCCTCGATGCGATGATCCAAGACGCCGAGCGCGCGGCCGCGAGGGGCGTCCCCGACGAGGCGAAGGAAGATGCGATGCCCGGCCTCATCGTCGGGCAGGAGCTCGCGCGGGCACTGCGCCTCGTCGTCGGCGATCGCGTCACGGTGGTCTCCCCGCGAGGCGATCTCGGGCCCACCGGCCCCATCCCCCGGACCCGGCCCTTCCGAATTGCCGGCATCTTCTACAGCGGGATGTACGAATACGACATGAAGCACGCCTATATCGACCTCGGCGTGGCCCAGCGCTTCCTCCGCTCCGAGGGTCGTATCAGCGGCATCGAGGTGAAGGCACAAGACGTCGAACGCGCCCCTGCGCTGGCCGCCGAGCTAGCCTCGACGATCGGCCGCAACGAGCTCCGGGTGCGCGATTGGAAGATGATGAACCAGCAGCTCTTCGGCGCCCTGGCCCTCGAAAAGCTCGCGATGTTCATCACCCTCGGGATCGCGGTCCTGATCGCCGGCTTCTCCGTGTTCGGCACCCTCACCCTCCTCGTCCAGGAGAAGCGTCGAGAGGTCGGGATCCTCAAAGCGATGGGCACCTCCGCGCGCGGCGTGATTCGGATCTTCGTAATCGAGGGTCTTTTGATCGGAGCGGCGGGAGGCCTCATGGGGCTCGGACTTGGCTTCGTCCTCACATTTGCCGCCGAACACTTTGGAATCCGCATGAATCCCGAGGTCTACTACATCGACAAGCTCCCGGTTCACCTCGATCCCACCGAGTTCGCCCTGGTTGGCGCCGCAACCGTGGTGGTATGCCTGGCGGCGACCCTCTTTCCCGCGTATCAAGCCAGTCGAGTGCGACCTGTCGACGCGCTCCGTTACGACTGACACCTCGCACTCTTGATGTCCGACCCTCTCGTCGCCGTGCAAAACGTGAGCAAGACCTTCGAGCACGAAGGCCGATCGCTCGAGGTCCTCAAAGGGATCGATCTCGAAATCGGGAGCGGCGAGATGGTCACAATCGTGGGCCCTTCAGGCGCAGGGAAGAGCACGTTGCTGCATCTCATCGGCACGCTCGATCTGCCTACCGAGGGTCGAATTTTCTACGGGGGCCAGGATGTGACCAGCCTAGGAAGCTCGGACCTGGCGGAGTTTCGAAACCGAAGCATTGGTTTTGTATTCCAATTTCACCATTTGTTGCCGGAGTTCACTGCGCTGGAGAACGTGATGATGCCAGGGCTGATTCAGGGTGGCCGGCGGTTCGAAGACCGAGCGCGACAACTCCTGCGCGAGGTCGGGCTTTCCGAACGGCTCACGCATCGCCCTGGCGAGCTTTCAGGCGGCGAACAGCAGCGCGTGGCCTTGGCCCGGGCGCTCCTGATGGAGCCCAAGCTCGTGCTCGCCGATGAGCCAACCGGTAACCTCGACAGTCAGACGAGCGACTCGGTGCAGTCCCTCTTCTTTGATTTGAATCGACGGCACGGGATCACCTTCCTGATCGTCACCCACAGCCGCGACTTCGCAGCGATGATGCCGAGGCAGGTCTCGATGAAAGACGGGCGCATCGATTCGGACGAACGTCGCTCTCAGACCCAGGAAAACCAGGGCAAACCAACTTGACCCCCCCATAGGGCACGGCTATAGCCGCTCGGATCGTTACGCCTTCCAATGCGACCTTCCGCCCCTGCAATAGCCCTGATGCTCGCAGGGCTCGCTTCTGTGGCGGGCGCTCAGAGTGAGGAGAACATGCCTGAACCGCCGGCCCCGGCGACCAGGCCCGTTCGGACCTCTCCACAACCGCAGAAGCCTCCGATGCCGATCACCCGGGTCCCGGACGGCGACACCGACGGGGAGGACTACGAACCGGTCGAGGACCCCAACGCCGCGATCCGAGTCCCGCGGACGAGCTGTCACGACAAGGAGATTCGCCGGGTTGTCGTGGTCGGCGCACGCCGAGTGGATCCCGACGACGTGCGCGCCACGATGAAGCTCCGCAAGGGTGAAACATGCAAGGACCCTGCGGTCACCCGGGACGCGAAGGCACTGTGGAATATGGCGTATTTCGATGACCTCCAGGTCGAGTCCGACCCGCTCGGTGCAGGGATCAAGCTCACGATTCGGCTCGTTGAACGTCCCGCCATCCGCAAGATCATCTACAAGGGCAACGACGAAGTCGACGAGGACGACATCGACGAGACAATCACGCTCGAACCCGGGACGATTCTGTCGGTGCCCGATGTCGAGTCGCAGGCCGACGCGATGCGGCAGCTCTACTCCGAGGAGGGCTTCTTCCTCGCCGACGTCGGCTACGAGCTCAAGCGCGTCCCCGGCGACACCAACCAGGTGGACGTCGTGTACAAGATCGACGAGGGGGCCGAAGTCGAGGTCCGGCGCATCAGCTTCGTGGGCAACAATGAGCTCCCCGCCGCCGAGCTGCTGAAGATCATGCAGACGAACGAGACCGGGATGTTCTCGTTTCTGAGCGACCGAAACAAGTTCAGCCGTTCGGCTTTTGACGAGGACCTGACCCGAGTTCAGGCCTGGTATTACGATAAGGGCTACCTGATGATGCGTCCCGGGCGCCCAACGGTCGAGCTCACCGCCGATCGCGCGTACGTCGACATCACCATCCCGGTGGAAGAAGGTCCGCGCTTCCGGATTCGGAACTTCGACCTCATGGAGACGGACGGCGCCGGAAACGAAGTCGAGACCATCGCGCCCAAGGCCGACCTCCGCAAGATGGTCAAGCTCAAGTCCGGCGACTGGTTCAGCCGCAGCGCGATCGCCGAAGGCATCGAAGGCATCAGCCGAACCTACCGCGATTCGGGCTACGCCCTCGTCGAAATGGTGCCCGGCACCGACCTCGACGAAGTCAACCACCTGGTCGACGTGACCATCAACATCCTTCGTGGGCCGATAGTCTACATCGAGCGCATCCACGTGCGCGGCAACACCAAGACCCGCGACGCCGTCATTCGGCGGGAGTTCCGAATCAGCGAGGGCGACCTCTACAACCAGAGCAGTCTCGAAGATGGCCGCGCGCTGGTGACTCAGCTTGGCTACTTCGAGCGGGTCGACGTCTCCGAGGAGGAGGGAACCGCGCGTGATCAGATGGTGATCAACGTCGAAGTCGCTGAAAAGCCAACCGGAACTTTCCAGGTCGGCGCAGGATTCTCGTCGCTCGAAAGCTTCATCGTCACCGCGCAGATCCAACAGCAGAACCTCTTCGGCCGCGGCCAGACGCTGGGCCTGAACCTCCAGGTCTCGGGCATCCGGCAACAAATCGACCTCAACTTCGTCGAACCTTGGTTCCTCGGATCGGAATGGAGCCTCGGCTTCGGCGTGTTCAAACGGATCAGGGACTTCCGCGACTTCCGGCAGGACGCGACCGGCGCCAACATCACGACCGGCCATCCCCTTTTCAATCCGCGTTTCCGTATCTTCCTCCGGTACGAGTTCGAGAACGTGAACATCTCCCAGCCGCGCGGAAACTTCCTGGGTGTCGGCGGTGACCTTCAGAACACCTTCTCGAACATCTTCATCGCAAACGCATTCCGGGACGGCATCACCAGCTCTCTCAGGTTCACGATCAACTGGGATAGCCGCGACAATCGCTTGGCGACGACCGGGGGAATCTTTGCGAACTACGCGGTTCAATTCGCCGATGAGTATCTCGGCTCCGACAACACCTTCGTGCGGCAAACCGCATTCTCGCGCTTCTACAAGAAGGTGTTCGGCCCGGTGGTCTTCAAGGTCAACACCGAGCTCGGAATGATCACCTCGCGCAAAGAGGTCCCCGTCTTCGAGCGGTTCTACCTCGGCGGCATCTTCACGATCCGCGGCTACCGGCTACAATCGGTTGGCCCGCAAGCAGGCATCTCGTCGGCCGGCGATCCAAACCTCCCCATCATCGCGCAGGGCCGCCCGATCGGCGGCGACTTCCAGGCCTTCTACAACATCGAGCTCGAGTTCCCCATCATCGAGGCCGTCGGCATCCGCGGCGTGATCTTCCACGATGGCGGCAACGCCTGGAACCTCTTCGCGTTCAGAGATCCCTTTGGCAACTGCCAGGCCCCGGTCGCCCCTGAGGCCGACCCGTCCTCGAGACCATGTGGGATTCATGGGTACCTCCGCTACTCGGTAGGTTTCGGTCTTCGATGGTTCTCCCCTCTTGGGCCGCTCCGGTTCGAGTGGGGTATTCCCATCAAGCGACGGCCTCAGGACAGCCCCATCCGCTTCGAGTTCACCATCGGCCAGTCGTTCTGACCGAATGAAACCAGGCGGCCGGGCGTATAACCCCTGCGGCTTGACCGGATCGCGGCAAACGGCTAGCTAGGCCGGGCCTGAAAGGACCTTCCCATGCGCTTCTGCAGAATCATCACCTTTGCATTGCTTGCCGTAGTTCTGGCCGGATCCGCGTCTACCGTCGACGCGCAGGTCAAGATCGGCGTGGTCGACCTCCAACGCGCCATCAACGAAACCGAAGACGGCAGACAGGCTAAGCGGAGACTCAAGAAGCTCTTCGACGAGCGGCAGAAGTCGCTCAACGCAGCCCAAGAGAGCCTCAAAGCGCAAAAGGAAAGCCTCGAGCGGCAGCAAGACGTTCTGAGCCAGGACGCGCTCAAGACGAAGGTCGAAAAGTACCAGGCCGACTTGATGGAGCTCCAAAACGAGTACGTGCAGTACCAACAGGAGCTCTCCACCAAAGAAGGCGAGCTGACTCAGAAGATCCTCGAGAGGATGCAGGGGATCCTCCGGCGCATCGGTCAGACCGACGGCTATACGATGATCATCGAAGCCAATGAAGGCGGGGTCGTGTGGGTCCCGGCGAACCTCGATCTCACCGACGTGCTCATCCAGCGCTACAACAAGCAGGCCAAGCAAGGCGGCGGCGGTGGCGCGAAGAAGTCGAAGTAGACGCGCATTCGTGGCCCACCCGGCCGTTTCCAGCTACAAAAGCCCATGGTCAGGTTCTGGGCGCTAGCCGTCATCGCGCTGACGACGCTCGGCGTCTCGGCGCAGGCGATCGCCGAAGAGGTGCCCGCGAACCAACCGAAGCCTGATGTCGGAGAGGCACCCCTAGGCCGCGTCTACCACGTCGATGAGTACACCCAGGCCGCGATTCTCCGCTACCCGGGTCTGAACGCCGCCGAGGCCGACATCGATGCTGCGCAAGCGCGCCTGAACGAAGCGCGACTCTCCCCCTTCATGCAGTTCCAGGGACAAGCGAGGTTCTTCATGGCTCCGGAGGCGCGGGGGACGGCGACCTTCAGCCCCGACCCTCAGATTCCTTGGGGTAACCGTTGGGGTCCTGGCGGCGAGCTGGGCATCGAAGGCGCGATTCCGATTTACACCTTCGGCAAATACCGCGCTGGCAAGAAGGCCGCGAGCGCTGGCATCACCGCAGCGGAGTACGAGCGAGACCGCACGTTGGCGCGGGTCGTGTTCGATGTGCGCCGCGCCTATTTCGGAACGCAGCTTTCGCTCGACCTGCAAGCGATGATCTCAGAGGGCAAGGACAAGCTCCGAAACGCGGTCAACAAGCTGGACGCGCGACTCCAAGCGGACGACCCGCGTGTGAAGCAAACCGATTACTGGCGCCTGGTATCGGCCTTGTCTGAAATCGAGTCGCGCGAATCGGAAGCTCTTCGACTGGAAGCGTCGGCCCGGGCCGCCCTCGAAATCCTCTCGGGCCTCGAGCCTGCCATCGTTCCGGAATGTCCACTCGGGGCCGTGCATAGTGAGGTCATCGAACTCGGCGAGCATGTCGATCGAGCCTTGGCAAATCGCCCAGAGGTCCATCAGCTCGAAGCGGCTCAGGCCGCGAAGGATGCCAACCTCACAGTCAAGCGAGCCGGCTACCTTCCCGATATCATCCTCGCCCTGCGGGCGACTTTTGCGAGAACGCCGGGCATCACCGACATCCAGAACCCGTTCATCATCGACCGCGGCAACTTCGCCGGAGCGTTCGCCGGGCTAGTCGCTCGATGGAAGCTCGACTTCGGCGGAACCAACGCACGAGTCAAAGCAGCAAAAGCCGAGATCGAATCACTCAAGGCCAAGACCGAAGAGGCTGAGCAAGGCATCGAGCTCGAAGTGACCGCCCTCTTCGAGCAGCTTCAAGACGCCAAACGACGGCTTGGGAGCTGGACGCGCGCCGAGAAGGAGTCCCGCAAGTGGTTCGTGTCGGCAGGCCAGGGTTACGAGGTCGGGACGACATCAGCCAGGCAGTTGGTCGATGCAATCGAGGCATACTTCAGCGCCCGTTCGAAGCGCCTCATGGCCACCGCCGAGTACAACCTCGCCATCGCGGGCCTCGAAAAAGCCACGAACATGCCGCTCGTCTCGCAAAAGGGCTGGCGCCCGGTGGACTGCGAGGAATAAACCGTCTGCTAGGGTCGTCTAGAGGGAACATATGACTCGTTTATCAATGATTTCATGCCTTATCGTGGCTTCGCTTTTGCTCGCGGGGCCCGTGGCCGCCGAGGAAACGCCAACCGGTGAAGCCACAGTCAGCGGCGGAAGCGGCGCCAGCGCCGTCAGCGAGGCCCAAGCCGCGAAGGCCGAAAAGTTCATCCGTACCAAGCACAACAAGGTGCGACAGGTATTGCGAAAGCCGGACACCCCGAAGCGTGGCGAAGAGCTCACCGTGCTCCTCGGTGAGTTCCTCGACTACGACCGCCTCGCCAAACTGTCGCTCGATAAGGAGTGGGCGAAGCGCTCTGTCCGCGAACGCGACCGCTTCGTGAGCCTCCTTCGCCAACTCGTCGAACGTCAGTACCAACGCAACATGGAGTCAACGCTGCAATACAAGGTGACGTGGGTCGGTACCGAGCCGATCGAAACCGGGGTCAAAGTGAAGTCGTCGGCCAAGTCGGTCAAGAAGAAGCGCCAACCGCCGGTCACCATCGACTACAGCATGAGCCCCGCCGGCAGTGAGTGGAAAGTCTTCGACATCCTCACCGACGAAGTCAGCCTCGTGAAGAACTACAAGCGCCAGTTCCGCCGAGTGATCAAAGAAGAAGGCTGGAGCGGCTTGATCGGGCGAATGGAAAAGAAGCTCAACGCAGAGGACGAGCTGCTGTAGGGTTTGGCCCTGGCGCTCTACACCCTCGGCAGACGGCAGCGCGAGCCCGAAGGGCGAAGCCCGGCGCGAACGCGCCGCCAAGCCCAAGCGAAGCGCAGGGCGCGGCAGCACGCTGCTCACTCGCGTGAGAGTGAAATAGCACTACGGGTGGGGGTGGGCGGGCGGTGTAACTAAACTGGCACTGGCACCCCGTAGAGCGACTCCGTCGCCACGGGGCTTACGCTGGCGCCGAAGCCCCGTGGGCGATGCGCAGCATCGGTTTTACGGGGTGGCACTGGCGC
>Ga0209456_10001057_pt1 | contig 13645 bp, 11 predicted proteins | sample COG_11_FD_184755 | JGI IMG/M metagenome (GOLD analysis project Ga0209456, IMG submission 184755) | Pelagic marine sediment microbial communities from the LTER site Helgoland, North Sea, for post-phytoplankton bloom and carbon turnover... | ecosystem: Environmental > Aquatic > Marine > Neritic...
CCCTTTTCCTGGAAGTATTTTGTAAGATGGCCCGCAATGAAACCGCCGGCCCCGGCGATCACGATGAGGTCGTCCGTGCTGGCTTCGGTGCTGACTATGTCGTTCACGGCCGGCTCCGCTCTGGGTTCGGATTCCCTGGGTCACCGATTCTAGCTTCCGCCCGGGCGTCCAGCCAGAATGCGCATCGCTATTCGCCAATTCACGCGAGGAATCTCGCACGCCGTGGACATGGGGTAGTATGTAGCGCTACGCTACAGATGAAGGGCTCTTGCGAGGGGGAGATCCGCACGCTCGACCGACAGGCGGGAGATGAACACAGAAGCCACACTCGTCGTAACAGGATCCGCGGAAGCGTTCACGGACGCGTGGGCACCGCTCGCCGAGCGCCTCGGGCTGCAGCTCGTTCGAGAGGAGTCTCCTGCGCCCGTGCGGGAACGCCGGACGATAGCGGTTCTGATCTCGTGCGGAGGCGAGGAAGAGCGCGCGATAGACCTCTTGCACGACGCCCACCGGGCAGGGATCGACGGCCCCCTCGTCGTCGGGGCGGTAGAAGACCATCGGCTCGCCGTGGAGCTCATGAGGCGTGGCGCAGGCGGGTACTACGCCTTACCCGGTGACGCCGAGCGCCTCGAGCAGGACCTGGCCCATCGGGCCCAAAGCCTCGAGCCACGTCCCGGTGGCGAGGTTTTGGAGGAGTTTCAGCGGGATTCGTACGACTTCGGCGCGATCCTGGGCGAGGACGAATCCCTCCGAGCGGCGCTGGAGCTTGCGTCGAAGGTAATCCCCGGCGGCCGGGCCACGGTCATGATCACCGGCGAGACCGGCACGGGCAAGGAGCTCGTGGCGCAGGCGATCCACTACAACGGTCCGCGCTCCGCGCAGCCCATGGTGACCGTGAACTGCTCGGCAATCCCGCCCAACTTGCTCGAATCGGAGTTGTTCGGGCATGAGAAGGGAGCGTTCACGGACGCGAGGGCTGCCAAGCCGGGCCTGTTCGAGGTGGCGGACGGCGGTACCCTGTTCCTGGACGAGGTGGCCACGCTGCCACTGGAGCTCCAGGGCAAGCTGCTGCGCGTGCTCGAGACGATGGAGGTGCGGCGGGTTGGTGGCGTACGCGACACGAAGGTGAATGTGCGCATCCTGGCGGCGGCAAACGTGGACCTGGCGAACGAGGTTCGCGAAGGCCGGTTCAGGGAGGACCTCTACTATAGGCTCGCGGTGATCACGATCCGGCTACCTGCCCTGCGTGAGCGGGGAGACGATCCGCTCCTTTTGGCCCGTTACTTCCTGTCGAGTCTGGGAACCGAATATGAGCTCGAGGGAGTCGGTCTCACGCCCGAGGGGGTGGCCGCCATTCGCCGTCACCCGTGGCCCGGGAACGTGCGAGAGTTGCGCAACGCCATCGAGCGAGCCCTCCTTCTGGGCGGCGGAAAGGACATCGGGCCGGAGGCCCTGGCACTGCATGAATCGCCGGTTGCCGGCGGCGTGCCCTCTGGCGATGTGGGGGGGCCTCTTCCATTCCCAGCTACCCTACACGAGATCGAGCGTGCTGCTGCGCAGGCCGCCGTTGAGCGTTGTGAGGGAAACAAGAGCGAGGCGGCCCGGCTCCTCGGGACGACGCGCACGCGCCTCTACCGCCTCCTGAAGGACGAGATGGAAGAGAATGACCTGTAACGATCCGCTACAGGTGTGGTGTCGCGGGACGGTGACGCATCGAGAATAGGTTGATTTCAAGCGCTCCGTGGTCGGAACGGTCTTTGCACGATCGGCAATCACCACCCGTTCGCCGGGAACGGGGCCAACAACTTCACGGATGGCAAGAAAAATGATTGATGTGATCGGCAGACCTCAACTGAGACGGTGGGCAGTACTGGTGCTGGCGCTCGGAGCCATCGCGACTGCGGCGTGCAGTAACGATGATCCGACCGGCGTGGCCGATCCGCCAGACACGCTGCCCGAGTCCCAACTCACGTTCCTGAGGCAGGACGTGCAGGCGCCGCCGCTCGTGACCTACGACACGACCGTCGTCGCGACAGCCGGTGAGTCCCTGGACTTGGAGATCCGGTACGCGCCGCCTCCGGGCGAGGATTCGGGCGAAAAATTCCTCGAGTTCAAGCTCAACGACGAGAGCCTGCTTCGCTATCCGCCCGACCATCCCACGCGACCCGGCCAGGCGTTCGCGCCGGGCGACACGGTGTGGATCCGGGTCGTCGTGGACCAGGAGCGGCTCATAGCTACGCTGGAGCCCTCGGGGCTCACCTTCAGCCCGCTCGAGCCGGCGGAACTCGAGATCCGGTACCTAAACGCCGACGATGACTACGACGACGACGGTGACCCCGACCCCGAGCTCGAGGATGACATCGATCTGTGGCGTCAGGAGAATCCGGGTGATGATTGGGAGAGGACGGGGGATCTGAAAGACCTGGAAACCGACCGGATCCGTGCGTTCTTGACCAGCTTCTCGCGCTACGGCCTCGGTATCTGACCACTGCACGCGGAGACGAGACGACGACTGGTCCGATCATGGATACTCACCGCATAAAGGAGCGCGCCGACGCCCTGGCTGGAGAATCGCGGTGGGGCGATCTGCTGGCGTTCCTCGACCGGTTGCCCGCCAGGGAACGGCTGGCGTCCACGGCAGTGGCATACCGGTTCGGGGAGGCCCTGTATCACCTCGGACGCATGGAGTCGTTGGCCCGACACGCGGAAGCGTTTGAGGCGGCCGCGCGCCAGGGTCGCGACGTAGCTGGAATCATGCGAGCCCTCAATCTCGGGGGTATCGCCGCGTTCGAACTGGGCCGGCCCGAGGAGGCCAGACAGGCCTTCGAGAGCCTGATGGCGCTGGCGGAGGCGGAGCAGGACCAGGACATGCTCGCGCGGTCGTCCCTCAATCTGGGCGCAATCGCGAATCTGGAGGGGAGCCCGGCTGCGGCTCTATCGCTGTACCAGCTCGCACTGCCCCTATTCCACAGGCTTGGACAGACCCGCGGGATGTCGCAGACTCACCAGAGCCTGGCGATGTCGTATCGGGATTTGCGACGCTACGCCGAAGCGGAAGACGAGTACCGGGAGGCAGTGCGCCTGGGGCTCGGTTTCGGCTACACGCCGATCGTGGCCATGGCGGTGATCGGCCGCGCAGAGATTCTTGTTCTCCGGGGCGACCCTCAAACGGCGCTCGGTCTGGTGGAGTGGGGTCTGCATCTCTCCCGCCAGCTCGGAGACCCGATCTCGGAGGGAACGGGGTACCGGGTGCGCGCCCAGGCGCGGATGGCCCAGGCCCTCGTAGCTGAGGCCGCCGAGGATCTCGACGAGGCACTCCGTCTGGCCCGGTCTACGAAGAACCCTCTGCTCGAAGCCGAGACGCTGCGAGACCTGGGACGCCTCGCGATCCACTCCGGCGACGAGTTGGCGGCGCGCGGACATTTCTCATCCGCGGGAGAGGCATTCGGCCGACTCGGCTCCGCGCACGCCGTCCTCGAGTTACGTCGGGAGCTGGAACAGCTCGACGCTGGTCCTCCCGCAGCCTGAAGGCGATACCGGCAGCCGTCTTCACCACCTGTGCTTCTTCGCTCCACCCCTGTGATCTGTTGTAGCGTAACGCTACAGATCCTGTACTCAGTTCTTCCATGCGTTACGCACTTGCAACAAGCTGTCACAAATGAAGTTACAAGTGTTTCCATCTCCATTGACGCATTTGGTCTCGGGTTTGCCCAATACCAGTGCGAACGAATCGACCGAAAGCCCTGACCTGACAAACCACAGGAGGAAACGATGAAGAAGCCCCTGCGAATCGGACTGGCGGTGACCTCACTGGCCTTCGCGCTGACGGCGTGCGACGACTCGGGTAGCCAACTCACGGGCCCCGGTGGCTCGTCGGGTGGCGGAGACGTGTCCCTGTCCATCGCCGTGCCGGCCGGTGGCAGCGCGTCGATGAGCTCGAGCGGTGGGGCGCTGTTCGACATCGTGCAGAACGACGGCGCGTCCGAGCTGGTGATCGAGCGAGTAGCCATGGTGCTGCGCGAGATCGAGCTCGAACGTCAGTTCGACGATGACTGCGATGACCACGTCTCCGGCGATGACGACGATTGCGAGGAGTTCTCGACAGGTCCCATGATCCTCGAGCTCCCGCTGGACGGCTCGGTGGACCAGGTGGTAACGATCAACAACGTGCCGGCCGACACCTACGACGAGGTCGAGTTCGAGATCCACAAGCCGGAGGACGACACGGCAGAGGACCTTGAGTTCATCAACAACAACCCGGACTTCGAGCGCGTGAGCATCCGCGTCGAAGGCACGTTCGACGGCGAGTCGTTCGTGTACCTGACCGACCTGAACGAGGATCAGGAGTACGCGCTCGTCCCTCCGCTCGTGGTCGGCGAAGACTCGCCACCCGTGAACCTGACCCTCTCGATCGATGTAACCACCTGGTTCGTGACGTTTGGCGGCAGCCTGGTCGATCCGCGGTCGGCGAACGACGGTGGTGCCAACGAGAACCTCGTGGAGGACAACATCGACCGCTCCATCGAGATCTTCGAGGATGACGATCGGGATGGCGACGACGACTCGGAGGACGGCTCGGACGACAGCTGAGCCGTAGGTCGCAGGCAGTAAGCAGTCTGCCGGTAGCGAGCTGAGTTCCCATGGAAGGGTCCGCCTTGATCGGCGGGCCCTTCCTTCATCTCACCGTCCTTCAGTGACCGTCCATTCGTGCGGGTTTCGGAGGAAGCCGACGGGGTCCATACGAACACCGGCGAGCCGTCCGGACGCCAGCCACACGAAGTCGAAGTACCACAAAAACGCGTACGGATAATCAGCGGCGATGAGCCGGGCCGCCTCCCGCCAGTGCGCCGCCGCCTCGGATGCCGTGGTAGCCGCGAGAGCGGCGTCGAAGTGACCCCTGGCCTCTGCTCCGTCGTAGCTGGAGACGTTGACCGGACCTTCCGGATCGGCCCAAAAGAAGGAGATGTCAGGGTCGAGGCCAACCTGCCAGCCGAGGAATACGGCCTCGTAATCGCGCGCCCGGGCCCTGGCGAACAGGGAATTGAACTCTTGCGACTTGATCTCGATTCGCACTCCAACATTGGCGAGCTCTGCCTGAATCAGCTGCACGGCGTCCATGCGGCGTTCGTTCTCGGCGGGAACCCGGAGCTCGAACAGCAGTGGCACGCCGTTCCGCTCGCGCACGCCGTCTCCGTCAACGTCAACCCAGCCAGCCCCCGCCAGCAGACTGCGAGCCGCCGTTTGATCGAAATCACCTCCCGGAGGCGGCAGCGGGGCGAGATCACCGAAAATGGACCCGTACGGGCCATAAGCCTTCTCGGCGAAATCCGTCATGTCGAGGGCCGCCAGGATTGCGTCCCGATCGATCGCGAGAGACAGTGCCATCCGCACGTTGCGGTCGGCGAGGGCCGCATGGGAATCCGGGTTCCAGCTTATGTAGTCATAGCCTCGCTGCGGAACGCGCAGCACGCGCGCGTCGGTCGCTTCAGCAAGCCGGGTGGCCTCACGGTAGGATTCTACCTGGACGAGATCCAATTCGCCGGCCTGGAGTGCGGTCAGCCGCGTGGTGGGATCCGGAATGATGCGGAAGACCAGCCGGTCGAGGTACGGCCGAACGCTGGATTCCGGGTTGCGGACGAGCCCGATCTGGTCTCCCGGTCCCCAGGCCGCGACGGTGAACGGACCGCTGACCACCAGGCTTCCCTCGCCGTCCGCCCCGGATCTCGGCGCTGCGGCGAGCTCCTCCTCCGACAGACCACCGAATACATGCTCCGGTAGGATACCGACGCCCGAATCATAGAGCATGCCGGGATACTCGCGATCGAAGTGGAACACGACCGTGGAGTCGTCCTGCGCGACGACCGAGTCGAGTCGTGCCGCAGCTATCGACATCGGCATGTGATCCATCTGCCGTAGCAGGTTGTAGGTGAAGATGACGTCACGGGACACGATTGGGGCCCCGTCCGACCAGCGGCGAGAAGCGTCCAGACGGTACGTGAGCTTAGAGCCGTCGATCGCCCAGTCCCGGGCGAGGGCCAGCGGATGCTCCGTCGGATAGCGAAGGGAACCCTCTCCCCATTCCCCATAGTTGAGGCCGAGATACAGGAGGACGGCCAGTTCTCCGTCCAGCGAGGAAGTCGCGAGCGGCGGCAGCACTGTCGTAGGTCTGGAAGCCACGCCGACGGCCGCCGTGCCGCCGATCACAGGACCCTCTGTCGTGGTGTCGGAGTCCTGTGCGCACGCGAGACACAACCCCGCAGCCGCTAACAGCGTGAGGTTCCGCAAGTGTCGGCCCGAGTGGTATGTGAGCATCGCATTATCCCTCATTGATGATCGAGGCCGAACCGACCGCGAGTGGCTCGGAAAAGTATCAGCACCTCGTCCGCAGGTCATTCGTCCCACGCCAACTCGCGAAGCGCGTCCGACCGGGAACCAATTCGGGGCCTGGCGCGTTCCAGAAACGTCGGGAGGCTCACCCGTCGCCCAGCGGCAACGGGGCAAGGTGGCATTTGCGAGGAGGTTCCCGTGCTCTCATCGAATCGTCGGTTCGCGTCCGTCCCCGTCCTCTGGATCTTCACCGTGGCCCTTTCTGTGGGCTTGCTGGGCGCGTGCTCCAGCGACGACGGGGATGGAGGCGGCCTCACCGACCCACCGCCGAACAACGACCCCGCCAACCAGCAGCCCACTGCAGTGATCCAGTCGAGCCACGACGCGGTGCCACCTGGGGACAACAACCAGACCGTCGTTACACTCGACGGCAGCGGATCGTCGGACCCGGACGGAGACGAGCTGAGCTATCAATGGGACGTCTTTGGCGCCACTTATGTCGGCGGGACCAGCTCGTCGTCCGAAGTCGTTCAGGTCACGTTTCCGGGGGTTGCTCCCTATCCCTCTACGCTAACGGTCAGTGACGGGCGAGGTGGGACACACACAGCGAGCTTTACGGTCGCACTGCGCTGACCGGTGAGCCACCTGACTTGGCTGCCCCTGGTAGCCCTGATCGCGGGCCTGACGTTCGCGACACCGGGGGCGGCCCAACCCCTCACTGAACGGACCCCGAATCTCGATGGAACCTGGGTGACGTCGCCCCGAAACCTTCACTTGCAGTTCTCGCACCGCTTCGAGATGGCCGGCGACGATGTCGACATCGGGGACATCTTCGGGGACGGGTTCCTGGTGAACTACCCGACCTTCGCTCTCACCTACGGGGTCGTGCCGGGCGTCATGGCAGGGGTGCGTTACAGCAGCAAATCGCTGGTGATGGACCAGCTAAACGAGTGGCAACCCTACCTCAAGTGGGCTCCGCTGTACCGATCCGGCGAGCGCCCGTGGTCCCTGTCCCTGACGGGTGCCTACAACGGAGCCGCGAAGAGCTTCGACAGCGAAATCGGCGTGCAGGGAGACCTGTGGCGTCGGGTCATTCTGATCGGATCGGTGCGCGGATTTACGGACACGTTCCGCACGGACACGGCGTCGCTGGCCCTGGGAGGGGGAGCGGGTTTCCGGGTCAACCGCTACGTGACCGTGGCCGCCGATGTTACCGGTATCGTGGCGGGCGTCGATGGGCGGCCCGTGGGCTGGAGTGCGGGTCTACACCTCGGCATCCCACACACTCCGCACACGTTCTCGATCATGGCCACCAACGTCACCAGCGGCACATTGCAGGGAATATCAACGGGAGTCGAAGGAGAGGTCTTCTGGGGGTTCGAGTTCACGGTCCCGTTCAGCGGCTTCGCCCGGTGGGGCAAGATTCTCGACCCGGACGGCGACACGGGGACGTCCGACCAGGTGGTGAGCGCGCCCAGCCCACTGGCCGATTCAGCTGAATCTGGTAACGCCGATGTGATCGCGGGTCCGGCGGGCAACCCGAAGGCCATGGAGATCGAGATCGAGAACTTCCGTTTCGACGAAGCGGAACTGGAGATCCCGGTCGGGACGACCGTGCGTTGGGTCAACAAGGATCCCGTGGCTCACAACACCACCGGCGACCGGGGCGAATGGGACTCACCGCTCATCGGTCCGGGCGAGACGTTTGAGGTCACCTTCACACGGGAGGGTGAATTCGCCTACCACTGCACGCCCCATCCGTTCATGGCAGCCAAGATCCGGGTGGTTCAGCCGTAACACTCCTTCGGCGGCTTTGGTGAAACGCCGACTCCTGTACCGGCCGAGCGGTTGACGGGACAGGGACAACGAGATAGCCTGTCGACTCGTTGAGAATCAGTTTCAACTACAGGGTCCGGCTCCCGAGCGCATGCTATTCTCCTCGACCACACAGATCCAGCGCGTTGCGTCACTCATCCGGGGCCCTCTTTCGCGGCACGCCGTGTTGCCGCTTATCGGCATCATCGTCTCGGTGTGCTTCGTCCGTCCGTCCGCGGCGCAGGAGCCTACCGAGCCGATCGAGGAGCGAGTCGAGCGACTGGAAGAACAGGTCGAGAGTCTGCGCCGGCAGCTGGATGCCGGTCCGGACAGCACGGAACTCGTCGAAGTCAGGCGTCAGATCGAAGCGATCACACGTGAGATAGAAACGCTTCGATTGGGCGAAGAGGTAACCGCGAAGGCGGATACGATCGGATTCGGGTTGGGGCCAGCCGCGTCGAAGGTGTACCGCGCCGGGCAAGGAGTGTCGATCGGAGGATACGGCGAGTTTCTCTATCAGAACTTCGGGTCGGAGCGCCAGGACGGATCGCCGTCGGGCGGGTCCGATCAGCTCGATGCGGTGCGGGCCGTGTTCTACTTCGGCTACAAGTTCGACGACCATTTCCTGTTCAACTCCGAGGTGGAATTCGAGCACGGCAGTACGGCTGAGAACGGGTCGGTTTCCGTTGAGTTCGCATACCTCGACTGGCGCTTCCGGGGCCTGAAGGGCAGCACCGGGATGCGGGCGGGACTGGTCCTCGTGCCGATGGGATTCATCAATGAGCTGCACGAGCCGCCGACGTATCTCGGTACGCTCAGACCGGAGACGGAGCGGCGGATCATCCCGACTACCTGGCGGGAAATCGGCGTCGGCATGTTCGGTGCCATTGGCGACATCGACTGGCGGGCGTTCGTCGTCAACGGACTCGACGCAGTGGGTGACGGACCCGACGGTGGGGGCTTCAGCAGCGCTGGCCTGCGCGGAGGACGTCAGAAGGGCTCCGAGGCCCTGGCGGAGGATTTCGCAGCGGTAGGTCGGGTGGACTGGACGGGCGTCCCGGGCCTGCTCCTGGGAGCCTCGGGGTACTACGGGGGCTCGGGGCAGGGGGCTGAGGATCCGCTCGAACCGGACGCGACGATCACGGCCGCGACCCTGATCGTGGAAGGTCATGCCGGTTATCAGGCCCGGGGCTTCGATCTGCGCGGCCTGATCGCGGTCTCGACCGTGGGCGACATCCAGTCCTTGAACGCAGCAAAGGGCTTTACCGGGGACGCGTCGATCGGCGAGCGACTCACGGGGTGGTACGCTCAGGCCGGCTACGACGTGCTTCGAAAGACGCACACTGACGTGCGGCTGCTTCCCTACCTCAGGTACGAGAGCATCAATACCCAGGACGCAGTCCCGGAGGGTTTCGCGGCCAACCCCGAGACAGATCGCAGTCTGTTCACCCTGGGCGTTCAGGTTCTCCCGATCCCAAACATAGCCGCCAAGGCGGACTACACGTTCCAGTCGAATGCGGCCACGACAGCCGTTGACCAGTTCAACGTCTCTCTCAGCTACATGTTCTGAGGCGGCGTTGAATCCAGCGAGACTCAGCCAGTGTCACGCCGCCGTGCGGCTTCTGTCACTGGTCTGGCTGGTCGGCGCGCCGCCGAACGCAAGCGCCCAGGCACTGTTCACGCAGGAAGAAGCCCTTCGGATGGTCTTTCCCGAGCCGGCCACGGTGGAGCGGCGGACCGCCTTTCTGGATGAAGAGGACCTCACCAGGGTGAAGCAGCTGGCGAGGCCGGCCGAATCCAACGGCCGGTCGGTGGTCACCTACTACGTCGGCTGGAGGGGCCTCGAGCCGCTGGGCGTCGCGTACTTCGATGCGCACAGGGTGAGGACGCTGCAGGAAGTTCTGATGATCGTGGTCGACCCCGAGGGTCGCGTTGAGCGCATCGAGATCGTGGGCTTTGCCGAGCCGCCAGAGTACATGGCTCCCGATGGCTGGCTCGCCCTGTTCTCAGGACGACGCCTGGACGACGGTACCTCGACGCGGGGAGACATTCCCATCATCACCGGGGCCACACTCACCGCGCGAGCCGCCACCGGTGCGGTGCGCCGCAGCCTGGCGCTCCACCAGGTGATCGGACCGTTCGATGGCGCCGAGTCTCCGGACCTCGAAGGTGGGCCATGACCCGTTTCGAGCGCTGGACGGTCTGGTCATCGGCCATTGCGACGGGGCTCACGGGTCTGGGCTTCATGTGGACCAAGTACTTCGTTCAGCCGGCCGAGCAGTGGGCCGTGGTGAACCACCCTCTCGAGCCCTGGTTTCTGAAGCTTCACATCGTGGCGGCGCCCGCCTTCGTCTTCGCCGTCGGACTGGTGGCCACCCGGCACATCATCCCGCATCTAAGAACGAAAGAGCCGTCAGGTCGCCGCTCGGGATTCATCATGGTTTGGACGCTTCTTCCGATGGTGGTGACCGGCTATCTGATCCAGGTGGTGAGCAGAAGTGGGTGGACGGGTCCGCTGGCCGTCACTCATATCGTGACGGGCTGTGCCTTTCTTCTGGGAATCGCGGGGCACCGGGTCAGGGGGAAGCGCGGCGCGCGCCGTCCGTGAGAACGGCCCCGATTTCAACGAGTCTCGTGCTCGCTCCCGTACCGGGCTGCGATCTCTCGGATGGCCTCGGGGTCTCCGACGATACTCAGTCGGTCGCCCTCCCTGAGGATCGTGTCGCCCCGCGGGACGATGATGGATACGCCGCGGTGTATCAGCGCGATCAGGCTCCCTTCCGGAAGGTCGATCTCGCTCAACGGGCGGCCGACGAGGCTGGAAGAGGCCGCACCCGCTTGCAGGCCGAGCGACAGGAACCGCTCGACACGCAGAATGACTTCCTTGAGTCCCTGCTTGTGGGGAACGGACAGCCACTCGTCGAGGAATTCCTCCTGGGCGACCCGGGCGACGATCTCCGCCAGGGTGCGAAGGTGGTTCCCCGGACTCGGCCACGGGCTCACCAGGAAGAACACTGCATGGACTTGCTCCCCGTGGGTTCGGTCGGTGAACTGATCGGCGGCCGCCACCTGCATCCCCTCCACCGATCGCATGATCACCATGGCCTGCGACTCGATCTCGGCGAGCCGAAGATGCGGAAGAGCTGCGTTGCGGAGGACTGGAGTGGCGCCCGTCTTGATACCGTGCAGGAATCCCGCGGCGAGTCGCTCCGCGCTCATCGGCAGGCGCTCGGCCAGGAGTACCGCCGCTCTGCGAGTCGCGTCCGCGAACGTCGCCTCGGGCGGCAGATCGACGGTGAAGGCCCTCCCGATCACCTCGTCGAACGGGTCGAGCGTCGGTTGGCCCTCCTCCTTCAGCAGTCCCCGCAGCTCCAGTTCCGCTCCTTCGTACGGCTTTTGCGCCAGGCGGTGGAACCAGTGCAATAGAGCGCCTGCCCGCCTGGTTCTTCCCCGGGCGTAGTGGAAGTACCAGACGAGGCACACAGCCACCAGCCCGATCGAGAAGCCGATAGGCATGATGCCCATCTCGGCGATGAGCAGAAACGGCACCAGGAGTCCCACGAGATGCACCCACGGATACAGCGGCGCGCGAAACCCCGGATCGTACGACGCGAGGCCACTCTCTCGCATGACGATGACGGCAAGATTCACCATCGAGAAGATGAGGAGCAGGAACGCGCTTGCTAGCTTGGCGATGGTCAGGACAGGTAGCAGCGCGATACAGAAGGCCATCAGCATCGCCGTTGCGAGAATAGAAACGGTCGGAGTCCCGAAGCGACCGATGATGGCGAAGAAGGGCGAGACGAGCCTGTCCCGGGCCATTGCCAGGGGATAGCGGGAGGCTGCCAACAGTCCAGCGTTTGCCGAGGCCGCGAGTCCGGCAAGGGCCGGAAGGGTGACCAGGGCAAGAGCTACGGGGCCGGGAAGCCAACCGAACAGGGTCTCTCCCGCGGTCGCGAAAGGCGTCAGGTCTCCGTGAAAGACCTCGGGGGCGATCGTCGCGACCATCACGTACACGCCGGCCACATAGATGAGTGATGCCGTCAGGAGTCCGAGGAAGATCGCGGCCGGGATGGTACGGTCAGGATTGTGCACCTCCTCGGCCACGCTGGCCACCTTCAGGGGACCGGCGAACGAGATGAAGACGAGGCCCATCGTCGCGACCAGGCCCTCCACGCCGAGGGACATGAACGGTTCGAATGGGCTCTCCGGAGCCGGCGGATGACCGAGCACCGCGACGAGTCCCTGCGTCAGGAACAGGGCCAGGAATCCGAGCACAGTCCCGACCAGCACTCGTTGCAGGCCACCCGTGTGCTTCGCGCCGACCACGTTCACGAGGGCGAAAACCACCGTCAGTACGATCGCCACGGTCTGAATCGGAAGATTGACGAAGAGAGCGAGGTACGCTCCCATTCCCACCAGAGCGAAGGCACTCTTGAGGACGAGCACGAGCCAGGTGCCGAGACCGCCGACGGTTCCCACCATCGGCCCGAGGCTGCGATCGAGGAAGTAGTAGATCCCTCCTGCCCGGGGCATGGCGGTTGCCAGCTCAGCGATGCTGAGCGCTGCTGGGACCGCCAGCAGACTTGCGAGGAAGTATGCCAGCACGACGGACGACCCAGTGATCGCTGCGGCCAGGCCCGGGAGCAGAAAGAAGCCGGAGCTGAGCATCGGCCCCAGACCGATCACATAGACGTCGAGAAGCGTCAGCTCCTTCTCTAGTCGCTGACCAGAGCGAGGGGCAGCGGGTCCATCCGCGGACGGCTCTCCATTGACCATTTCGATTGCTCAGTCGTTCGCGGCCACCATCGCCTCGTCGATCATCGCCATGAGTTCGTCGCGCGTGAACGCGTACGGCTGGTCCTCGTTCAACTGCACGAGTCTCAGAATATGTGCCCGAATCGTGAAGTTGGCCTCCTGCTCATTCGGCACGACCATGTACCGACGCTTCGGGCTGTCGGACGTAAGGAAGTGGAGGAAGGCGTCGGCCACCTCGTCGGGCTCCTTGAACTGGCCGCGATCGGCCGGACCGGACAGCACGCGATCGAGCTGTTCCTGCGCCATCGATCCCTCGGTCGAGTAGCCCTTCTCGCGCATCCGCTCGACCATGTTCTCCGTGATTTCGGACTTGTAGTTGCCGGGCTCGACCACCGCGACCTCGATCCCCAGGGAGGCGAGCTCGATCGCCAGCACGTCGGTGTATGCCTCGACAGCGTGCTTGCTCATCGTGTAGGGTCCGCCGAGTCTCCACGTTCCGATCCCCGAGATCGAACCGGTCGTGGCGATGCGCCCTCCGTTCTCGATGAGCAGCGGAGCGAACGCTTTCGTCACACGGTACGGACCGTAGACGTTGACGTTCAGCTGGAACTCGAGGTCCTCCTCGGTCACCTCGACTAACGGCGCGAGGATGACTACGCCGGCGTTATTGATGAGGCCGTAAAGGCCACGGCCGCCGGCCCTGACCGTCTCCACCGCAGCGTCGATCTCTTCCTGAAGGTTCACG
>Ga0209456_10001058_pt1 | contig 13631 bp, 10 predicted proteins | sample COG_11_FD_184755 | JGI IMG/M metagenome (GOLD analysis project Ga0209456, IMG submission 184755) | Pelagic marine sediment microbial communities from the LTER site Helgoland, North Sea, for post-phytoplankton bloom and carbon turnover... | ecosystem: Environmental > Aquatic > Marine > Neritic...
GCCGCTCAACGCGCCGAAGTGGAAGGGTGCGCTGACCGCAGGCTACCGCGCTCCGACGAGCGGCTGGACCGGCGCGGCTCGTGCCCGGTTCGTGGACGGGTTCCCGGTAGCCTCGGGCGTGTACGTCGGTGAGGTCGATGCGTATGCGCTGCTCGACCTGAACGTCGGCTACCGCTTCGCGGGCCGCAGCGGCCTCACGCTGCAGCTCGACATGCAGAACGTGTTTGACAGCGACTACCAGAGCTTTGCGGGTGTGCCGAACTTCGGGCGCTACACGGTACTGCGGCTTCTGTGGAGCATGTAGTCTCCAGGGAGTGCTAATCCTTCTGCGAGAGCGGGGCGTCGGTAGGCGGCGCCCCGCTCTGCGCATCGACCACCCGTTTCGGGCCACCATCCCCTCGCGATAACACCTCCGTCTGGTTCGACCGTCGGACATTGCCGACATTCGTGGGAACTCGCTGCCGCAGTTCGGTAGAACGGTAGGGCGATCCTCGCCGGGAGAGGAAACTGATTGACTCGACGGAGCAAGCTCGATTGTCGCGAAAGACGAGGGCAATGAGGGAATCGGGTAGGTCGGGAACGGCCGGGCGAGGGTTGTCCGCCAGGCAGCATCGCGTCCCGTGGCTCCTCGTGACGCTGCCGGCGTTTCTGCTCGTCTTCGAGGCCCGCCCGTCCCCGGCACAGGATACCATTCCAGAGCCGACGAGCTCCGACGATGCCTCCCGCCAGGTCCCGGTACCGTACGCTGACGCGACACTGCTCGCGCTCGAGGGGCGACTGGCCAGCGGCTTCTCTTTGAGCACCGCGCGCGAGACAGCCCGGCGCCTGTCCATCGAGGCCGATACGGCGACACCCGAACTCGTGCTGCTCGCCGCCCGCGCGCACGCAGACATGCGCTCCTGGGCTGCTGTCCGTCGTCTGCTTGCCGATCGGGAGTGGCTGGATGCTCTTCGAGACGGCGAAGGTCGTCTGCTCCTGGCCCGTTCGCGGCTGGAACTGGGGAACCCCGAGTTAGCGATCGTCGAGTTCCAGCGCGCCGGGGTGGAACGGCTGTCGACGGCGGACCGCGTTCATTACGCCCGTGCCTTGAGCCGGGCGGAGCGACTCGAGGATGCGGCGCGCCAGTACCGGCTCGCCGCCGATGCCGACCAGGAATTGGCCGGGTGGTTGCGCCTCTCCGCCGTCCAGGCCTGGGCAGCGGCAGGGGTTCCGGACAGCGCGCTCGCGGTAGCCGCGGGTCTCGAGAACCACCACGTGGTCTGGCGGGATTCCACGTTTACCGAACTGGCCCGTGCGTTCTTCATATCGGCCGACACCGCCCGGGCTCTGGCCATGGTCGATTCTCTGACCCGGCGAGCGAAGGCTTGGCTGGCCGCTGAGTGGATCGTGCCCGTACTCGCGGCCACGGGAGACACCGTGACCGCCAGGAGCGAGGCTGAGTCTGCGCTCAGGTACCGGGGAGTCGGCCCCGACGCGGGAGAGTTCCTCCTGGCCCGGGACTCGTCGACTGACAACCTACGCCTGGTTGCCGATGTCGAGGCGCGCGAACGCCGTCCCGACCGCGCGATACGGTTGCTCCGAACAGCGCTGGCCGCGGTCGCCGATGAGAGTGCCGCCGAAGTGACCATGGAACTCGCCGTGGTCCTGTTCACGGACCGACAGTACTCCGCTGTCGGTCGCCTTCTCGAACCGTGGATCGAAGGGGAGCGAGGATCCAACGCCGCGCGGGTGGACCAGAGGCTCGAGCAACGCATGCGATTCCTGGCCGGTCGCGCCCTGTACCGACGAGGCCTGCGCGATGACGCGGCCGCCCTGTGGCGCATCGTGGCGGCAGACCCGCGCGCCCCCGACGGACCCTACGCGGCGTTCTTGCTGGCTGATATTCAGCACGATCGCGGCCGACTGGCCGACGCCCGGGCGGGCTACGAGGAAACGGTAGCCCGGTTCCCGCGCTCGTCGCACTCAGGTGACGCCCTGATCCGGCTTGGCATGATCGACCTGGTCGAGCAGAAGCCGGAAGACGCGGCGGCTCATTTCGACTCATACCGGCGCCGCTTCCCGGGAGGCAACTGGTACGGGGCGTCGACCTTCTGGGCTGCCCGCGCGCGTGATGCCGCGGACGACAGCGCTCGTGCCCGTGTGCTGTATCGGCAGGTCCTCGGCGAGGACCCGATCGGCTATTACGGGATCGAAGCAGCGCGCTGGCTCGACGTGGAGCCATGGGACTTCGTCGAGATGCGCCCCACCCCGAGCGTGCACTTGCGCCCCGATCACGCGGCCCTCTTGAGACGAATGCAAGGACTGCGAGAGTTGGGGTGGAAGGGTCGGGCGCTCCGCGAGTTGTCGGCCCGACAAGGTCCCAGAGAGTCTCGGGACGACCGACTGGCGCTCGCCATCGGACTGAACGAGGCGGGATTTTCCTGGCAGGGCACGTCGATCGCCTGGGGAGTCTATCGGTCCAGGTCCGGGGTCTGGAGCGAAGACCTGCTTCGCGCGGTCTACCCGCTGGTCTACGAGCCAGTGCTCGTCGAAAGAGCGAACGTCGAGAGACTCGACCCGACCCTGGTGGCTGCCCTCACTCGGCGGGAGTCGCAATTCGACCGCGACGTCGTCTCTGGTGCGGGTGCCACCGGGCTCATGCAGCTGATGCCGGCGACCGGCGCCGAAGTCGCCCGACGCGTCCGAATTTCCGAGTACAGCTCGGATCAACTCGTGGTGCCCGAGGTCAACCTGGCCCTGGGCAGCCGCTACCTGCGCGAACTCCTCGAGCGGCGGGGCGGCTCGGTCGTTCCGGCCCTGATCTCGTACAACGCGGGTCCGCACCGGTACACGGCCTGGCGCCGGTTTCCCGAGTTCTCGGCCAGCACGGATCTGATGATCGACCGGATTCCGTTCAGCGAAACCAGGCGCTACGTAAAGGCGATCCTGTCCTACCGCTACATCTATTCGAAGCTCTACGACCTGGGAACAAATCCTGGTTGACTGAGCCTTGACGGCGGGGTAGGATGAACGATACCGGGTGCCCCCCCCGGGACACCCCGTCGTGCAGACGTTTCTTCTCACCAGGAGGACACCAAATGTCCAAAGGCAAGGTCAAGTGGTTCCACGATGCCAAGGGGTATGGCTTCATTGAGCTCGAGGACGGCAAGGACGTCTTTGTGCACTACAGTGCCATCAACATCGAGGGCTACAAGACTCTGGCCGAGGGCCAGGAGGTAGAGTTTGAGCTTACCGACGGCGACAAGGGGCCGCGTGCGGCCAATGTTACCCGGGCCTGACTCCTCACCTCTCTAAAATCGATCTACGGCGCCCCGGCCGATCCGGTTCGGGGCGCCGGCGTATCCGGGAGTCCCGCAACCCGTCAGAGCCGCCTAAGTGAGCACAACGCCGGAAGCCCCCACACTCTTTCTGTTGGACGGACACGCCCTGATCTACCGGGCGTTCTTCGCCATGATCAGCCGGCCGCTCACCACCTCGAGCGGCGAAAACACCTCGGCTCCGTTCGGTCTCGCTCGTTTCCTCATTCGGCTGATGGAAGACCACGACCCGGACTACGTGGGGGTCGTGCTCGACGCGGGAGACAGCTATCGCACCGAGGTCTATCCCGACTACAAGGCGACGCGCGAAAAGATGCCGGAGGAGATGTCCGCTTCCCTGCCCCGGGTCCGCGACATCGTGGAGGCGTTCCGCGTTCCGGTGATCGAGATCGATGGGTGGGAAGCCGACGACGTAATCGGCACGCTGGCCCGGCAGGCGGCAGCCCGGGGGGTCCGGACGGTCATCGTGTCGGGCGACAAGGACTTCTATCAGCTCATCGATGAGATGACGCACCTCCTCAACCCGGGCCGCGGAGGACCGGCCGGGGTGGATGAGGAACGGGTCACGCCCGCCAACGCCTCCGAGCGCCTCGGCGTGCCTCCTTGGCACGTCACGGACTACCTGGCCCTGATCGGGGACGCGTCGGACAACATCCCGGGCGTACGGGGGATCGGGAAGAAGACGGCCCCGGGTCTTATCGAACAGTTCGGAGACCTCGAAGAGATCCTGGCGCATGCCGAGGATATCGAAGGCAAACGAGTCCGAAACGCGCTGATCGAATATCCGGCGATGGCCCGGCTGTCCAAGGACCTGGTCACGATCAGGCTGGATGCCCCGATCGAGCTGGACCTCAATGCACTGGCGCGCAGCCAGCCGGACCGGGACCGCCTGCGGCAGATCTTCCTCGACCTCGAGTTCCATACGCTGGCCAGGGATTGGTCGCCAGAGAACGCGCCGGTCCCGGCGAGAGTGGAGACCGCGGCGGACGTGGAATGCATTTCCACGGTTGCCGCGGCCGGCGACGATGACGCTTCCGGTCCCGACTACGAGTTGGTCACAGATGCCGACCAGCTTCCGGCCATCCTGGATGAGATGCGGGCTGCCGGGACGATCGCGGTGGACACCGAGACCACGAGCACCGACCCGATGCGGGCCGACCTGGTGGGAATCTCGCTGTCGGCCGCCGAGGGGACGGCATACTACCTGGCCTTCGGTCATGTGCCCTCGGCGGTGGCCACCGACTCCGACGGCAACCCGGTGCTCATGCTCGACACACCGGAACCCGTGCCGAACCTGCCCCCGATCGCTTCGCCGGCCATGGCACCGTTGCGAGAGCTGCTGGCCGACGACCTGGTGCGGAAGGTCGGCCATAACATCAAGTACGACATGCACGTGCTCGCCAGGGCCGGCGCGCCGCTCGGTGGCGTGTACTTCGACACGTCCCTCGCCTCGTACGTGCTGGACCCAGGGAAGCGCCAGCATGGGCTGGACATCCTCGCGCTGGACCGCTTCCAGGCGAAACTCACGTCCTACGCCGAAGTGGCGGGTTCGGGGCGGAGCGAGATCCCGTTTCCGGAGGTATCGCTCGAGGCCGCGGCTGCCTACTCGGGCGAGGATGCCGACTACACGCTCCGCCTGTACGGGCGACTGAAGGACGAACTCGAAGCGCACTCGATGCTCGACCTGCTGGAAGACATCGAGTTGCCGCTGGTGTCGGTGCTCGCGGACATGGAAAGAACCGGAATCCGCATCGACCTCGATTTCTTCGACGCGCTGCGGGAGCGGTTCACCCGCGAGATCGCACTGATCGAACAGGAGATCTACAAGCTGGCCGGCGGCGAGGTGAACCTCCGTTCGGTGCCCCAGATGCGGGATCTGCTGTTTGAGCGCCTCGGGCTGCCGATTCTGCGGAAGACGAAGACCGGGCCCTCGACGGACGAGGGCGTCCTCAGCGAGTTGGCCGCGCAAGGACACCAGATTCCGCGCCTCATCCTCGAGTACCGCGAGCTCGACAAGCTGGACGGCACGTACGTGTCGAAGCTGCCGGCGCTGGTGCACCCGGAAACGGGCCGAATTCACACCACGTTCAACCAGACGGTGGCGGCCACCGGCCGACTCTCTTCGTCCGATCCGAACCTACAGAACATCCCGGTGCGCACGACGCTGGGGCGGGAAATCCGGAAGGGTTTCGTGGCGGACGATGGTTGCCTGTTTCTGTCGGCTGACTACTCACAGATCGAACTCCGGGTGCTGGCGCACCTTTCCGAGGACCCTGCCTTCGTAGAAGCCTTCCGGGCGGACCGCGACATTCACAGGGAGACAGCTGCCAGGATTTTCGGCGTCGATGCCGACGCCGTGAACGGCGGCATGAGAGACCAGGCGAAGACCATCAACTTCGCCACCATCTACGGACAGGGCCCGGTAGCGCTGGCGGCGCAACTCGGGATCAGCCGGACCGAGGCCGACGAGTTCATCGCCGCCTATTTCGAGCGCTTCTCCGGGGTGCGGCACTATCTGGACTCGATGAAGGAAACTGCCGCCGAGAAGGGCTATGTGGAGACCCTGCTCGGACGTCGCCGATACATCCCGGAAATGCGTTCGCGGAACCCGGGCGTGCGCGGCTTCGGCGAGCGGTTGGCCACCAACTCACCCATCCAGGGCACCGCGGCCGACCTTCTCAAGATCGCGATGATCCGTCTGCACGACAGGCTGGCCGCGGGCGACACGGGCGCTCGCATGCTCCTGCAGGTGCACGACGAACTGTTGCTGGAGGTGCCGGAAGACGCGGTCGAGGAAACGCGTGAGATCGTGCGCGAGGAGATGGAAGGGGCGATTCAACTGGACGTGCCCCTGAAGGTGGACCAAGGAATCGGCAGGAGCTGGTACGACAGCAAGGGAGGCTGACGAAAACCTGCGCCCGCGGACACCGGTGACCGCCGCTGGTTGTCGAAGTGATGATACCCAGCCTTACATTGCGGTATGCCAAGGAAACACAGAAGCGACCGGGGCCTGGTCTACTCGACGGACACGGGCCGGATGTGCCCCGACTGTCGTCGCCCGATCGAGCAATGCCGCTGCAAAGAGAAGGCGGCGAGCGCCCAGTCTGGCGCCGGAAACGTGCGCGTTAGTCGGCAAACGAAGGGCCGCAAGGGAAAAGGCGTGACGGTCGTTGCAGGACTCCCTCTCGGCCAGGCCGATCTGGAGAAACTCGGCCGTGAGCTCAAGAAGAAGTGTGGTTCAGGCGGGACGGTGCGCGACGGCACGATCGAGATCCAGGGCGAGCACCGGGACGCGCTCGTCGAGGAGCTTACCCGGCGCGGCTACTCCGCAAAGCGCTCCGGCGGCTGACCGATGTGACCCACCGATGACAACCCGTTGAGACGTTTCCGCGGAAACGTCTTCCGCAACCTAACTTCCCTCCCCCGGTGCATTCTGGTTACCATTACAGAGTCGGGCACGGCGACCCCATCCTGGAGGCACCATGGTTCCAATGCTAGAGCTCTGGCTTCCGATCTTGCTCTCCGCCTTCTTTGTCTTCGTGGTGAGCGCGATCCTTCACATGGCCCTGGGCTACCACAACAACGATTTCGCCAAGCTGCCGAACGAAGAGGCAGTGATGGACGCCCTGCGCCCGTTCAACATCCCGCCCGGCGAGTACCACATGCCGAAGGCTGACAACATGAAGCACATGGGCGAGCCGGAGTTCGTGAAGAAGATGGAAGCTGGCCCCATGGCGATGATGACGGTGGTGCCGAACGGCGTGCCGAAGATGGGTGGCCAGCTCGGGCAATGGTTCCTGTACTCCGTGATCGTCGGCGTCTTCGCCGCCTACATCGCAGGGCACGCACTCGGACCGGGCGCTCACTACCTGGCCGTGTTCCGCTACGTGGGTGCGACGGCGTTCATGTGCTACACGGTAGCCGGCTGGCAGGCTTCGATCTGGTACAAGCGCGCCTGGAGCACCACGCTCAAGAACACGTTCGACGGGCTCGTCTACGCGTGCTTGACGGCCGGCGTGTTCGGATGGCTGTGGCCTGCCTGACTGAGCGTCCGAAGGGGCGTCAGCAAGCCGCTGGCGCCTCGCTCAACCTGTCTCGGAGATCGTTATGCCTCCCGAAATCATCTTACTGATCTTCGGTATCCTGTTCGTAACCGGCGGGAGCATCCTGGTCGGATACCGCATGTACTTTCGGCACATGGAGCGCCTGGAGAGCGGCGGCTCCGATGAGGACGTCGCTGAGTTCCGGAAGGCCGTGGCAGACCTCCAGGACGAGGTTCAAGCCCTGCAGGAGAACGCAACCGGCTTCGACGAAAGGCTCGAGTTCACGGAGCGACTTCTGGCGAAACCGCCTGGCGACAGGGGAAGTACCGACTGAGGAGACCTGGATGCGTTCCGAAGCCACGACCGTAGGAGAATACCTGGCCGACCTGCCCGCCGATCGCCGGGAGGCGATCGAGACAGTGCGGGCGACCATCCTCGAAAGGCTCCCCGCGGGCTACGAGGAGGTCATGAACTGGGGAATGATCACCTACCAGGTTCCCCTGGAGGTCTACCCCGACACGTACAACAAGCAGCCGCTCATGTTCGCGGCCCTGGCTTCGCAGAAGAACCACATGGCCGTGTACCTGACTGGCATCTACATCTCCGACGAAGCGCGGGACGAGTTCGAGGCGGCATACAGAGCGACCGGCAAGCGCCTCGACGTTGGCAAATCATGCGTCCGATTCAGGAAGCTCGAAGATCTCCCCATCGACCTGATCGGTGACACGATCGCATCGGTTCCAGTGGAACGGCTGGTCGCTCACGTCGAAGCGGTGGGGTCTACGCGGAGGGCGGCGAAGTAGTCGTCAGCCGCGAAGGGGCAAGCTAGAGCGGCGTTCTCCAGGCAGGATTGACGCTTACCATCCACTCCCAATCGCCTCCGTCGAGTCCACGGGCGGCGTCGACTCGCAGCACGTCCCAGAAGAGGCCGAGGCCGGCGCCGAGTGAGGGCCGGACACCCTGGGACTTCGTGACCCCGAAGTTCTCGGCCGCCTCGCGCGAGACGGTAGTGATCTCCGCCCAACCAATGGACCCGAGGACGCGGACCCGGAGCCACGGAGCGGCGATTTCCCTCGACACCGCGGTCAGGGCGTACATGGCCTGGTCACCACCCCACGGGCGGAACGCGTAGCCCGGCACGGTGCTCCGCCCGCCGACCAGGAGCAGCCTCTGTTCCGGCAGGGTGCCGGTGGCCAGCGCGATCGCTCCCGCGGCCTCCCACTGCCACACGGCGTCCGGGTCCGGGGGGGTGGCCTCGAAGGAAGCGGTCCAGCGCGTATATCCGAAGTCACCTGCCGCCGCGAGCTGGCCGCGGAACGCCACACTCCATACGGCGGCGAGGGCGGATCCGAAGCGCCGGGTCAACTCCACGTCCAGGTGGGGATCGGTGCCGTCCGTGATCGGGCGGACGGGACGGGGCACGGCGGAGCCGGCGGTGCCGGCGACGAGTTCGGCCGACTTCTGCTCTTCCCACACTGCGGTCACGGTGGCCGTCCAGGTGCCGACGGGGCTCGAGGCCGAGACGGCCAACCCGTCCCGGAAGTAGGGATCCACGTAGTCATCGCCCCAGAAAGCCGCGCCGAAGGTGGACACGATACCGGCGGCCGCCGGGAATGGTCCGATGTCCGTGTGTCGTTCCAGGTATCCGTTCAGCCGCAGGGTCGTCTGTCCCACCCCCTGCCGGAGTTCGACTATCCCTTCGGGCTTCTCCCGTGCAAAGGCGTACCCGGCCCACCCGAACAGCGTGGTGCGGCCCGCCGCCCGCCAGCTCGCGCCGGCGCCGAGCAACAACCCCTCCGCTCGTCGGTAGCGCACCCCGGATGACAGGTCGGGCAGGAAGAAGCGCACCCTGGCGGTGCCGCCCAGGTATCGACCGGCGGCGATCGATATCGCCTCGCGCCGCACCTTCTCGAACCGGGCAGAATCCTCGGGGGCGAATTCGCCGGTGATCCGCATTTCCTGCCGCTGCCACCCGGCGTAGCGCTCCAACTCTTCCTGCGGAAGGGACGCCACTCGATGCCCACCCCGGATCCGGTAGTGCGGATCGGGGTCGAGGTTGTAATCCAAGATTTCGAAGTTCGAGCGGATCGTGGTGGAGAACGGAAGGTCCATCCAGCGAAGCTGACGCCGGACCTCCACCCGCTGGCGCACAGGCAGCCACCAGCGGCGATCCACCCAGCCGTTCGTGAGCTCGAGGTTCACGCTGCTGACGGTGGGGTCCACATAGGTCGCGGGGGTGAACGAAGCCGTCATGCGGGCGATCGCCAGGGATGCGTAGTCGAGGTCGAGCGTTCCGATGACACCCGGGTCATCCTGGCAGGCCGGTCGAACCTGGATCCGATACTGCTGCGACGTGTGGGGGCCCACCATGACGGCCATGGAGTCCACGAGCCGATACTCGTAGAAATCCGCGGCGCCGTCAGCGATCGGGTGCAGGACATCCTTCACCTCATCGCCCTCTCCCACCTCGATCGTGCTGCCGAAGTTCTCCATCACCAGGCTGAGGTGGTCGATGTGGTAGTGGATTCGGGTGGGGGCCCACGTCACGTTGCGCCTGCCGACCAGCGTTTGCAGCGAGCCCCGTCCACGCGCCCACTCCAGCTGTAGCGCTATGTGGTCCGTGCGGACCGTCTGTTCGCCTCCGAAGTCGCCGAAGTCGGCGAGCAAGTCGACATGCCCTTCGGCGTACGCGTCGAACGCCCTGAGCGTGCTGTCCGAGTAGGCCTCTTGACGCTCGATCGCGGCCTCCCGGATGATCCTGATCACCCGGGGGTCATCCCAGCCCGCGGTACCCGCATCGGGATAAGGTCGACACACGGGCGGGGCGTCCTGGGCGGAAACGACGGAAACACCGGCCAGCTGGCATGCGCCGGCAAGTGCCAGGAAAGACACCGTGGCCCGGCCGGGCCAGGTCAGGGGCCAGACCCGTCGGGTCGGCCTGCATCGGAGAAGCGGTTGATCGTCTGCCACGGAAGGGAATACAGGCGAGGGCCGCCGGGGTTTCCTTCTCTGGCGACCCTCGCGCTGGTGCTGCGGAAGAACTCAGCTGTCAGAAAACAGATCTTCCTGGGCTCCGCCGTCCTCGCCTGCCCCGCTCCGAAGCGCCGCGAGGCGTCGTGCCCAGGCGTCCGCGTCGAAGCTGCCCTCCCTCTTCAACATACGGCGGAGAACTGCGGGGAGTTCGCCCAACTCTTCCGCGAGGGCCGCCACGGCAGCGACGGCCTCTGCCGAACGGGACATTTCGTCCACTCCGGCCATCGCGTTGAGGATCGTCTGCTCCGAGCGAGAGGCGACGACCGGGTCCTCGCGTGTCGCGACATAGACCTCGGTGCGGCGGCCGGGGCCTCGACCTTCCTCGATCGGCAGAAGTCCGACGATCTCATCGGACCGCCAATATCTGCCATATCCCAGGTATATCATGCGTCCAGGAACGATCTCCACGGCCTCCTCCAGGCTGGGTTACAGACTCATAGTCAGGACGCTCGAGGGGGGTGTCAACCGGCCTTCAACGATCCGTTTTCGGTTCTGAAGCCGACCCGGTCATGGGCCTGCACAGAGGCAGGGATATTGCTGTACCTTCAAGGAGTCTGCTGAAGGACCACAGCGGGTCGCGCGCGCCCGACGGGAATCTAGAGAACGGGCCGCCGGCCGGAGATGAGGACCATCGAACCGGAGCGGGAATCCGTGGCCAAGATTCGGAAGGAAGTGGCGCTGCGCTATCACTCGGAGGGACGACCGGGCAAGATCGAGGTCGTCGCCACCAAGCCGTGCGCCACACAGAGAGACCTGTCCCTGGCGTACACGCCCGGGGTGGCCGAGCCGTGTCGCGAGATCGAGAAGGACACGGAAGCCGTCTATCGGTACACAGCGCGTGGCAACCTGGTCGCCGTGGTGTCGAACGGGACGGCCGTACTCGGACTCGGCAATATCGGGCCGGAGGCCTCGAAGCCTGTTATGGAAGGTAAAGGGGTGCTGTTCAAGCGTTTCGCGGACATCGAAGTGTTCGATATCGAGATCGACGCCCCCGATCCGGCGGACGTCATCCGGTTCTGCGAGATGCTGGCCCCGACTGTGGGTGGCATCAATCTCGAGGACATCAAGGCGCCCGAGTGCTTCGAGATCGAGGACACCCTGAAGGAGCGCCTGGACATCCCTGTCTTCCACGACGACCAGCACGGCACGGCCATCATCTCCGGTGCCGCCCTGATCAACGCCCTGGAACTGGCGGGCAAGAAGATCGACGAGGTGAAGGTCGTGTTCTCGGGCGCGGGCGCCTCGGCGATCGCGACGGCCAACCACTATGTGCGCCTCGGAGCGAACCCGAAGAACCTTTGGTTCGCGGACTCGAAGGGCGTGATCAGCACGAAGCGGGACAATCTTACCCCGACGAAGGCGAAATACGCCCAGGACACGGACCTCGAGACCCTGGCCGAAGTCGCAGTCGGGGCGGACGTGCTGGTCGGCTTGAGCGTGGGCGGGATGTTCACGCCGGAGATGGTCAAGTCGATGGCGAACGATCCGATCGTGTTCGCGATGGCGAACCCGGATCCGGAGATCCTGCCCGAGGACGCGCTGGCGGTCCGCGACGACGTGATCATGGCCACCGGCCGCTCCGACTACCCGAACCAGGTCAACAACGTCCTCGGCTTCCCGTTCATTTTTCGCGGCGCCCTGGACGTGCGCGCCACGCACATCAACGACGAGATGTTCCTGGCCGCCACGTATGCCCTGGCCGCGCTGGCCAAGGAAGACGTGCCGGAGTCGGTTGCGGCGGCCTACGGGGGCAAGCGCCTGCACTTCGGACGCGAGTACCTGATCCCGACGCCGTTCGACCACCGTGTCCTCATCCGTGAGGCGAGCGCGGTGGCGGAGGCGGCGATGCGTACTGGCGTCGCGCGAAACCCGGTCGATATCGAGGACTATAAGTACCAGCTCGAGGCGCGCTTGGGGCCCGCCCGCGAGCTCATGCGCTCGATCATTGACACGGCCCAGCAGACCCCGAAACGCATCGTGCTTCCCGAAGGCGAGTTGGAGACCGTGGTGCGGGCGTCGCACGCAATCGTCGAGGAAAGAGTCGGCACGCCGATCCTGCTCGGAGACCCCGACGTGATCCGCGAGGTGGCGGAGCGCGAGGAAGTCGATCTGGAGGGAGTGGAGATTCTGGACCCGGCCAGCTTCGATCGACTGGACGCTTACGCCCGCCGGCTCTTCGAGCGCCGCAAGCGGAAGGGCATCACGCAGGATAGCGCCCGGAGGAAGATGCGGGACCCGCTGTACTTCGGCGCTATGATGGTGGACGCCGGCGACGCCGACACCCTGGTGGCCGGGGCGAACCTGAGCTACCCGAACGCCCTTCGGCCCGCCCTGCAGGTGATCGGGATGGAGCCGGGTGTGAAGAGCGTCGCAGGCCTGTTCATGCTCGTGTTCCAGAAGCAGCTGTACTTCTTCTCTGACACTACCGTGAGCATCGATCCGACGGCCGAAGACATGGCGGAGACAGCAATCCTGACGGCGGACTTCGTGCGCCGCCTGTCGATCAATCCGCGCGTTGCGATGATCTCGTTCTCGAACTTCGGATCCGCGAGACACCCGGAGTCCGAGAAGGTCAGGAAGGCTGCGGGGATCGTGAAGGACCTGCGGCCGGACATCACGATCGACGGCGAGATGCAGGCCGACACGGCAGTGGTGGAGGACATTCTCAAGACCCGGTATCCGTTCTCCGATCTCAAGCGGCCGGCGAACGTGCTGGTGTTCCCGAACCTCACGGCGGCCAACGCGTCGTACAAACTGCTCACCCGACTCGGCGGTGCGACCGCCATCGGGCCGGTGCTCCTCGGCATGGCCAAGCCTGTGCACGTGCTTCAGCGGGGCGCGACGGTGGAGGCCATCACGAACCTGGCGGCGATCAGCGTCGTGGACGCGGCGCACCGCGGGCGTGAAACGGAGGTGGTCAGGGTCGCCGAAATCGAGCCGGTCGTAGTCTGATCGCGACGCCTGTATGAACGAGCTTCCGGCCCCCGTTTGCGGGCGGCCGGAGGGCTCACCCATCTTCCCGCACAGGGTCCGGTAGCCGGAACCGCCGGGAAGCCACGTCCTTCGGAGGAGCCTCGTGCCGCAGTCCACCAGTCGCACCGTACGCGACCCCCTGTGGCAGAACGTGCACCTGGACGCCTCCGCGGCAGCGGTGGTGGACACTCCCGAATTCCAACGCCTCCGGAGGGTGAAGCAGCTCGGTTTCGCGCACCTCGTCTATCCCGGCGCCGTACACAAC
>Ga0209456_10001059_pt1 | contig 13630 bp, 11 predicted proteins | sample COG_11_FD_184755 | JGI IMG/M metagenome (GOLD analysis project Ga0209456, IMG submission 184755) | Pelagic marine sediment microbial communities from the LTER site Helgoland, North Sea, for post-phytoplankton bloom and carbon turnover... | ecosystem: Environmental > Aquatic > Marine > Neritic...
ATCGTGGTGCTCAAAGTCTGGCGGGCCAAGGCGGGCCATATCACGCTTTATTTATTGGACAGTGACCTCGAGGAAAACAGCGACGACGATCGCCGCATCACCTATGAACTTTACGGCGGTAACAATGAAACGAGAATGCGGCAAGAAATCGTCCTGGGTATCGGCGGAGTGCGCGCACTGCGAGCGCTGGGTCACGCGCCTACCGTATGGCACATCAACGAAGGTCACGCGGCTTTTCTGGTACTGGAAAGAATACGGGAACATATCGGTAAGGGCCTGGAATTCGACAGCGCGCTGGAGCTCGTCGCGGCGGGAACCGTTTTTACGACTCACACCCCGGTGGCTGCCGGTCACGACATCTTCGAGCCAGAATTGTTTGCCCGCTACTTCGCCCAATTCGCCGATAGCACGGGTGTGCCTTTGGAGTCGATAACGAAACTCGGTACGACACCCAACAACCACGGTGCGTTCAATATGACCGCATTGGCCCTGCGCGGCTCCAGGTTTCACAATGGCGTGAGCCGGATTCACGGAGGCGTCGCGTCGCAGATGGAGGCATACGTGTGGCCGCAGATTCCCCACGACGAAAACCCCATCGGTCACGTGACGAACGGCGTTCACGTGCCAACGTTTCTGGCTCGCGAGTGGGCCAATACTTTCGATATGCGCTTCGATCGTACATGGCGGAACGAGCTGCCAAACGAGGCTTACTGGGGCGATCGCGTAGATGACATCCCGGATCAAAATTACTGGAGTGTCAGACAAACGCTCAAGTCCATGCTGCTGGAAGGCGTGCGCGAACGGGCCAGACAACAGCATCGAAGAAACGGCGTAAGCGATGTCCATGTCCAGCGCTTGCTTCGCCACCTGGTGCCCGAGGAGACCGACGTGCTCACCTTCGGATTTGCACGCAGGTTTGCCACGTACAAGCGCGCCACACTCCTGTTCTCGGACCCCGATAGACTCAATCGGCTGGTCAACGACCCGGAGCGGCCGGTGCTGCTGCTGTTCGCGGGCAAGGCCCACCCTAAGGACGACCCGGGGCAGAGCCTCATCAGCACCATATACAACTACTCCCGCCGCCCCGAGTTCGAGGGCAAGATCGTGCTGCTCGAAGATTTCAACCTGGCACTTGCCCGAAAACTCGTTGCCGGAGTGGATGTTTGGATCAACACGCCGGAGTACCCATTGGAGGCAAGCGGCACATCGGGGCAGAAAGCGGGTATCAACGGCGTTATCAACTTGAGCATATTGGACGGTTGGTGGGGCGAGGGCTACAACGGAGAGAACGGCTGGGCAATTACTCCCCACGATCCCCAGTGCGACCCGGAATTCCGGGACAGCGAGGAGGCACAGGCCCTTCTGGACATCATCGAACATCACGTCATCCCACTGTACTACGACCGTAACGGGCACGGTTACTCCGAACAATGGGTCCAGTTGTCAAAGGCCTCGATGAAGTCGATTATTCCCCATTTCAATGCAAATCGGATGGTGACGGATTACGTTCGCGACTATTATCATCCCGCCGCCCTGCAGCATTCCATGTTGGCCCGCGATGACGCCGCACCCGCCCGTCAACTGGCACAGTGGAAAGCGCGAATCTCCGAAGCGTGGGGCGATGTCACACTCCATTGTGTCGACGATCCGCCGCAAAAAGTCAAATCAGGCGACACTCTGCCGATACGCGTCAGAGCGGAACTCAAGCGCCTCGCTGCCGACGATGTTCGGGTTGAATGTCAGGTAGGCACTTGGTCCAGCGAGGGTGGATTCATCGCAAGCGCGGTCTATGCGATGGAGCCCTTCGAAACCGATGCACAAGGATCGACCGAATTTCGTCTCGATCTGAAACCGGAACTTCCTGGTCTGCAGGAGTTTCAGATCCGTATGTATCCACATCACCCGAACCTCAGCCATCCGTTCGAAATGGGTTATATGCTATGGCTTTGACGGTTCAACGTCCGTAACGCAAAACCATTTCTCTCGTCCGCTGTGCCAGTTCCGGGGTGAGCTCCTCCCAGCTGAATTGCCACAGCCAGTTGCCCTCTGTTGTCCCGGGGGTGTTCATTCGATGGTCGCTGCCCAGCGACAGGATATCCTGCAGCGGAATCACCGCCAAATTCGCCACCGACGCGCACGCGGCCCGAATCAGCGGCCATGGCATCTTCTCCGAAGGATACCCAAGATAGGCCATTACCCGATCTTGCTGCTCTCGCGCGAGACCATCGAACCAGCCAACCGTTGTATCGTTGTCCTGAGTGCCGGTGTAAACAACGGAGAGCCGTTCGTGATTGTGCGGCAGGTATAGATTATTCGCATCACCGTCGAAAGCGAATTGAAGCACTTTCATCCCCGGGATGCCGAAGCTTTTTCTCAGCGCAATGACTTCGGGTGTGATCAACCCGAGATCTTCAGCGACGATCGGCAGCGCGGCAAACTCCTTGTAAAGCGTTTCGAATAATGCTTTGCCGGGCGCTTCGCACCAGTGTCCGTTGACGGCGGTTTCCTGGTCGGCCGGAATCGACCAGTAGGCCTCGAAGCCGCGAAAATGATCGACCCGAACCAGATCGAACAGGTTAAAGCTTGCGGCAAACCGGTCACGCCACCACGCGAAATGATCCCTCTCCATGGCGTTCCAGTCGTAGTGCGGATTGCCCCAGCGCTGACCGGTTTCGGAAAAATAGTCGGGTGGCACACCGGCCACGCTCCGCAGCCTGCCATCGTCTTCGACGTCAAAATATTGCCGATTCGCCCAGACATCGGCGCTGTCATGTGCAACGTAGATGGGTATATCTCCGAATAGCCGCACACCGTGTCCGTTGGCGTATTCCTTGACATCCATCCACTGTCTGAAAAAGGCGAACTGTTCGAAATAAACCTGTGCAATACTGTCCCGAAACGTGGCACGGGCCTCCGCCAACGCCTCTGGATCGCGGTCTCGCAGGGGTGGCGGCCAGTCGAACCAGCCGCGCAGCGCATGTTTTTCACGCAACACCACGAACAGCGCGAAATCGTCCAGCCAATGCCTGTTGTTCTCGGAAAATACGTCGAACGCCTCGCGATCCGCATGGCCGGCCTGATCGAGGAAACCCAGACGGGCCTCGCGCAGCATTCCCTGCCTGCGTTCTGCGTCGATTTGTCCAGACAGCCAACCCGCGTCCCGCAGCCGGGAAAGGCAGATCCACGCCGGATTTCCAGCATGGACCGAGAGACAATTATAGGGAGAGCGATCACCATGTGTCGGAGCCTGCGGCAGCATCTGCCAGACGGTGAATCCGGCGTTGACGAGAAAGTCTATGAAACGGTAGCTTTCCGTGCCTAAACACCCCTCCTCTCGGGCCCTTGGCAGTGACGTGGGATGCAACAGCAGGCCGGCCCGGCGCCGATCGAAGACATACTGCGTCGTGTCATTGTCCATGCGTGATCTCGACACTAACGCTTCATCGTTCCACCCAGCGCGGGTTCACCGCCGCCGAAAGTAAACGGTCTGGAGAGATATTCGGGCGGCTCGATTCCAATCAACTGGTACAGGTGGGAGAGGTGCATGCGGTACAGGCGATCGAAGTCGCTTACAGCCTCGGCGGGATTATCGCCGCCAAACCACCAGAACCAGTCCGAACCCTCACACACGGCGAGCTGCAACCGAGCCTCATCAAGACGCTCGCCCGCCAGTCCATTGACGACGGCACGGTCGTACGCCTCCTTCGCTTCAACGAGCATATCCCATCCCCGATTCTTGTCCGGAACACCGATCCAGGTCGAGAACGTCCCGTAGACCCAGCTTCCGGGCACAAGGTTGGGCAGCCGGTTTGACGGCACGCCCGCCTCCAAACAATCTCGAAAAGTACACAATTGAATATCCGGGTGTTCGATCAGTTTTTCATACAGCGCGGTGAGAAAATGATACCCGTTTTCCGGGTAGTACTCCCATGCGTTTTCTCCATCCAGAATGATCGAGACCACGGTGTCCGGAAGATCGGAATAACTCTGCGCTATGTTTTCGAGGTGATGCAGCAGATCAGCGACCGCATCGTCGCTGTGCCAGTCCGAGTACACGAAGCCGATCTGGTTCGACAAACGATCATCACGAAAAAAACAAGAAATATTTCCATCACCAACACGGTGAGGCTGATACAAGTAGTGCCTGCGTTTTTGTTCCAGCGATTCACCACTTTTCTGCACGCTGTGGTGCAGAACGCTCTCGCCGCTGGCGCACCACTTGAATCCGTGCTTTTCCAGCAGCGTCAGCGTCTGCTCGCTCACGCTGCCCTCCGACGGCCAGCATCCTACAGGCCGGGTGCCGAAATGTTCGCGGAAAACGGCGATGGCGTGTTCGATATGCCAACCGGCCCGACTCGGTCCATCGGGATACTTAGCGGCGGCCGGCATCGGTGCGTCCGGCATTGTCTCCTGCGCGCTCCTCAGGTCCAAAAGTAGCGGCAAAATGGGGTGCGCATACGGACTTACCGCAAGTTCGATTTGGCCGTTTTCGGCGAGTGACCGATAGCGCGGGATGAGGCCGGAGAGCAGTTCACCGATGATGTTCAGCAACTCGCGACGGTCGTGCAACGTATACCGCCGCCCCTTTTCCATCAACTCTGCAACCTTCGCGTGCTGTCGACGAACCGTTTCACCCATCCATGCGAGGTGATACCACACCAGCAGGTCGGCGATGAACTGCTCGTCGATATAATCGAGCGCTTCCGGCTGCTGCCGAAAGGTCGAAGCCAAATCTACCAGGGAACGGAAGTCTGGAAATCGGTCTATCATTGTTGCCCGATTCGCTCGCAAGCACGCTGCGATCAACGTCTCTTGCTGCCAGCGCTCGACGGGCAGCGCGGGGTCGGCCAGCGCCGACAGCAGTGGATCACGAATGGGGCCGCCGTGCTGCAACATTTCTCCGACCTGACTGGCATAGTCCTGAATCTGGTGCAACAAAATGGGGGCAAAATTAATCACTGCTCGTGCAGCCGGGTGTGCCTCCAAGTGGGCTGCCATATCCACGTAGTCCTTGATTGCGTGCAGATATGTCCAAGGCTGGGAGTACGCGCCGCTCATGAAATCCAGATACTGGGGTTGGTGCATATGCCAACACAGCACAACTTTAATGCTTGAATTACTTGTCATGCATGCAATACCATTTACCAGAGTTCAGGGACGTTTGGACTTGGGCCGCCATATCGCTATTATTATTAAACCTGCAACCCGATGAAGCGTAGCACACGGTTCAACTCCGGCGGACTATCCACCCTCCGCCGCCTGTGATCGTAACGACATTCCTAATCCTAAAACTGCCAATTCTATCGTGTACCGTATTCTTTTTGCCGCCAGCGAAGCGTATCCGCTAGTCAAAACGGGCGGATTGGGTGACGTGATGGGGAGTTTGCCGGCAGCATTGGCAGCGCTCGACTGTGACGTCCGTTTGGTGTTACCGGGGTACCACGACGTACTCGAGTCGGTCGTGGCACCGATAATCAAGGCCGAATTCACGATTCCGGAGACCGGTCACCCGGTCCGGCTGTTGGAGACCACCTTGCCGGGCAGTGACGTGGTTGCCTGGCTCGTTGACTGTCCCTCGCTCTACGGGCGGGGGGGCGATCCCTATAATGATGAGCACAATATTCCCTGGCCAGACACCGCGCAGCGCTTCGCCCTGCTATGCCGTGCGGTTCACGCGATTTCACTCGGAATAGTCGAAACCGGATGGCTGCCCCAGATCGTACACTGCAATGACTGGCAAACCGGCCTGATACCCGCATTACTGAGCCAATCCGCTGATCGCCCGGCGACCGTGTTCACGATCCACAACTTGGCTTACCAAGGCGTATTTCCATATGACACTTTTGTGGACCTAAAGCTGCCGGAATATCTATGGTCCCCAGATGGATTGGAATTTTACGAGCATCTTTCGTTCATCAAGGGAGGCCTGATCTTCTCCGATCGCATCACCACGGTGAGCCCGACTTACGCACGCGAAATACAGTCCGCCGAATTTGGCGCGGGCTTGGACGGCCTGCTTCACCAGCGTTCCGAGAAGATCAGCGGAATACTGAATGGTATCGATGAACAGGTCTGGGATCCTGCACATGATGAGTTTATCTTTGCGCATTACGATGCCGACAACATCGACCGTAAGGCAGAGAATAAACAATCCCTTCAAAAAATCCTTGGTCTGCAGGAAAAATCCGATAAGCCTCTGATCGCATTCGTGCATCGCCTGACGGATCAAAAGGGCGTCGATCTGGTCATCGGTGCTCTTCCCGAACTGGCAAAGCTACCGGTACAGCTCGCGATTCTCGGTACGGGTAACCCGAACTATGAACGGCAACTCGTCGACTTTGCAGAACAACAAGTATGCGATATCGCCGTGCGTATAGGTTACAGCGAACCTTTGTCACATCAGATGGCAGCCGGCGCGGATTTTTTTCTAATGCCCTCCCGCTTTGAACCCTGCGGTCTGGCTCAAATACACAACATGCGGTATGGTACGATTCCCATTGTTCGGAGCGTCGGTGGCCTGGCGGATACCGTTACCGACACCAATCCGCAGACGATAGCTGCCGGCACCGCAACCGGTATCGTGATCGATGGTGTCGATACGGAGGCCCTGGTCGCGGCTATCCGTCGCGCGCTGGAGATCTACCATCAGCCCTACGTTTGGAGCGATCTATTGCGGAGCGCTATGCGTGGTTCTTATTCTTGGCGCGATAGCGTGGACAAATATCTGGGACTTTACCAATCGTTGCTGGCTTCGAGGCGCTGAGCTGCGTCGCGACAGCGTGAAGCACCGGTGGTATGATTACGTAGATGCCCGACACATCATGGATTCTACCTTACACGTCCGTATTCGACACCGGGGCACGAATCATGGTGATTGCCCGCTCGTACCGTGGCGTCGGAGGAATTCACCGATTTACCATGACGATCAAGATGCCAATCAAATGGCTCAACATACCTTAATCTGAATATTGCCGAACCACTATGAGTAAGCGACACTCGGTCGAGAAAACGCCAACGAAGAAATCCAAGAAATCCAAGGAAATCAAGAAGCCCAAGAAATCCAAGGATGCCAAGAAGGCCATGAAATCCAAGGATGCCAAGGAAGCCAAGAAGGCCATGAAATCCAAGGATGCCAAGAAATCCAGGGAACCCAATGTACCGTCCGTGGCTGAACGCGAACCTGAACTCGATATGGTCGAAGAGACCAGCCATGCTGGCGACGATGAACAACGCATCGAGAGCGCAAAATACGCGACCACCCCTCCCGGCACATCGCCAGTATACCGGCGTTACCCGGCAGACCTCGGGGAAGACATCGAAAGTCTGCCGCGGCTCCGGACACACCGAATCATCTTGCTGCCGCAGAAACCGGGTATCCTGTATGCCTATTGGGGTCTCAAACCGGACGAATCACAACAGATGCAGAATCTTACCCTGCGCCTGGGACGGCTTGTTGACAAACGATTCGAAGTGATCGAGGAGATCGCAATCCGACGCGACAGCGGCGGCAGGTATTTCCAGATCAATCCAAACGTACCGCCGGACAGTGTGTTTCTGCAAATCGGTCGGTACGTGGAGGATGGCAAATTTGTATTGGAATGGTCGACGGGCATCGCCCGTGTTCGCCAACTCCTTGCCGAGGCCCCACTTGGCACGAAGTGGGCATTGACCATGGACGAGTTTGAGTCGGTGCGAGAAAACTCGGGTCTGAAGCAGACCGAAATCAACGTATCGCCGATTTCCTCACCAACAAGTCTTGATTCATTGGGACGGGAGCGCGCCTCGCGCCTCGACTCGTAAACCATAGTGGACTAAACAATTGAATCCCACAGGCTACTTCGCTCTTGTGCTGCACGCACACCTGCCCTTCGTGCGCCATCCTGAGTATGAGAGATTTCTCGAAGAGGATTGGTTTTTTGAGGCGTTGACCGAGACGTACTTACCCCTATTGGAAATTTTCGAGAATCTAAGAAGCGACGGTGTCCATTTTCGAATTACGATGTCGCTCACACCGACGCTACTTTCGATGATGACGGACCCGCTGTTGCAGCAAAGATACGTATCGTATCTCGATACTCGCCTCGCCGCACTGGAAATAGAACGGACCAGAACCGCCGGCGACCAATACCTCGGCCCCGTCGTCGAGTACTACCAGAAAAGATTTAACCAGTTGAGAGCCCAGTTTGTCGATCGCTACCAGCGGGATGTGGTCCAACCTTTTCGCTCGCTGCTGGAGTCTGGCCAATTGGAGATCATTACCTGCGGCGCCACCCACGGCTATTTTCCACTGCTGGCAACGCATGAAGAGAGTATCTACGCGCAACTGTCGATGGCCATACGCACCCATCAGCGAATACTCGGTCATCGACCCACCGGTATCTGGTTGCCGGAATGTGGCTACATACCGGGAATCGATCGGATTCTTGCAGAGTTCGGAATCGATTTTTTCTTCCTCGATTCGCATGGCATACTTGGCGCGGATCCTCCACCGCGCCACGGCGTTTATTGTCCCGTCCGGACGCCCTCGGGTCCGGCCGCATTTGGTCGCGATTACGAATCCAGCAAACAGGTCTGGTCGGCTGAAGAAGGCTACCCAGGAGACCCGGTGTACCGCGAATTTTACCGGGACGCAGGATTCGATGTAGACGCTCCCCATATCGAAACCTTGCGCCATGCAGGGATCAAGACTTTTACCGGCCTGAAGTATCACCGAATCACGGGGCGTGGCGATTGGAAGGAGGCCTATCATCCCGAGTGGGCCCGCGATCGGGCTGCCGCGCATGCCGATAATTTTCTGTTCAATCGGCAGCACCAGGTGCGATGGCTCAACTCGCAAACGGGACGGCCGCCGATCATAGTCGCACCGTACGATGCCGAGTTGTTCGGCCACTGGTGGTACGAGGGCCCGCAGTGGATCGATTTTCTATTTCGTAAAATGGCCTACGATCAAGATGAGGTGCGGGCGATTACGGCTGCTGAATTCTTGAGGCTCGGTTCCGATCTCGAAACGGTCGTGGCGCCTGAATGCAGCTGGGGTGCCGGCGGCTATCACGAAGTGTGGCTGAACGGCACCAATGACTGGATTTATCCCCTTTTGTTCGACGCTGGGGAGCGCATGAGCCGGCTGGTCAGCATGTTTCCAGATGCCAAGGATACTCATCGCTGGATTCTGGACCAGGCTGCTCGAGAGCTGCTTCTCGCCCAATCCAGCGATTGGGCATTCATTATGAAAACCGGCACGAGCGTCGAATACGCGGATCGTCGCATCAAAACACACCTGCACCGGTTCGACCGGCTCGCCAACATGCTGGAATCCGGCCATGTCGATCACGGCTACCTGGAGGCGATAGCGGAACGGGATTCGTTGTTTCCGGACATGGACTATCGCATTTTTAGCAAGCGGCCTTGCCTATGAAAATTAGCCCGTTACCCATTGTTGCGATCTTGTTGCAGTCCAGTACGATACGAATCTTTTCTTCTGCGAAATGGAACGGCAACGCGGCGCATCATCGGCTTCGCTGTATACGCCGGCGATGTCAATGGCGCGACCCTGTGTAGGATGTTCAACAAAATCATTACCGGGATCACACCCCCGAAGTGCTTGAGTTTGGATAACGATCCTCTATTTGAGTATCACCGGTGGCAGGCGAACCTGCGCGTGCTCGAGGTTGACGAAATCAAGACCGTCACCGGTATTCCCATCCCATTCCTTTGTTGAACGCTAATAGGAACCATTCGCAGAGAATTTCTAGATCATATTCTTTTCTGGAATACGCTCGATCTGGAGAGAAAGCTCGGTGAGTTCCAGCATTATTACAATCAGGAACGTGTTCATGCTTCGCTTAACGGAGCTACACCAGCGGTGGTCGCTGGTGTATCCGCGAAATCGCGTGCGCAGATCGATGATTAATGGCAGTCACATTGCCGTGGCTTGGTCCTGCTCCCGCTCGCGGCACAAGCGGTAATTCGACACTCACAGGGTTTTTGAACAGCAATTTGCCATCCGTCAGATTGTGTATTAATATTTAATACACTGTTGTGGAGGAAAGTAATATGCCCAGAAATACATCAGTTACCCTCGGTGAACACTTCGACAAATTCATTGCTGAACAAATACAGCAAGGCAGGTTCCAGTCCATCAGCGAAGCAGTTCGCGCAGGCCTGCGAAAACTGGAAGAGGATGAGATAAAACTTCAAGCATTGAGGGCAAAATTGCAAGCCGGGGAGGATAGCGCCTTGGTCAAAGATTTTGATGGCAAACACTTCATTGCGGCAATGCACAAGAAATACGTCAAATGACAGCGAGCTACTCAATCCGTAAGCTCGCAGAAGATGACTTGGAAAGAATCTGGTTATACACACATGACGAATGGGGTGTAGAGCAGGCAGACAGATATATTCGGTTACTGATATCTCGTTTTACATGGATCTCGAAAAATCCATTACTGGGCAAAAAACGTGATGATGTGAAACCTGGCTATTATTGTTTTCCGGAAGGGATGCATCTGATTTTTTATATGATTACAAAAACCGGCATAGATATTATCGGTATTCCCCATCAAAAGATGGATATTGTCACCCATTTAAAAGAACCAGGGTCAGCATAAAGAACCAGGGTGTGGGTGTCCAATTCGTGATTTTCTCCCTAAATCGATGGCTAGCGCAATCTTGTCGTCGGCAGAAACTCTGCTAACCTGCCGACAATATGAAGAACGTTTTGGTGCTTCTTATCCATCTGCTGACAGTTGTCGCCAAGCTCTTCGGCCCAGGTGGTATTAAGGGCATCATTGCTGAGAACCTATTACTCAAGCAGCAACTGCTCGTCGTCTGCCGCCCACGGCAGTGGGCACCGAATCTGTTACCGGCCTTCGGATTTCTATTTGGCTTCTTCTCACTGTTTGTCCGGCCCGGCCGTATTACGAAAACGGCCGTGGTCTTTCGGCCATCGACGCTGCTGCGATTTCATGACTATTTGGTGCGTCGGAAATATCGGGCCCTATACACACCGCACCGCAGAGACAAACCCGGGCCCAAAGGTCCATTGCAAAAACTGATCCCCGCCTCGATACTTGAGTTCGGACAACGATCCTGTGTTCCGTAAAAATTGAAGTCTTCGTTAACACGGCATAGTTTTAGCAATGGTGACATCTATGCTCATTGACGGCGACAACTTTTTTACGGCTTGGGTGCGTAGAGAATGTTGAGACACTCGAATTCAGGAATAGTCCGTCCACGCATTCTGGGCCGTGCCTTGAGCGATTCGGCACACGCTCAGGCCGACAGAGATATTCGTGCGCTAATGAAGAATGACGCGGGATCGGCGAGTCTCCATGGACCACACACCGATCTACAGTTGAGGCTAAGTGCCGGCCAGCACACAGCGCTGGCTTGTCGAACCCTCGATGTCTCTTCATTTTTCAACAGAGCTTAATTTAAAATCCCAACAAGCCTAGCAATGAAACGCCTATCAACATTATTACTCGCGACCGTCTGGTTGTCATTGGCCTTTGCCGATCCTATTAAAGTAGGTGATACAGAGATCACTTTCGAACCGCCTGAAGGCTTTAAGGAAGTTTCGCAGGAGATTATTGACTTGAAGTGGCCAACCAACCGTGCGCCCAAATTTGTCGTAGGCGATGAATCGGCGTCCACCACGGTAGCTTACGATCTCAAACCGCACCAAATTCCTCAGGACAAGCTCGGCGACGTACAGAAGTCGTTCACCCAGCTATTTGAAAGAATCGTCCCCGGAATCAATTGGAAGAAGAATGAAATTATTGAGCATTCGGGTCAGAAGTGGATCTTTATGGAAATGACGTCCAGTGCGATCGATACGGACATATATAACATCATGTTTCTCACCGGTTTTGGAGATAAGATGCTTGTATTCAATTTTAACTCCACCAAAGAGAATTTTGCGAAGTATGAGGCCAGCCTGAGGGCGAGCCTGAAGTCAATCAAACTCCCGCAGTAGAGCGAACAAGACGCGGCAGGGCTGCACCAACTCCGCGTTTTCTGTCAAGCTATTTCTTCAATGCTCACGATACTATCGGCGAGATCCGTACCGATAAGGGCGTTGCGTAGCTTTTGGTCCGCCGTAACGAAACGACTTCCTTCGTGAATTGCCAGGGCAAGATAAATACAATCGTACACTGTACGTCTATACTTAATGGCCAACGCCAACGCATTCTCGATATAAGGTGCCATTCGCACAATGCGCATCGGAAGGCGCCTCAGTGCGACGAGGATCTCCCGCGCTTCGATCGCTTCTAGTTCACCGGTGTGGTGCTTTTTCCATAAAATATTTCCGACCTCTCGACAAACCGTTGATTTATTGGCGGAGAGGGAGGGATTACTCGGGCTGCGCCCTCGCCCTACGGGCCGCCGCCGCTTCGCGCCGATGTTCTGCGCCAGCGAACAACGCTGGCTGGTCGAACCCTCGATGTTTTCTAAAATTTCAATGCCTTACAACGCCATCGTGTCAAGATCATGTCTTAACCCGCATTTCTCACCAGGCGGCTTTAACTTCCTGTTAAGGACTGAATAATGCTAAGGAACTTGGTATTGACTGAAAAACAGTCTGTATCGGCGACGCCTATCCCGGCGCTGGCTGGTCCAGGCCCCGCTGAATTTGGGCTTCATTCGATCCAGAGTTTGGCGACCCCGTGATTTCATGGCAATTTATGTATAATTCTACAAAACTGTAGAACAGGACCTGATATGCCCACAACTACACAAGTTTCCGCCTATATCTCGGAAGAGACCAAGGCCGAGATTGAAGCGTATGTGAAGCGCCGCGGTGTAAAAAAGGCCTACTTGATCGAAGAGGCGCTAAGACACCATCTTCAGGCATTGCGTGAGATCCCGGAGGATTTGATTATCCCCTCCCGGTTAATTTTGACTGATGAAGCAATGGCCGAAGCTGCGAGGCGCATCGCCCAGGAAAACCACCCCACGGAAGCCCTGAAAGCATTGCTCCGTGAGTGATGCGGAGCATGAAGTTCACGTCCGCCGGCTAGAACCTCGGGACGACCGATCGGGATTCCGTAGCGGTAATATCGAGCTCGACCGGTTCTTTCAACGCTATGCCGGTCAGAATCAGTTTCGACACCACATTGGAACGACCTATGTCGCCGTCCAAGGCGATCATGTCACCGGATACGCCACCGTCTCCAGCGGAGAACTGGTTGCAGAAAAGCTGACGAAAAATCTGCGCCGACGCCTGCCCGCTTATCCCCTTCCCATTCTCCGCCTCGCTCGACTCGCGGTAGACAACCGCTACCAGGGACACGGTATTGGCAGGCTATTGTTACGCGCCATGCTTAAACTTGCTCTGGACATGCAGGACCGTGTCGGTTGTATCGGTGTGGTCGTGGATGCCAAACCGGGTGCGGTCACCTTCTATTCGTCCATGGGCTTCAAACCGATCGACCTGATCAGTGGTGCACTCGGCGATCGACCCGAGCCCGTCGCTATGTTCTTGCCCATTAGCGAGATCGCTGCCGCGGTCAAAGAAGCCACAGACTGATCGAGTCGTGCGTAATTATCGTTTGATGTCGCTTTTTTGTTGTCCTGGAGATTATACGCCGCTCGGTTGTTTGACGAATAAAGATTGTTGAATCCGATGGTT
>Ga0209456_10001061_pt1 | contig 13623 bp, 10 predicted proteins | sample COG_11_FD_184755 | JGI IMG/M metagenome (GOLD analysis project Ga0209456, IMG submission 184755) | Pelagic marine sediment microbial communities from the LTER site Helgoland, North Sea, for post-phytoplankton bloom and carbon turnover... | ecosystem: Environmental > Aquatic > Marine > Neritic...
CTGTCCCGTAGCCTGGCTGTCCTCGAGGACCGAGCGGCTCGCAGTCTCGCTGCCGATCAGTGTTACGATTCCGGTCCGGTTTTCGCGCTCCGGGCGTGGGCACCGACCGAGGCGCGGGAGTCGCTCGAGTCGTACGCCGCGAAGCACGGTATCGTCATGGAGGTCTCAGATCCCGGCCCCGACGACGAGCCGCCTACACTCCTTCGCAACTCGGAGCGCACCGAAGGCGGCGAGAACCTCGTCAACTTCTACAAGACCCCGGGCTACAGCACCTGGGATCCTTCATCGGTGGTCCTGTACTCGTTCGCGATCTTCTTCGCGATGATCATCTCGGACGGTGGCTACGGGCTGGTCCTGGCACTGGTGGTCGCTTACTTCTGGAAGAGGCTGTCGAGCTCAGCCACGGCGAGCCGGTGGCGTTGGGTCCTGGCCACCCTCGTGATGTGCACCGTCGTCTACGGCGTTCTGGTCGGCTCGTTCTTCGGGGTAGCGCCGGCCCCGGACATGTTCCTCTCGCGGCTGGCCGTTCTAGACATCACGGACGCGAGCACGATGATGGCGGTGTCGATCACGATCGGAGCGTTCCACGTGATGCTGGCCAATCTCATGAACGCCGGGCGCTACGGGTGGAGCCCGCGCGCGCTGCCCTCGCTCGGGTGGGCCATGGTCGTACTCGCTGGTTACACCCTGTATGCGGCAGCCCAGGTAGGAGCCGACTGGCTGAAGGTGCCGGCCTTTTCCGTGGCCGGCGTCGGCCTGGCCCTGGTCTTCGCATTTGCAGGGTACGGAGCCCGTCCCCTGGCTCGCTTGGGGAGAGGGCTCGTCGGATTGACCGGTGTCATGGGGGCGTTCGGAGATGTCTTGAGCTACCTGAGGCTCTTCGCCTTGGGCCTCGCCTCCGCGTCACTCGCGATCGCGTTCAACGGAATGGCGGCCGATGCTCGGGAGGCCCTTCCCGGCGCGGGTCTCCTCGCTGCTATCATCATCCTCGTCATCGGACACAGCCTGAACCTGCTACTAGCCGTTGCCAGCGGAGTCATCCACGGGCTGCGATTGAATGTTATCGAATTCTTCAACTGGGGACTTCCGGAAGAGGGTCCTCTCTTTCGGCCGTTCAAGAAGAAAGGAGCGTGATCCGTGGAACCACTGGTCTTGACCATGGGCTGGCTGGGCGTTTTCTCCCCTCTGGCGTTGGGTGCTATCGGCAGCATGATCGGCGTTGGCCGGGGCGGTCTGGCCGCCGCGGGTGCGATGCTCGAGATGGAGGGCGGCTACGGTCGCTTCGTCGGGGTGGCGGCGATGCCCTCCTCCCAAACCATCTACGGCATCGTGGTGATGCTGACGTTCAACCGCACCTTGACGGTGGGAAACTCGCCCGGCCTTTTTGGGTTGGGGGTTCTCACTGGCGCGGCCCTGCTCTTCAGTGCGATGGCTCAGGGAAGCGCGTGTGCTGCCTCCATCAATACCTCGAAGTCGAAGCCTGAGGTGTTCGGGATTTCCATCGCACCCGCGGCTGTGATCGAAGGCTTCGCTGTCTTCGTGTTCGTATTCGCTCTGGTGCTCGCAGGCGCCATTCCCAAGTGAGGTGACGCATGACCCAGCCAGATCTGAAAGCCTCAGGCGTCAAGGAGCTGATCGACCGGATTCGTGACGAGGGAGTGCATTCCGCCCGCACCGAGGCAGACAGGATTCTCGCGGAAGCCAAAGCGAAGGCTGCACGGACCGTGGCGGATGCCAAAGCGAAAGCCGCGGCCATCGAGAAGGATGCGCGGGCCGCAACGGAGCGGGAGCAGACCGCCAGCATCGAGGCTCTGCGCATCGCGGCACGAGACACCGGGTTGGAGCTCCGTTCGGCGCTGATGTCCGCTTTCGAAGAGCACGTGCGTCGCCTCGTAACCGACGTGACCACCGATGGCACCGTGCTCCGGGACATGATCTTGGTCCTCGCAGGGAGGGCGGCTGAAGAGTTCATCAAAGACAAGGATGCCGTCATTCTCGTTCCCCATCGGCTCGCCGATGAAGTCTCCGCAGAGCTCGATGAGTTTCTTCGGAAGTCGGCCGTGGCGTTCTCTGCCGATGTGCTGCGGAAGGGCATCGAGCTCATTCCGTCGAACGCAGTCCAGGGCGGAGCGCGTATTCGTTTGGTCGGCGAGGATCTCGAGATCGACTTGAGTGACGAAGCTCTGTCCGAGATGATGCTGAAGCTGCTTCTGCCTCGCTACAGGAAGATCCTGGTCGAGGCGGGGCAGTGATACGACGCTACTATCAGCTCGTGGCCAGTCTCCCGGCGCTCCCCGATTTCCGGCAGACGAGGCTCCTACCGATGAGCCGACTGCGCCTCGAGGAGCGCATGTCCCTCCTCCACAGAGATGACCTGGAGGAGCTCATGAGGGCCGAGCGTCTGATCGCCTGGCGCCGCCAACCTGTGAGCCGGACGACCGAGGAGATCGTCGCCATGTATGACGACGTGGTGGCCCACAACCGCAATCCGGAGCTCAGGAACGTAGTGAATTTCCGCATGAACATGCGGACGGTGATGGTGGCCCTCCGTTTGAGACGCCAGGGGAAGGCCGCTCCATCCGGGCGATGGGGCACGGGCCCGTACACGCGGATCATCGAAGCCCGCTGGGCGGAAGCGGAGTTTGGGCTAGGGGCAGTGTTTCCATGGATCCCCGACGCGCAGAAGTTTCTGGACCAGGGCGATGCCATGGAGCTCGAGAAGCTGATGATGGGTCAGTCTTGGAAGAAGCTGAGCCAGATCTCGGACGGACATCCGTTTCGATTCGAGCAGGTCTTCGCCTTCGCGTACAAATGGGACATCCTCCACCGATGGCTGTCCTACGACGCCGAGAAGGCGCGTGAACGCTTCGAGGAACTGATCATGGAGGTGACGAGTGACCACCAAAACCTCTTCGCCTGATGCGGGCGACGCGAGCGACGACGGATCTCGGCGCGCCCCCATCGTGGCCGTTCAGGAGAGTCTAGTCACGATCAGCGTCCGCGACACTCGGGTCATGAAAAACGAGGTCGGTCATGTTCTTCTTGGAGAGCAGCGTCTCAAATCCGAGGTGCTCCGCGTCCAAAATCAGGTAGCGGATCTTCAGGTCTTCGAAGATACCTCCGGGGTCAAGGTCGGGGACGAGGTCGAGTTGACCGGCGAAATGCTGTCGGTGACCCTCGCTCCGGGTCTTCTGGGAAAGGTGTATGACGGGCTGCAAAACCCGTTGTCCTTGTTGGCAGAGGAGCACGGTTTCCTGCTGCCGCGCGGCACGGATGTGGACCCTATAGACACCGAGAGGCGCTGGGACTTCACGCCTGCGGTCGCTAAGGGGCAGACCCTCAAGGCAGGACAGATCTTGGGGACTACGCCAGAGGGGATCTTCGAACACAAGATCATGGTGCCCTTCGACGAGCCAGCGGCGGTGGAGGTGACCTGGATAAACAGGGGCAGCGTCGCGATCAACGACCCCATCGCCAGAGTCGTTCGACCGAATGGTGAAGAACGGACGCTCACGATGGCTCAACGGTGGCCGGTGCGCCGCCCGCTGCCCGAACTCATGCTCCGGCGACGCGTGGCGGAGCGTATCTACCCGACGGAGCCCCTGACCACCACGCAGCGAATCATCGACACGATGATCCCGGTCGCCCGTGGAGGCACGGCCTGCATCCCGGGACCTTTCGGTTCCGGGAAGACGGTGCTCCAGAGCCTCATAGCCCGACACGCTGCCGTGGACATCGTCATCGTGATCGCATGCGGCGAACGAGCCGGCGAAGTGGTAGAGACGATCACCGAGTACCCGGAAACGATAGACCCCCGGACCGGGGGCTCGCTGATGGATCGCACGATCATCATTTGCAACACGTCCTCGATGCCCGTCGCCGCTCGGGAATCCTCCATCTACACGGGTATAACCTTGGGGGAGTATTACCGGCAGATGGGGTACGACGTCTTGTGCATCGCCGACTCGACCTCGCGTTGGGCCCAGGCCATGCGTGAGACTTCAGGGCGAATGGAGGAGATCCCGGGGGAGGAAGCGTTCCCGGCCTACCTCGACTCCTCCATCAAGAGCCTCTATGAACGGGCGGGTCTCATCCGGGGGCCGGATGGCCAGACCGGTAGCGTCACGCTCATCGGTACCGTGTCGCCTGCCGGCGGGAACTTCGAAGAGCCGGTGACCCAAGCGACCCTCGCGACCGTAAAAACCTTCTTGGGCCTGTCGGCCGACCGGGCATACAAGCGCTTCTACCCGGCCATCGATCCCCTCATCTCGTGGTCGCGTTACCTGGACCAGATGAGCGAGTGGTACGCCAAGAACCTGTCCCCAACTTGGGTGGAGGATGTGAAGGCGGCCCACGAGCTCCTCCACCGGGGCGACGAGATCTACCAGATGATGCAAGTCACAGGCGAGGAAGGGACCACTTTGGACGACTTCCTGGCATGGCAGAAATCGGTCTTTCTGGACATGGTCTTCCTGCAGCAGGACGCTTACGATGCGGTGGATTCGTCAATGCCTCTCGAGCGTCAGAAGAGGAGCTTCGAGCTGGTGAAGGAGATCATCGAAGCCGACTACGCCATCGACGATCGCGACGAGGTGCAGGACTTTTTCACGCGCCTGATCAGCCTTTACAAGAACCTCAACTATAGCCCGGACGATTCTGCGGAACACGCTCGCTACCTCAGAGAGATCCGAGACCTAGTAGATTCGAAGATCCGACTGGCATTGCCCGAAGCGAACTGAGCAGTACGTTCGCGCGCCGCCAGCCTCGGTTGGACCGTCTTCAGTGCAGGTCGGAATCGGTGGCTGACAAGCGCTTCGGAAGGTTTCGATAATTGAACGTGAAATAGGCGATCGCGAGCAATACCCCGGGCACCCACCAATACAAGGCCACCTGAAGCCCGTAGGGCTCGGTGGCGGCCTGCGCGATGGTGAGACCTTGCGTTGCATCACGTGCCGGAAGGACGAACGGAAAGATCGCAGCGGCCGCGCTCCCGAGCATTCCTACGAGGAAAGCACACGAAGAAAGAAAGGCGGCTCTGCGCTGTTCCCGTCGAGCGAACAGACGCAGGCCCACTAGACCCGCCACCGCAAGACCTGGGGCGAGCCACCAGCCGAGCGTGCTCTGCAGGTTGTGCCCCATCTGGGGCTGAACGAAGTAGGTCGCCACGGTCGTGACCGCTGTCAGCACCAGCGTTGCGGTCCAAAGCGGCGAAAGAAGGGCCCCGCATCGGCGTTGGACATCGCCGGTCGCCCGCCATCCGATCCACGCAGCGCCGTGCATCGCCACGGCGACGGTCGCGTTGAGCGCCACGATCAAGGTGTACCAGTCGAGAACTCCAGGCTCGGGGTCGACCCGGAAGTTGGTCCACAATGGGGCGAAGAACACTCCGGCGTCGTTCATGGCGACTCCCCGCACCACATTGCCGAGCGCCGCACCGAAGAAGATGGTCAGCAGAAGGCTCGAGAGGCTGAAGGCGACGTCCCAGAACTGCCGCCACAAAGGATGGTCGACATGGTGCCGTAGCTCGATGCCCAGCGCTCGAAAGACGAGAAACCAGAGCACGATCATGAGCGGCAGATAGAATCCACTAAAAGCTCTGGCGTACAGCATGGGAAACGCCAAGATCATGGTGCCGCCCGCGGCCAACAACCAGACCTCGTTGCCGTCCCAAACCGGCCCAATGCTCCGCAGGACCACGTTGCGCTCGGCGTTGGTTTTCGCGACAAAGAGATGGAGCATTCCCGCTCCGAGATCGAAACCGTCGAGGATGACGTAGACGGCGAGCATCCCCGCGAGCAGCACGTACCAGACCTCGGCGAGCATCACCCTGACTCCGATGTTGAGCTCGGTCCGCGACCGATGATCTTGAGCGCGAGCGATACGAAAAGCAGAGACAGGAGCGCATACAAGCCCATGAATCCGAGAAGGGTAAACAGAACGTTGCCGCTCGACACGTTGTCCGAGTAGCCATCGGCGGTTCGCATGAGATTGTGAATCAACCAGGGTTGCCGCCCGAGCTCCGCGGTCATCCAACCTGCCGTGTTCGCGATAAACGGAAACGGAATCGCCAAGAACAGCGTCCACAAGAGCCAGCGCGCGCGAAAGAGCCGGCCGCCGCGGAGCAAGAACGCCGCAGCGGCCATGATCGCGATGAAGATCGTTCCGAGACCGACCATGACGTGGTACGCGTAGTAGAGTAGCGGGATGTTGTCGGGCCAGAGCTCTGGTTCGAACTCGGTGAGGCCCGCGATGCGTGCCTCCCAGCGCTGGTGCGTCATGAAGGACAGCACCTTGGGAATGACGACAGGGTTATCCAGCGTCATGGTTTCCATGTTGGGTTGGCCGATGAGGATCAGCCCGACGCCCTCGTCGGTCTCGAAGTGCCCCTCCATCGCCGCAAACGTCACCGGTTGATGCTCGACGACCATTTTCGCCTGGATATCGCCTGTCGGAAATGCCGCCGCCAAAGAGGCTAGCGCGCCAGTAATCGTCGCTACCTGCAGGAACTTCTTGGCGTGAGGGACGTGCCTGCCGGAAAGCAAATAGAACGCACCGATTCCCGCCATGACAAAAGCCCCGGTGACGGCTGCACCGATCATGGTGTGCGCATATTGGGCGAACGCCCAGGGATTGGTGAGAAAGGCGCCGAGGCTCTCGAGCACGATGACGCCGTCCTCGCGCACGCGGTGACCGACGGGGTGCTGCATGAAGGCATTGGTGCACACGATGAAGTAGCCGCTGAGCCAGGAGCCCAGCCACACCATGACCGCGGACAACCAATGCAGCTTCGGCCCCAAACGCTTCTCGCCGAACAACAATAGGTAGAGGAACGAAGACTCCAGAAAAAAGGCAAACACTCCCTCCATGGCAAGCGTCTGCCCGATGACGCCTCCGGCAGCCTCGCTGAAGCGGGCCCAGTTGGTTCCAAACTGAAACTCGAGAGGGATGCCGGTGACCACGCCGAGGACGAAACCCAGGCCGAACACCTTGATCCAAAAGCGTGCAGCCTCGTTTGCGACCGTGTCGCCCCTCAGGCCCATGGTCTTCAATACGACGATCAGAAGCCCCAAGCCGATCGTCAGCTGTGGAAACAGATAGTGATACGTGATCGTGAAGGCGAACTGGAGTCGATGGGCGAGCAGAGCATCCATGACGAGCCGAACGTACGATCAATCCGTTCTGATGACTACAGGAGTCAGACCGGACGGATGACACGGCCCGCGCGGACGCCAGCCTGATACACGCCCGCCTTAACCGCGTGTTCGCCGTTGATGAAGACGTGCTCGATGCCGCGTGGCCGATCCGCCGGTTGCTTGCCCTCAGGCGGACTGTCGCAGATCTGCGCTGCATCGAAGATGACGACGTCTGCCGCCTTGCCCGACGCGAGCACACCGCGGTGGCTCATGCCAAAGCGGTGCGCGCTGGCGCCCGTCATGCGGTGAACCGCGGTTTCCAGATCGAACAGCCGGCGGTCCCGGACGAGCGGCCCCAGGATCCGCGGGAAGGTCCCCAGCGCGGCCGGGTTGGGATGGCCGCCGCTCTTCACGATTACGTCGGTTTCGAACAGGCATGCTTCGTGACCGAGCACCGTTTCCAAAGCACGCTCGTCTTCCGGTCCGCCGCTGTAGCTGTGGAAGAGCATGGTCGTCGCCCCCTTGCTTCGCTCGGCCAAGGTGAGCATGGCGTCGAATGGCGAGGTCTTCCATTCGCGGGCGATCTCGGCAATGGTGAGCCCGTTGAGCTCCTCCCAGCCTTCGACGCCGGCGTCCATCACCTGAAAGTCGCTGTAGACGAAACCCGCCAAGCGGAAGCCTAGTTCGAGCTCGACGCGGAGGCGCATGCGGGCGAGGCGGCTCCGGTAGGCGCCGGGGAGCGCTGCTAGGAACCAGTAGGGAAACGGTGCATGGATCGTGGTGTTGCCGCAGGTGTAGGGGAAGGCGTCGATCATGATGTCGAGCCCGTCACGCCGAGCGGCGTCCACCATCTCGAGGCACGCGTCAACGCTCCGCCAGCTCCGGCGTCCGACGAAGATGAAGTGGGAGAGCTGGAGTCTCACGCCCGTCCGCCGTGCTACGTCGAGCATCTCGCGAAGAGCGCGCACGTTGTGGGCCTCCGGGGTGGTCAGAGGATAACAGGGCGAGATCCGCGAATATGCTTTGAGGTGAACCGTTGCGGTGGCATCGGCCTCTGCGGCCACCTGGCAGAAATCCTGCAGCTCTTCCACCGAGGAGTACATGCCGGGGTCGTAGCCCAGGCCAAAGCTCAAACCGCATGCTCCCTCCTCGAGGCTTTGCCTCAGGCGGTCCAGGCAATTCGATTGCTCGTCGAGTGGCATCGGCCCGCGAGCGACATCGGACCCGGCGTAACGCAAGGTCGAGTGCCCGACGAGCTCCGCCAGGTTCAGCGCCGGTTTGCTGTCCTCCATTTGTTCCAGGTATTCGGCGAACGATTCCCAGGTGTAGTCGAAGGGGCGGTCCCGAGCGATCGATGCAAAGTCGTGAAGCCGTCCGAGCGTCTCGCGCCGCAGGGGAGCGGGCGAGATTCCGCAGTTGCCTCCGACCACCGTGGTGACCCCCTGCTCGAGCATGCCCGACAGGAGCTCTGGGTGATCGTCGAGCGGCAACTGCCAATCGGCGTGCGAGTGCATGTCGATGAACCCGGGAGCGATCACGCAGCCCGTTGCGTCGACGTGCCGGGCGGGTTCAGGTGTCGCGTCGCCTTCCCGGAGGACCGCATCGATTCGGTCGCCTCTCAGCAGGACGTGACCCGGAAAGGCGGGACCACCTCGGCCATCGATGATGAGGCCCGATCGCAGAAGAGTCGTGTTCATGTGAACTCCTGGGACCGTAGGATACCACTTATGTGCGCGCCGCGCGTCGCTAGGCTCTCTGCGCGGCGTACTTGGCCACGAGGTCTTCGGCGATTTGCGCAGGTACAGCGTCGTAGTGACTGAGCTCCATGGTGTAGCTCCCGCGCCCTTTCGTCATGCTCTTGAGCGTGGGCTCGTAGTCCATCATGTCGGCCAGCGGAACCGACGCCCTCACGACGGCCGCGCCGCTGCTCATCACGTCGGTTGCGAACACCTTGCCGCGACGGCTCGAGAGATCGCCGGTGATGGCCCCGACGGCGTTTCCAGGCGTAGTCACCGCGATGTTGACGACCGGCTCGAGAATCTGCGGGCTGGCTTTGAGAAAGGCGTCCTTGAAGGCGAACTTGCCGGCAGTCCTGAAGGCGATCTCCTTGCTGTCGACCGCGTGTGTCTTGCCATCAAAGACCGTCACGCGAACATCCTCGATCGGATAACCCGCGACGACCCCCTGCCGCATGATGTCGCGAATGCCTTTCTCGATGGCTGGCATGAAGCCCTTGGGGATCACCCCTCCGACGATCTTCTCGACGAACTCGAAACCGCCACCCCGTTCGAGCGGCTCGACGCGAAGTTTGACTTCACCAAACTGGCCAGCACCGCCGCTCTGTTTCTTGTGCCGGTAGTGACCCTCCGCCCGGCCCATGATCGTTTCATGGTAGGCGATTTTGGGCAGTTTGGTTTCGACGTCAACGCCCTGATTCTTGATGCGCTCGATCACGATATTCAAGTGCATCTCGCCCAGGCCATGGAGCACTAGCTCGTGGGTTTCGGCATCGAAGCGCGCCCTGAATGTCGGGTCTTCCTCGCGGATACGGGCGAGGACTTCGGCGATCTTGTCTTCGTCCCCGCGGGTCTTGGGTACGACTGCGAGCGCGTGCAAGGGAGTGGGATACGGCAGCGCCTTGTGGTGCACATGGTCCAGGGCGTGATCGTCGTGGAGGACGTCGCTCAGATGTAGTTCTTCGACCTTGGCGATTGCGCCCATGTCCCCCGCAACGACTTCCGTCACCGGAGCGCGTTGCTTGCCTTGCATCTGAAAGAGATGACCCAGCCGAATTGGCTTCTTCCCGTCGCCGATGAAGAGTTGGTCTCCGGCCCTTATCGTGCCCTGGTAGACCCGAAAGAAGCAGAGCTTGCCGAGGTAGGGGTCAGCCGTGACGTGGAACACGCGGGCGAGGGGGGTCTTGCTCGCGTCGTCCGAGTAGACGAATGGAGTTTCGTCTTCCCCTTCGCCGATGAAGAACGGGCGCGGATTACCCTCGGGCGGGCTCGGAAAGTGCCGGACGATGGTATCGAGGAGCGCTTCGACCCCTGCGCCGCTCAGGGCGTCTGTGAAGCACACGGGGATCACGTGCGCCCGATCCATCGCACGCTCGAACGGCTCGTGAAGAGCTTCGTAGTTCGGCTCTTCGCCCTCGAGGTATCGCTCCATGAGCGCGTCGTCGATCTCGACGATCTGATCGAGCAGCTCCGTGTGAAACCCAGGGACCGGACCGAGGTCGCTGTCGCCCTCCCCGTTCAGCAAACAATCGATGACAGCTGCGCCGTTGTCCGCGGGGAGGTTGATCGGAAGACAGCCGCGGCCAAACGCCTCTTTGAGCTCATTCAGGAATGGCCCGAGACGGGCGACGCCTTCCCCGATGTGGCTCACCACGATCGCAACGGGTAGATCGAGATCGTGCGCCAGCTTCAGCAGGAGTCGGCTCATGCTGTCGATCCCGACCTCCGGATCCATGACGAGCACCATGGTCTCGGCAGCGGGAAGACAGGCGATCGCCTGTCCGACGAAATCTGGCGCACCCGGGAGGTCGAGAATGTTGATGCGCTTCCCCTCATGCGTGGCGTGCAGGAGCGTCGAGTACACGGAATAGTGGTGCGCTTGCTCTTCTTTCTCGAAGTCGCTCACCGCAGTGCCGCTGTCGACCGTACCTTGGCGGCTGATCTCACCAGCGTGAAACAGAAGGGCCTCGGCGAGGGTGGTTTTCCCGCTCGAGCGCGAGCCGGCGAGGAGGACGTTGTGGATGTCGGCGGTACCGAAGTCGGGCATGGGCGGATATGAAGCAAATGTTGCCCGCAGCCGCAAGCCGACCCAAGCAATGGGCCTCGCGCGGGCATTTGCTGGCCCAGGACCTACTCCGGGCGATAGAGACCCCCCAGCGCCTGATTTCGACGGCATCCTCGATAGGCGAGTAGCAAACGGCGCCGGAAAATGGAAAGGTCAGATTCCCAGGAGCCTTGCTGGCACGCCGATGCATCGCAGAGGTCCCGCAAGGTCCGCGGGGACTGCGCTCTCGAAGGTGACACGGTCGCCGCTCGTAGGGTGCACGAACGAGAGCCGTTGTGCGTGGAGGGCGAGCCGGTAGAGACCGAGCTCGGCGCGATAGCGGCGGTTGTCGGGCCCGTTTCCGTAGTTGACGTCGCCTGCAAGGGGATGATCGATGCGCCGTAGGTGGCGGCGGATCTGATGACGTCGACCGGTTCGCGGGCGCGCCTCGACGAGCGAGAGCCGCCGGTCGGACACGAAGAGCGTTACGTACTCGGTCACCGACTCCACGTCGGGGCCACCCTCGCGTTTGGCCATCGGGCTGTCGATCACGCCGCTTGGCGGAGGGGTGCCGCGGACGAGCGCGAGGTAGGTCTTGTTGACCGCGCGGGTGCTGAACGAATCCTGCAGAGTCCGGGCATGCTCCGATGAAAGGGCGAACGCGAGGACGCCGCTGGTCGCGCGATCGAGGCGATGCACCGGGTACACCCACTGACCGATGGCATTGCGGGTGAGATTGAGGGCAAACGTCGAGCCCTGGTCGTCACCGCGATGAACCGAGAGGCCGGAGGGCTTGTCGACGACGACGACGGCCTCGTCCCGATAGAGCACATCGATGGACGTCGGAATTACCGGAATGCGCGGCGCGCTGGGATCAACAGGCGGCAAGTTCCCGTCCCCGTGGGAGAGTTTCATGATTTGTTGGCAATACGTGCAGATGGTGTCGGTCTGGCGACACGTGTAGGCTTGGCCTGGTATCTAGCTCCAAGTCGACAGAACGCCTACCACCGCATGGAACGACCAGACGCACTCATTTTCGACGTCAACGAGACTCTGCTCGACCTGACCGAGCTGCGCACCGTGCTCGCTGGGGCGCTTGGCGGTGGCGAACGGCTGGCCGAATGGTTCTTCCGCTTGCTGCACGGCAGTCTGGTGGCGAACGTCACCGACAGCTTTAGATCGTTCGAGACCATTGGGGTGGAGGCCCTGCGTGCCGTCGCCAGCCGACAAGGCCACGAGCTCTCCGCCGACGAGGCAACGGCTCTGGTCGCAGGCTTTCGTTCACTTCCGGCGCATCCCGACGTACCCGCCGCCCTCGATCGGCTGGGCGCTGACGGCTATCGTCTCATCGCGCTCTCCAATGGCTCGTCGACCGGCATCCCGGCGCAGCTGACCCATGCGGGCATCGCCGACCGCTTCGAGCAAATCATCAGCGTCGAGGAGGTGGGACGCTTCAAGCCAGACCCGGCACCCTACGAGCACGCGCTGCATCGCATCGGAGTCGCGCCGCAGAGTGCGCTCATGGTGGCGGCCCACGACTGGGACATCCTTGGGGCCCGCAGCGTCGGCATTCCGGGAGCGTTCATCACGCGGCCGGGCGTCGTCTGGACCGTCCCTCACCCGCGGCCGGAACTCACGGCGCCCGACATCGCCGAGCTGGCAGCGGCCCTCGAAGCTTGAACGAACCGGATGCTCTCGCTCGGCTGGGTCACCCTCTCTTCGGCCACCAGGGGACCATCGCGCTGACCTCATCGACGACTTTCTGGTACTCGGGACGACGCTCCAACGAGCGAACATCCATCAGCCAGGAACTGAATCGGAAGAAGATCGCCATCATGAACGGCCCGGTCAACACGAGCGCCGGGTGCTGGGTCAGCAGGCCACCGGGCACCGCAAACGGGATCATCGAAAGCCAGAACAGGACCTCACCAAAGTAGTTGGGGTGACGAGAGTATTTCCAGAGCCCTTGTCGCAAGGCGCCGCCTTTGCCGTAGTCTCCGGTGGCGCGATACTTGCGCAGTTGTTCGTCCGCAACGAGCTCGATCGCCACTGCCAACAATGCGCCTGCTACTCCGAGGGCGTCCCAAGGTCCCAAAGGAAGCTGCGTCGACGGATCGCTGATCAGAACGAGCGCCGCGGGCGCGAAGGCGAAGTACACCAGGACGGTGGGAAAGAGGTGCATCCCGAGCAACGAGTTGAGCCAGTAGGGCACCGGGGTGCTCCGCATCTCTTCGTAGCGCCAGTCCTCGTGCACGAGCCCCGTCCGCCAGCCCGTCCACGAATACATGGTGTGATACCGGAGCCCCCAGATCCAAAGACAGGCCACGATACAGACCTGCCGCGCACTCCACTCTCCAAGCAACCCTCCCCCGCCGGTTGCCTTGAGCGCAAGAGCCAGGATCGGTGGGGCGATGACCCAGTACGGGTCGTAAATCGACGAGTTGCCATTGGCGATCGAGAAGACCCAGATCACCACCGTGGACACGCAGGTGACTGCAAAGCCAATCCAGAAGGGGTCGTCGATGAGGGCTCGATCTTGGATGACCCACCAGCTCAGGGCGCCCACCAATAGAGCGGCCGCGTACGCCAGATAGCACTGCGCCGCCGGCACGGGTCGGACGGGAGCCGGTGGAAGGTCTAGCTTGGTGTCCGGTGCATGCGTCATGTTCGCAGCTTGGTACAAGCTTGCGATGCGGATGACAAGAGGAGA
>Ga0209456_10001062_pt1 | contig 13618 bp, 13 predicted proteins | sample COG_11_FD_184755 | JGI IMG/M metagenome (GOLD analysis project Ga0209456, IMG submission 184755) | Pelagic marine sediment microbial communities from the LTER site Helgoland, North Sea, for post-phytoplankton bloom and carbon turnover... | ecosystem: Environmental > Aquatic > Marine > Neritic...
AGAGCCTCGGCATGGTCTTCAGCTTGATGCTTTGGGCGCCGAGCTGGGGCGGCATGCTGAACGGCCTACTCACGCTCCGGGGCGCCTGGGACAAGCTCCGCACCGACCCCGTGCTGAAGTTCCTCGCCGCCGGCGTGACCTTCTACGGTATGAGCACGTTCGAAGGCCCGCTGCTCAGCATCAAGAGCGTCAGCGGCCTCGCCCATTACACCGACTGGATCATCGGTCACGTGCACAGTGGCGCCCTAGGTTGGAACGGCCTGATGGCAGCCGGCATGTTCTACTGGCTGGTTCCCAGGCTCTACGGCACGAAGCTTCGCTCTGTTTCGGCCGCAAACTTTCATTTCTGGATCGCGACCGTTGGCATTCTCATCTACGCCATTTCGATGTGGGTTGCTGGCATTACGCAGGGCCTGATGTGGCGCGCAGTCAGCGAGACCGGCGGGCTGCTCTACCCGAACTTCGTGGAAACCTACCTCGCGATTCGGCCGATGTACTGGGCGCGCCTCATCTCTGGCCTCCTCTACTTCTCCGGTATTCTACTGATGGCCTGGAACCTCATCGCAACCGCCAGAAGCGGAGCCCCCGTGGACGGGGAAGTCGAAGTTGCGGTGATCACCGAGCCTCGGGCGCGCGAGATCCCCTGGCCGAAGCTCATCTTCGGTCAGCCGGTCATGGCGTCGATCATCATCATGGCGTTGCTCTTCGGAATGGCCCTCTTCGACGGCTTGATGAGCACCCTGCTTGCCATCGCCGCGCTCATGTGGGGCGTCGCTGCGATAGCCGTCTCGATGCGAAATCGAAATGACGAGAAGGTGTCCTGGCACCACGCCATCGAAGGCCGCGCCGGCGTCTTCACGGTTCTGGTCGTGATCGGCATCTTGGTCGGCGGCGTTGCCGAGATCATCCCGATGGTCATCTCCGTGCCAGAGACGATCCGCACCACCAAGAACGTTCCCTACACGCCCCTCGAGCTCGAAGGCCGCGATGTCTTCATTCGAGAAGGTTGCTACACCTGCCACTCGCAGATGATTCGTCCTTTCACCTGGGAGACCGCTCGCTACGGCGCGGTCTCCACGATGGACGACTCGATCTTCGACCACCCGTTCCAGTGGGGCTCCCGCCGCATCGGTCCAGACCTCGCGCGCGTCGGTGGCAAGTACAACGACGTCTGGCACTACAAGCACATGATCAACCCGCGCGAGATTTCGCCTGGCTCGAACATGCCGCCCTACCCGCACCTCAAGACGGAGACCATCGACTTCGCGAGCACGGAGGTGAAGCTGCGAGCCATGCGGAACATCGGCGTTCCGTACGAGGCCGAGCAGATTCAAATGGCCGAGCAGAACGCGCAGACTGCAGCAGCAGCAATCGCGGCCGGTCTGGCCAAGGAAGGAGGCGTCAAGGTTTGTGACGCCCCTGCCGAAGGCTGCGAGCTCCTGGTCAACAGCCGCTTGGTGGCGCTGATCTCCTACCTGCAGCGGTTGGGTCGGATCCCACAAGCCGAGTCGCTCGCCGTGGTCGAAACGACGGAGGCGGCGCCATGAGTCGATTTGCTTCCGAGTTTTTCGAACAAAGCCCCGTGCTGCTCTATCCGCTGCTCGCACTGGGTTTGTTCTTCACCGTGTTTCTCATCGTCATCATTCGCGTCATGCGGATGAAGACAACCGAGGTGGACGAATACGCACGCATTCCGCTCGAAGAGGAGTCGGAGGTACCCCATGAGTGATGAAAAACGAACCGACGAGATCCAAGGCGAGATCCTGCACGTCTATGACGGCATCGAGGAAGCCGACAACAACCTGCCGATCTGGTGGCTGCTCACGTTCTACGGCGCGGTCGTGTTTGGGCTCGTGTACTGGTTCTACTACCACGAGTACGGCATCGGAAAGCTACAGCCCGAGGTGTACAGCGAACAGATGGCGGCCGTCGCCGCGGAGCGCACCATCGTGACCGACGAGTCACTCGAAGCCCTGATGCAAGACGAGACCGCGGTCGCCGCAGGCAAGAAGATCTTCACGACGCAGTGCTATGCCTGCCACGATCAGGGACAGGGCCGTGAGGGTCTGGGGTCGAACCTCACGGACGAATACTGGGTTCACGGCGGAGCGCCGACCGACATCCACAACACCGTCACCAATGGTGTTCTCGAAAAGGGCATGACGCCTTGGGGAGCCATCCTCGGTGAGCAAGGCGTGCGCCAAGTTACCGCATACGTGTTGACGATGCGCAACACGAACCTCGAAGGCGGCAAGCCAGTCGAAGAGAACGCGAAGGTCTGGGAACCGTGACGCGAACTTGCCGAAAGGTCTTCCAACCCTAAAGACAGCACACGATGACAACAAAGCTGCCCGTCGTTGAAGAACACGCTAGCTCACTGCGTTCCGACGGCAGTCGCAACTACGTGCATCCGGCCGATGTGAAGGGCCGGTTCACGCGCCTTCGTTACACGATCTTCAGCGTGCTAATCGCGATCTACGTTCTGTTGCCCTTCGTCAAAATCGGCGGGCATCCGGCGGTCTTCCTCGACATCGTGAACCGGCGTTTCTATTTGTTCGGCGGCGTCTTCAACGCGCAGGACTTCTGGCTCGTGTTCTTCATACTGAGCGGCGTCGGGCTAACGCTGCTGATCGTCACCGCGATCAAAGGGCGCTTGTGGTGTGGCTACGCCTGCCCGCATACGGTCTTCCTCGAAGGTGTGTTTCGACGTATCGAGCGTCTGATCGAAGGACCGAGAGCACAACGGCTGAGGCGAAACGCCGCCGGGCTCAGCTTCGACAAAGTCTGGCGCAAGCTGCTCAAGCACGGCGTGTACATCGTGCTCGCGCTTCTGCTCTCGCACGTGTTCATCAGCTACTTCGTCTCGCTTCCGTCGCTCGTCGAAATGGTGCAGAGGAGCCCCGCCGAGCACCCGACCGCCTTCACTTGGGTGGTCGTGATGTCGGCCATCCTCTACTTCAACTTCAGCTGGTTCCGCGAGCAGTTGTGTCTGATCATTTGTCCCTACGGCCGTCTGCAATCGGCCATGACCGATCGGGACACGATGGTCATCGGCTACGACCTCGACCGAGGCGAGCCTAGGGGCAAGGCCAGCGATCCGAGCAACGGCGACTGCGTCGACTGTAAACGCTGTGTGGTCGTCTGCCCGACCGGCATCGACATCCGCAACGGGCTGCAGATGGAATGCGTCGGTTGTGCCGCTTGTGTCGATGCCTGCGATGAAATCATGACGAAAGTCGGCAGACCGGAGGGTCTGGTCCGCTACGACTCGCTCAATGGTCTCGAGGGCAAGCCCAAGCACTTCGGGCGGCCTCGCCTGTTTTTCTATGGAGGGATCGCCACGCTTTGGCTGCTGGGCACCGCGCTCGCATTCTCGCAAAGCGCCGCGTTCGAAGCCAACGTGCTCCGCCTCGAGGGCGCACCGTTCATGGTTGTCGACGCGAAGGTGCGAAACTCTCTGCGTGTGCATCTCGTCAACAAGACCGGCGACAAGCAGACCTTCGTCATCGAGCCTGAGTCCGAAAGCGGCATCGAATACATCATCCCTCAGAAGCGCATCGAGCTCGAATCGCTTGGCAGCACCTACCTACCAATTCTCGCAATCCTGCCAAAAGACCAGATGCGCCCTGGCCTCGAGTTGAAGCTCACCATCTCCATGGAGGGCCGGGACGACTCCAAGGGCAGCCGTGTGGTCGGGGCGCCCTTCGTCGGACCAAGCCACTGAAGCCTCGGCGTCAGGGCACGGACATCACGATCGCACCGCTCTTGTTCACGAGCTCGTGAGAGACGCTGCCAAGCAGTGTGCGTGCGACCGCGCCTTTGCCGGTCGTACCGCACAGAATGAGCGGCGCGTCTAGCTCGCGCGCCAGGGTCACGATTGCATCCGCCGGATGGCCGGCCACCGCGTGGCACCGAATCTGTAGGTCGTCCGTCTTTACGGTCCCGCAGGTTCGCATCTCGAGGAGCTGAGCGAGGTCCTCGAGCTCCTTGCCCAGAGTGGACTCATTGGATTCACTCGAGTCGAGGACCGTCACGATGTGGACGTCCGCATCGAGTTGACGGCCCATGAAGACGCCGAGCTCGAACGCGCGACGCGCCGGATCGGAGAAGTCATAGGCCACAACCAAACGTGGAATCAACGACACTGGCTATTCTCCATCCTTCGGCTGGTGGTCACATCGGCCACGCACGACCAAGACGGGACAAGGTGCGTGACGTACGACACGTTCCGCGACGCTACCGAGGAACGCGCGAGACAGGCCGCTTCGGCCATGGGAGCCGAGAATCACGAGGTCTACGTCTTCGTCCTCGGCCATCTCGACCAGGGCCCGACCCGGAGAGGGGTGCTGAACCACGCTCAGCTCCACCTCTGCGACCCCTTGGAGCAGCTCCGCCGTCTTACCGGTGAGGGTCTCGCGGATCGCATCTTCGATTTCGACCCGAATGCTCCGCTCGAGAAGGTCAGGACGCGACCAGACGACCGGAGGCACGTTGGGGGTCGGGTCGAACACATGAGTGACCAGCACTCGCGAGTTGAAGGTCCGGGCATAGAGGGCCGCGGCCCGAAGCGCCTCGTCCGAGATGTCGGAGAAATCGGTACCGACGAGAATTGTCTGTGGCTGGTCCATGCTTGTACCCCTCACTATCAAGCTTCGTGCCAGACGATAGACACGGCTTTTGCGCTGCGAGCATAGCGAAAACGACGCAGGTTCTGCGAATGTTTCGGGAGCGGCGCAGAACTTGCGTGTCCGCCGACGCGAAATGCTGGTAAACCGTTGGCGCGGTACTTGCAAAAACCCCAACCCACGGATGCCTTACAGGAGGACAAAATGAGCGACGAAGCCCTAATGCCTTCCGAAGTTCGTCGGAAGGTGCTGAGCCAGCACCGGGAGATCGAGCAAATGCTCTCGGAGCTCGAGGCGGGCGTTGCAAAGCTCGGAGAGGGAAGCGTGGACGCCGCACAGGTCAAGCGTGCCGCATATGCGCTTCGCGGCATCCTGGAGCTGCACATGAGCTTCGAGGAGGCCCACATGGTGCCCGCCATCAACGACGCCGATGGCTTTGGCCCGGAGCGGGTCCGCCACCTGCACGCCGAGCACGCCGAACAACGTCAAGAGCTGGACCGACTCGTGGATGCGATCCGGGAGGCCAGCTCGCCAGATGGCCTCGTCTCGAGCGTGAGCAAGCTCGCCGAGATGCTGCGCATCGACATCGAACAAGAAGAGCGCGAGTACGTGAACGAGAAGCTCCTCAGCGATAGCCTGATCCCCAGTGACCCATTCGGCGGCTAACCAGCCCCGATTGGGAGGACGGATAAGCCCAAATGCAGATCAAACAGATCCTGGTCCCAACCGATTTTTCGGAGAATGCGCAGCACGCGCTGAGCTACGCCACCGAGCTCGCCAAGCGGTGCTCGGCCAAGCTCCACCTTCTACACACGCCGGTGATTCCGACGTACCTGCTGATGGACCTCTCGTACAGCCCGGGTCCGGAGGCGGTGACACGCATCCTGAACGAGTCTCAAGACGCTCTCGATGAGCAGGCCGAAGGCCTTGCCGCCGCGGGCGTGGAGTACTTCACGGTGATTCGCGAGGGAACGGTCCACGAGGTGATTCGCGATTACGCGAGAGAACACGACGTCAACCTGGTCGTCGTCGGCACCCACGGTCGCGGTGGTGTTTCGAAGCTGATGTACGGCAGCGTGACCGAGCGCGTGATCAAGACGGTCCACACACCGATCATCATCATCCCGCCAGAAGGCGGCCAGATGCCGAGCTCGATCGTCGTGGCCTACGACTTCTCGGCTCCGGCAAAGCGCGCCGCCGAGGTGGCCCGCGCGATCAACGGCTCCTTTCCAGGGCCGCTGCACATCGTTCACAGCTACTTAGACGTGTGGGGCGAGTACACGGACCGGGGCGCAGTCGTTGGAGAGGCCGCTGAGAAGCGCCGCCAAGCCCTCCACCTCGGGCTCGAAGAGATGCTCAAGACCGAATCGGCGGAGCTTTTTCCGAGCGACGGGAAAGGCATCGAGACCCACCTCGTCACCGGAGACCCGGCCGAGGGCCTTCTCAGGGTCGCCGAAGACGTGGGCGCGACACTGATCTGCGCAGGCACGACGGGCAAGAGCGGCATTGAGCGGCTCCTCATCGGCAGCGTGGCGAGGCGACTTCTTCACGACAGCAAGGTGCCGCTCCTTCTCACCCACGACGACGGTTGAAGGCGCAGCAGCTTGAATGAGCGCCCGGACAGCGCATGATAGGGGCGTGATGCTGGGGCGGGTCTTTGCACTAGGGTTGGCGATTGCGCTCGCAAGCGGTTGCGACTGCGAGCTGAAGCGCGCCGCTCAAGACCCGGCGACGCCAGATGGCTTCGACAAAGTGATGCAGGAGCACGCTGCGCTGTCGCTCGTCGCGCGAAACGCTCTGATCCGAGGGGACCTCCCGGTCGCCCAGCAGTCGATGCGCAAGCTCGCGTTTTTCATGGAACACGTGCCCTTTCCCAAAGAGGGCAAGGAATACGCGCGCATCACTCGGGAGCTCGCGATCGAGGTGCGAGAGGCAGCCGATCTCGAAGAAGCATGCATGTCCTTCGCCCGGCTCTCCAACGCCTGCGGTCAATGCCACCATGCCCTCGACCGTGGGCCACCCATGAAGCTCGAACCGGCGCCGGAGGGAGAAGACCTGAAGATGCACATGCGGCGCCACTATTGGGCGGTAGAACGAATGTGGGAGGCGCTTTTGAGCGACTCGACGTCGGCGTTCCAAGCTGCGGCAAGAATTCTAGCCGAGTCGCCGCTTCACGGGCCGACATCGCCCGACCGCGAGCGGCCCCCTGGCGCGACCCGCCTCGCTTACGAGGTCCACGACTTGGCGTTCGCCGCCGCGGTCGAGGGCCAAGCTCGAGAAGACGAGTACGTGCCAAAGCCCGGCGAAGCCCTGGAGGGCAAGCCCACTACGCGAGGGCAAGCCGAGATCTTTGGGCGACTCTTGTCGGCCTGCAGCCAGTGCCATAGCTTGGTCGACGTGGAACCCGAAATGACCCCCTACGAGCGCCGCCGGGAGGCGCCATGAGCGTACTGGCCCGAACCTCGGTCATCGCCGCGTTCGTTCTGTTGGTCTTGGCGCAGGTCTCCGCCTGCGCGACGGGTCGAGTGCGGGGCGCCCAGGGGACCGAAATGCAGCAAGAGGAAGAGTACCAGCCCAGCAGTAAGGTCAACCCGCCCGAGGGCAACGTCGACCGCACTTCAGGACCGGTCACCTTGCCGAATCCCCCTCCCGTCCTCGAAGTCGACCTCGAACGGAGACGCCCCCAGCCGGGCCCCGAGCCCGAGCCCGAGCCGAAACCCAAACCCGGGAACGACCCGGAATAGAAAAGGTGAGATGTCCAGGCTCTGCACGGCCGACGAAGCGGTCGACCACATCAACTCCAATCAGCGCGTCTTCGTCCACGGAGGCGTGGCCACCCCAACGGCCCTGGTCGATGCCCTCGTTCGAGAGGCGCGTCGCCTTCACAACGTGGAGCTGATCCATCTTCACACCTCCGGCGACGCGGCCTACGCCAAGCCGGAGCACGCGCGCTCGTTTCGCGTGGCAAACCTGTTCGTCGGCCAGAACATGCGCCACCAGCTGGATGGCGATCGGGTCGACTACCTGCCGTGCTTTCTTTCGGAGATCCCGCAGTTGTTCCGGTCTGGACGCAGAGCCCTCGACGCGGCCCTCGTTCAGGTTTCGCCGCCCGACAAGCGGGGCTATTGCAGTCTCGGTGTCTCGGTGGACATAGCCAGGGCGGCGGTCGATTCTGCCAAAATCGTCATCGCCCAGGTCAACCGGCACATGCCGCGGGTGCATGGTGACGGCTTCGTGCACATCGACCAGCTCGATTGGCTGGTCGAACACGACGAGCCCCTCCCCGAGGTCCCGGCGACGGCGCCGAGCGACGAAGAACAGGCGATCGGCCATCATGCTGCGGAGCTCATCGAAGATGGGGCCACCCTCCAGATGGGGATTGGAGCCGTCCCCGACGCGGTCTTGGCCTCACTCAAAGGTCATCGCCATCTAGGGGTTCACACCGAGATGTGGTCCGATGGCCTACTGCCGTTGCTCGAATGCGGTGCGGTCGACAACAGCCAAAAAGTCGTTCACCCGGGCCGAACGGTCTCCGGTTTCGTCGTCGGGACGCAGCGCGTCTACGACTACATCGACGACAATCCGACCATCACTCAGTACGATATCGGCTACGTCAACCGGGTGTCGGTCATAAACCGGAACCCCAAGGTCACCGCGATCAACTCGGCGGTCGAAATCGACCTCACCGGGCAGGTCTGCGCCGACTCCATCGGCCATCGCGTCATCTCCGGGGTCGGCGGCCAAATGGATTTCATCCGCGGCGCGATGACCTCGGAGCGGGGCAAGCCCATCATCGCCCTGACGAGCCGGACCCGCAAGGGAGCCCCGCGAATCGTGCCTACCCTTCGGCCGGGGGCCGGTGTAGTGACCACGCGGGCGCATGTCCAGTTCATCATCACGGAGAACGGTACGGTCGACCTCTATGGCAAGACCTTGAACGAACGCGCGCAGCTGCTCATCTCCATCGCCCATCCGGACGATCAAGAGGCCCTGGAGCGTGCGTGGCGGGAGACCCGCGCGTAAACCGAAAGCGCAGCCATTGCGCTCCTGGGGCAAGGCCCCGCAGATGTTGCGCCGACCCACGGCGAATGTTGGCCAGTTGTTGCGGAAAGACCTGGCTCTTCGCGCCAGACTTTGGCACGGCTCCTGCTAAGGAGCTGCTTTCGACCCGTCGCCGAATTGGATCTAAGGGAGTTACTGTGATTTTGCCAAGCTGGTTCCCATCTCGCTCCGACAGCGCGTCTGGGCTGCGCCTCCTCAGCGAGGCGCAGGGAAACGAAGAAGACACCCTCGGGGCCGCCGCGACCACGCCGGACGCTGAGTGGCTGAGCGTCAATTCGCGGGGTTCTTTTGCGATGGGTACGATCGATCGATGCCCTCGCCGGAAGTACCACGGGCTTCTCACGGTCCGGGAGCCAGGGGTCGGCGAGCCGCTGAACATGGTCGCCGAGGTCGAGGAGTGGCTCAAGATTGGCGATGAAAGAGCCGCCCTGCACAGCTACAACTGGGGCAACACAGTCGAGCCGAACGGCGTCGAATACCTGAACCGCTTCGAGCCATTGCCCCGTTGGACCTACGAGTTTGCGGGGGTCACGTTCACGCGGGAGCTCTGGCTCGAAGACGACGCCGATGCGGTCTGGATTCGATACACGATCGAAGGGCTCACCAAGCCGGCCGATCTGCGGCTTCGTCCGCTAATCCGTTGCCGGCCCATCCACGAGCTGACCGTTGCAAACCCCTTCATGAACGGGGAGCTCGACGTCGAAGATGGCGAGTCGCTTCGCGTGGCCATGCACCCGTACAAGAACGTACCGGCCCTCATCACGAGTCTGCATGGCGCCTCAGGCGTCTTTCGCCCGGACGGCCACTGGTACGAAGGCGTTCACTACGAATGGGAACGCGAGCGCGGTTACGACGATGCGGAAGACCTCTTCACACCGGGCGAGTTTCGCCTCGAGGTTGAGCATGACTGCGCGTTCTGCCTTCGACTCGGGACCACGCCGGCAGCCAGCCACGAGCCCCAGGTGCTCAGCTCGGTGCTGAGCTCACGCCGCTCGTTCGTTCAAGAGCTCGACGACGCGGCCGATGCGTACCTGGTCGAGCTTTCGGGGGGTCGCACCGGCATCATCGCCGGCTATCCCTGGTTTGGGGAATGGGGGCGGGATTCTTTGATCGCCCTGCCCGGCCTCTGCCTAGCCCGCAACGAGGTGGACGACGCCCTTGCGATCCTCGAGTCACTCGCCGATCGCCTGGCGAACGGCCTGGTGCCCAACATTCCGCAAAGCGGTGACGTGCCGCCGAACGCAGAGTCGATCGACGCCTCGCTTCTCTTCATCCGAGCGACGGCTCTCACCGCCAAGCGAACCCGGAGCCGGCGCATCACCGCCCTTCAAGAGGTGTGCCTAGACCTTATCGAGCGAATCGGCGGCGGCGCAGATCCCCGCGTACACGTCGACGCGCAGGGTTTTCTCTTCGTCGATCATGGGCCCTGGGCGCTGACCTGGATGGATGCGCTCCTGGATGGTTGGCCGGTGACCCCTCGTCAGGGCTACGCCGTCGACCTGAACGCCCTCTGGCTTTTCGGGCTCACGACCACCCTTCGATGGGCGAAAAAACTGCGTCCGGCATTCTCGGAAAAGTGGGGCGAAACCGCGAAGAAACTCTCCGATCATTTCGAGGAAAAATTCTGGCTTCAAGATCAGGGCTTCTTGACCGACACACACGATGGAAACGACCCCGACCGACGGCTTCGGCCCAATCAGCTCTGGGCCCTCTCTCTGCCCGGGGTCCCGATCGACAAGGCCCACAAGATGCGGGCGCTCGCTGTGGTGCGCGAAAAGCTGCTCACCCCGGTGGGCCTGCGGACACTCTCGCCCGATGATCCCGGCTATCAGCCGTTCTACCGCGGCGGGCAGTCGGAGCGGGATCGAGCCTACCATCAGGGAACCGTCTGGCCCTGGCTTCTCGGCCTCTACGCCGATGCGGTCGAGGCGATCGAAGGCCCCCAGGCGGCCACCGAAGAGATGATGCCCGTGCTCGCATCGCTTTCCTCGCACCTTCGGACCGAAGCCTGCATCGGACAGATCAGCGAGGTCTTCGATGGAGACGCACCCCACCGTCCCGGAGGCGCACCCGCACAAGCCTGGAGCGTGGCAGAGGTGCTGCGTATCGCTAAGATGGCGAGTTCATGAAGATCTTGATGCTTGGATGGGAGTATCCGCCCCACATTAGCGGCGGGCTCGGGACTGCCTGCGAAGGGCTGACGACTGCGCTTGCGAGACGGGGCGTCGAAATCGACTTCCTGGTACCGAGGTTGTACGGCCAGGAAGATGCGCCGCACATGCAGATCTTGGGGGCGGCGTCCGCGGACTCGACGGCCGAGGCTCAAACTCCGGCCCCGTCTCCGGCCCCGGTTCCCTTCGGATCGCACGATCCGCTCAGCCGATTGATCGCTGCGGAGCCCGCGCTTGCCACCGACCCGATCTTCACCGCCGCGGCCGAGGCCGTCCGTGCCGAAGCAGCAGCGCTAGGCGAGCCTGGAGTTCAGATGATCCGCGTGCCGGCGATGCTGAAACCGTACCTGGACCAAAAGACGTACCGGGAGCTCATCACGACAGGCGCGCTTCACGAAACTGCCATTGCCGAGATCCTGGCGTCCGAGATCTTGCATCCATTGCCTGGTCCACCCGGCGAGATCATCAGCCTCGAGCACGCTCACGTTCCCGGCGCGGACTTCTCGTCTTCCCAGGAGTCGTCGAGCGGGGCGCACTACGGCGAGGACTTGTTTTCCGAGGTGGCTCGCTACGCCATGTCGGCCACGCGCCGGGTTCAGGGGCGCAAATACGACCTGGTGCATGCGCACGACTGGATGACCTTCCCCGCAGGCGTCGAAATCGCACGTCGTGCTGGAGCCCCACTGCTCGTTCATGTACACAGCCTCGAATACGATCGGGCCGGACACGGAGCCGATCGGGACATCGTCTCGGTGGAGCATCAAGGGCTCGAGGCTGCCACGCGGGTCATCGCGGTGAGCTACTACACGCGTAACCTCATCAACCGAGTCCACGGAACGCCACTCGACAAGATCTCGGTCGTACACAACGGAGTGTACGCGCGCGAAACCGTGCAAGCGTACACCGAGCAGCGCAGCTCCACGGGGCCTGTCGTGCTTTTCCTGGGCCGGGTCACGTTTCAAAAAGGGCCGGAGTACTTCGTCCAAGCCGCCGCCCGCGTTCTGGAGCAGGTCCCGGATGCGGTGTTCATCATGGCGGGCTCCGGCGACATGCTTCCGCAGATGAAAGCGATGGTCGAGGAGCTCGGCATCGCCAAATCGTTCCGTTTTCCTGGCTTCGTTCGGGGCGCAGAGCTCGAGCGCACCTTTTCAACCGCGGACGTATACGTCATGCCGTCGGTTTCGGAGCCCTTTGGCATCGCTCCGCTCGAAGCGATGAGTTACGACCGCCCAGTCATCGTGTCGAAGCAGTCCGGCGTATCCGAGGTGCTGCAAAACGCGCTCAAAGTCGACTTCTGGGACGTCGACAAAATGGCTAGCCAAATCGTTGCACTCTTGGAGCTTCCAGAGTTGCGACGGGTCATCGTCGAACGAGCCCGGGAAGAAATCCGGCACATCCACTGGGATGCCGCCGCCGAAACACTCATTCCAGTCTACGAGTCCGTCCTGCGCGGATGAGGTAAGCCATGCCGTCGGTCTGTTTCTATTTCGAAGTGCACCAACCCTATCGCCTGAAGCCCTATGGAGCGCTTCAGGTGGGTCGCGACCACGCCTATTTCGACGAAAAGCTCAACGCCGAGGTTCTCCGCAAGGTGGCGAACAAGTGCTATTTGCCGGCCAACGAGTCGATGCTTCGCCTCATCGAGCGGACCGACGGCCGCTTTCGCGTTTCCTACGCCGTGTCGGGCGTGGCGATCGAGCAAATGAAGCTCTATGCGCCCGAGGTGCTCGACAGCTTCGTGCGACTCGCCAAGACCGGCGCGGTCGAGCTGATTGCGGAGACTTATTACCACAGCCTCGCGGCCCTGTACGACAAGGACGAGTACCGGGAGCAGATCGAGATGGAGCTGAAGCTCGTCAAATCGGAATTTGGTCAAGTGCCGCGCGTCTTCCGAAACACCGAGCTCATCTACAACGACGAGATCGGCGAGTTGATCGCGGACCAGGGCTTCGATGCGATGATCATCGAGGGTGCAGATGACGTTCTCGATTGGAGAAGCCCAAACTTCGTCTACCGCGTACCCGGCCGCGAGATGAAGTTGCTGGCAAAGAACTACAAGCTTTCCGACGACATTGCCTTCCGCTTTTCGAACAGGGCCTGGGCCGACTATCCGCTCACTGCGGAGAAGTTTGCTGGTTGGGTCCATGGGCACAGCGGCGCCGGCGACGTGATCAACCTGTTCATGGACTACGAGACTTTTGGCGAGCATCAGTGGAAGGAAACGGGAATTTTCGACTTCCTCGAGCGCCTGCCGGACCTTCTCTTCACGCATCCGAATTGGGACATCCTGACGCCGAGCCAGGTCATCGATCGCTATCCAGCGCTTGGGGAGCTCCCGTTCCACCGAACGGTTTCCTGGGCCGACGAGGCTCGCGACATCAGCGCCTGGCGGGGCAACGCCATGCAGCAGCGGGCGCTCGCTGAGATCTACTCACTGGGCAGCGCCGTTCGGAGACGCAATAATTCTCACTTGCTGGCCCTCTGGCGGCGCTTGCAGACTTCAGACCATTTCTACTACATGGCTACGAAATCCGCCTCCGACGCTGCGGTGCACGACTATTTCAGTCCTTACGAGGGGCCCTACGACGCCTTCATCCACTATATGAACGTCATGAAAGACTTGAACCTCTCGGTGCTAGCCCCCGCAGAGAAACAGATCCAGCTATGAGCAAGGCCGTTTTCTTCGAGATCTCTTGGGAGGTCTGCAACATGGTGGGCGGTATCCACACCGTGCTGGCGAGCCGCGTCCCGGACGTGCAA
>Ga0209456_10001064_pt1 | contig 13597 bp, 11 predicted proteins | sample COG_11_FD_184755 | JGI IMG/M metagenome (GOLD analysis project Ga0209456, IMG submission 184755) | Pelagic marine sediment microbial communities from the LTER site Helgoland, North Sea, for post-phytoplankton bloom and carbon turnover... | ecosystem: Environmental > Aquatic > Marine > Neritic...
CGGTGAGTTCGGTGCAAATGAAGGTTTCTGGAAATCGTTCTCTGACGGTGTAGAAAACATACAGGTCGAAGATGGCCGCATCAAGATCAAACTCAAGGAATAAATAAATCCGGACGTTCACATCCAGGTTTGCTTTCCTGAGGCCCTTGGTGGTGAGCAATCAGAGCATGCATGGCTCAGACTCAGGGGGTGGCCTCGACCAGGGTGCAAGAGCCCTGATCAGCGCTGGCACGAGTTGCATTGTCCAGGACCAATTCAGCGACTACGCCACGATGGTCCGACACGACATCGGCGAGGATACGGTAGGAGCGGAACTTGAGTTCGGGTGAAACCAGTATCCAGTCAAGACGTTCACCAAAAGCAGGAAAAGTGTCCAGGTCAGTTCGTTCCGGGCTGTAAGCGGACAGCGCGAGTTCGCGGCTGAGGTATTGCACGCTTGAGTTTTGCAATTGCCACTCGCTATTCAGGTCGCCCATGATGATCAGGGGCCGGTTTCTTGCGCGCAATGTTTTGATCAACTCCATAGCCTGTTTTCTGCGCACCGATTCGCTGGCAAAGTCCAGGTGGATCGATACGACGTCAATATCAACACAGAGCATGCCGGGCCAGCGGATAGTCGATACCACGAAACCCTTCGGGACCGGTGAAAGGGTCGGGTCAAAAGTGATTGCCTGCGCATCCCGGAGCTCCAGATTTGCCAGCAGGGCTGTACCGTAAGACAGGCCGATGCCATCGGCGTGGGCGCCGTGTGCTGAATGACCGAAGGAGGCCTGGTTGGCAAGGTACTCAACGTGGTCGAAATTGCCACTCCAGAATGACGGGCCATCGGCTTCCTGCAGGGCGACTACATCGGCATCGGTGGTCTTGAACAATGTTGCGATTCTCTCCAGGTTAGCCAGGGTGGTATCGGATCGCTGCAACAATTGGTGAAAGCTGTCGCCACGGCCGTGCGCAATGTTGATTGTCATGACTGTGAGCGCTGGATCGCTGTTGACACCGGACCTGAAAACGCCTTTATCATCGTGCTGATAAGACCGTAGGGCGGGAGTTGTATGAAGGTCGGTCGTTGCGCAGGATTGCAGCAACAGGCTTAGCAGGAGCAGTCCGCCTGAAAATAAATAAGCTGTCTTTGTCAGTTTGACTTTCATTCAATGGAATCTCAGTGGGTACCGACCTCGGGATTAATCAATGCCTGGCAGCCATTCATTGTGATGTGGCTGTGTTCCGGACCCGGTAATCAGCCAGCTCGGCCAAGAGCCATTCGCTGGTCCTGACTTGTTCACCCTGTGCGTTGATGACGAGGTAGGGTTTTCCACTCAGCAGGCTCCTGCTTGCGCAGCGCTCGATAAAGTCCTCGGCTGTTTTGATATCCTCCCTGAAATGCCGATATTTCTTATTCATGTGTTCGGCCGCTTCAACTGATGTATATTTGTCGCTATTGCGAATAAAAGTCAGACCCGACTCGGATACATGGCCGATCAGGTGCAGCACTGTTTTGTCGACAGTGTCAATCTGCTCACCCCTGAGCAGACAGGGCGTCAGCAGAAGCAATATCGCCAGGGTCACCGCGCTCGGCAATTCCATGCATCTGAATTCAGGTTTCATCACAATTATCTTCGGGTCGTTAAACGGGGAAAAAGAACCACTGATCGCTGCTGCAACTATGCCATAATTATACCGTTAGGTTTAGTCCCGGTGCGCCAGCTTGTTGTCCTCACAACCCGGGGTGTCTGGTTTTTATGATTATCGTTCTGTATCAAACGCATGGGGTGTGCCATGGACCAGAAACGAAGCTGTTCTACGCGGGTTAATGGAATTGCATGTGGCAGTCTTTCGGTGCTCGCGGTCTGTGTGTTGGCTGCCGGCTGTGCCGTTACATCCGATCCCGTCCTCTATCCTAATAATCACCTGCAACAGGTGGGCCGAGCGGCAGCCGCCAGGGATATCGCCGAGTGCCGGCGGTTGGCCAGTAGTTACGGTGTTGCAGAGACCAAGGATGGCCAAGTGGCCAGACAGGCGGCGGGTGGCGCCGCCATCGGGGGGGCATCCGCCGGCGCCTGGGGTCTGGTGCGGGGAAATGACGCCGGTGAGCGGGCCCTGGCCGGTGCCGCCGCGGGGGGGGCTGCGGGTACCGTTCGGGGTACCATGCAATCCGGCGAGACCTCGCCGGTGTACAAGAACTTTGTGCAAAAATGTCTGCGGGACCGCGGATACGAAGTGATTGGCTGGCAGTAGCGCTAACGACGACTTATGGAAAACGCGCGTCAGATACTGAAGAACACCTTTGGCTATCACGATTTCCGCCACCATCAGGCGGAGATTATCCAGGCCTTGCTCAACGGCCAGGATGCCATGGTGCTGATGCCCACCGGTGGCGGCAAGTCGCTCTGTTATCAGATTCCGGCGCTTGTGCGCGCCGGTGTGGGGATCGTTATTTCACCCCTGATTGCCTTGATGCAGGACCAGGTGGATGCATTGCGGCAACTCGGTCTGCAGGCCGCATTTCTTAATTCCACGCAAGACAACAATACGCAGCGGGCTACCGAGCAGGCCTTGCTTGACGGTGTGTTGGACCTTTTATATATAGCGCCCGAGCGCCTGTTGACGCAACGCATGCTGGATCTGCTGGCGCGTACCCGGCCGGCGCTGTTCGCCGTCGATGAAGCGCACTGTGTGTCGCAATGGGGACACGATTTCCGCAAGGAATACCAGCAGCTTTCCGTTCTTCAGGAGCGGTTTCCCGGCGTCCCGCGCATTGCCTTGACCGCTACCGCCGATCAGCGCACCCGCGCCGAGATTATCGAGCAGCTCAAGCTGCAACGGGCAACGGTTTTTGTTAACAGCTTTGATCGTCCCAATATCCGCTATGCCATCAGTGAGGGGCAAAACCCGCGCGACCGTTTGTGGCGTTTCCTCGAATGCGAGCACCCCCATGATGCAGGGATTGTCTATTGTCTTTCACGCAACAAGGTCGAGCAGGTGGCGGCCTGGCTAAGCGGTAAAGGCAGGCTGGCCTTGCCTTATCATGCCGGAATGCCGGAGCGGCTGCGTCGTGAACACCAGGCACGCTTTCTGCGTGAAGACGGCGTGATCATTGTTGCCACCATTGCTTTCGGCATGGGTATCGATAAACCGGATGTCCGTTTTGTTGCTCATCTTAATCTGCCGAAAAGCATTGAGGCATATTACCAGGAAACCGGGCGTGCCGGCCGGGACGGTCAGCCCGCTAATGCCTGGATGGCCTATAACCTGCAGGATGTGATCATGCTACGGCAGATGATGAGTGAATCTGATGCCGATGAACAGTTTAAACGTGTTGCGCACCACAAGCTGGAAACTATGCTGGGACTCTGCGAGTTGACCAGTTGCCGTCGTCAGGCGCTGCTGAGCTATTTCGGCGAAACACCGGCAGCCGCCTGTGGAAATTGTGACACCTGTCTTCAGCCACCTCTTACCTGGAATGGTACTGAGGCAGCGCAAAAGGCGCTTTCCTGCGTCTATCGCACCGGCCAGCGCTTCGGTGTCAACTATGTTATCGACGTGCTGACCGGCAAGGATGACCCGCGTATTCGGAATAACCGTCACGACCGGCTCAGCACCTTCGCTATCGGTAAGGAACACAGCGCCCCGGAATGGCGCAACATCATGCGCCAGTTGATTGCTCAGGCCTATCTCGATATCGACCCGCAAGGTCACGGCGCTCTCCGCTTGACCGAAAAGGCCCGTCCTTTATTGCGCGGCGAAACAGAATTACAGCTGCGCCATCAAGCCAAGGCCGGCAAAAAGACCAAACAGAAAAAAGTAAAAGCAGTCGCTGAACTGCATGCCTGCGACCAGCCCTTGTTCGAAGCACTGCGCGCCCGTCGCCTGCAACTGGCCCAGGAGCAGGGTGTCCCACCCTATGTTATTTTCCACGATAGTACCCTGCGCGAAATGGCTGCTCAACGACCCACGAATGAGGATACCCTGAGCACGATCAGCGGTGTCGGCGAACAGAAGCTGACACGCTTTGGCAGGATTTTTATCGATGTGATCAGGGAATATCCATCGTCCGCTTTATCTAAAACGGATTGAGCCGGGGGCAGCGGCGGCAGACGAGACGGCGCTGGTCCGAAAATTCAATCGAAAGATCTACGGTACGCCTTATGGAGCTCCATGGCGACCAATACCGTCAGTGCAAGCCCGAGCAGTTCCAGCCAGTGCTGTGGAGATACCGGCTGGATGCGCAGTACATCGCTGATCCATGGTGTGTACATGGCGCCGATATGAACGAGTTGCGCGGTCACCGTTCCAATTAGCAGTACGGGATTACGCAGCGGATTGTGCCGAAATGCCGAGCGCGTTTCTGAACGGCTGTTGAATACATGGATGTTCTCGAACAGTACCATCAGTAACAGCGTGCCGTTGCGCGCTTCATCCAGCGTATAGTCCTGGCTCAGCAGCCACTGGAAGGTATAAAAAGCTATTGTGCCAATGACCACAGCCGAGATAACGACCCGCTCTATCATCAGCCGGTTAAATATGGATTCCCGTGGTGGGCGGGGTGGATGTCGTAATTCGTCACCTTCCGCCGGTTCGAAAGCCAGAGCCACATCCTGGATACCGTTAGTGACCAGGTTCAGCCAGAGTAACTGTACCGCCAGCAGTGGAAGGGGTTGAGCAGTCCACAGCGCCAGTGTGAACAGCACAAGTTCTGCCGCCCCCGTCGAGATGAGGAGAAATATGACCTTGCGGACATTGGCGTAGGCAATACGGCCTTCTTCGATTCCGGCAACGATCGATGCGAAGTTGTCGTCGGTGATGACGAGGTCCGCGGTTTCCCGCGCCACATCAGTTCCGCTTTTCCCCATGGCAACACCGACCTGGGCGGCGCGCAGGGCCGGTGCATCGTTGGCGCCGTCACCGCTGACCGCGACAAAATGGCCGTTGCGTTGCAGTGATTCAACAATGTCCAGTTTCCGTCGCGGTTCTACACGGGCGAACACGCGTGCCTGGCGGGTCAGTTTATCCATGTCCCTGCTATCCGTGGCCTGTCTGAGTTGTGGGCCGGTAACAATCTGATCAGCGTTGTGCGACAGTTCCAGTTCCCGGGCAATAGCCAGCGCAGTTGCGGGGTGGTCGCCGGTAAGTATTGCTACTTCGATACCCGCCTGCCGGCAGCTGGCGATGGCGCTTTTTGCCTCCTGACGCAGCGGGTCTATCATGCCGATCAGGCCGATCAGCGTCAGTCCCTTCAGCTGTTCCTCGGAGAATATTTCCTCTGCTGCCAGCGTGAGTTCGCCGCAGGCCAGGGCAATGACCCGGTAACCACGACTGGCGAGATCTTCCGCCTGCGCCTCAAGCAGACGGCGATCCAGAGGCAGGTCCCGTCCGCTTGCCGCCATGTGGGTGCTCATAGGTAACAGCCGTTCCAAAGCACCTTTGACAAAGGCCTGTTGTTTGCCCTGTACACTGTTGAGGCTCGCACAGAACAGGCGTTCCGATTCGAAAGGGATGCTGGCGGTTTCAGGACAGCGGTTAACCGTTTCCGCCTGGATTACGCCTGCCTTGTGGGCCATGACGAGCACTGCAACGTCCACCGCATCGCCCTGATGCGTCCAGCTGTCACCCCGGTGGCTGAGCGAGGCGTCGTTAGCTAACACGGCGGCTGTGCACAAACGATTCAGAAGCTGCTCCGCCCCGTTCTCCGGCAGGTCTTGCGGGATGTGAATTTTACCTTCCGGTTCAATGCCGGAACCTGTGACCTGCCAGGGATCATGACCGGGAAAGGCAATGTAACGCGCGGTAAGCTGATTGACGGTCAGTGTTCCTGTTTTGTCCGTCGCGATGAACGTACAGGAACCCAGTGCTTCTACAGCGACCAGTCGGCGAACGATCACGTTGCGCCGTGCCATTCTGCGCATGCCAATGGCCAGTGCGACTGTCAATGCTACCGGCAGACCTTCCGGGATAGCCGACACCGCCAGCGCGACGGCGAGCAATAAGATCTCGGTCAGCGGCATACCGCGGGACACAGCAACAGCAGCCATGATCAACGCCGCCACACCAACCATAATTGCAACCCGGCGGGTAAACCTCTCCATCCTGACCAACAATGGCGCCTTGGTCGTCCGTTTGCCCAGTACAGCCGCCGCGATATGGCCCAGTTCAGTGTCGAGCCCGGTTCCCACCACCACGCCCTGGCCGCGACCACGACCGACCAGTGAGCCGGCGAAAGCCATGTTGCGGCGATCACCCATGGGGGCTTCGGCTTTGAGTATCTGGTCGGCGTTTTTCAGCACCAGGATCGACTCGCCCGTGAGCAGGGATTCATCCGCTTCCAGATCGTGGCAAGCCAGCAGACGCAGGTCGGCGGGAATTCTGTCACCCGATTCGAGCAGCACGATATCACCTGGAACAAGTTCATCCGCATCGATCTCATAGCTGTCGCCGTTACGCAGCACCCGGCAACAGGTGGTGACAAGTTCACGCAGTGCGACTGCGGCACGTTGTGCGGAGTGCTCCTGGATGGTGCCGATGATGGCGTTGATAAGCAGAACCGCTGCAATAAAGCCGGCATCAGACCACTCCCGGATTAGCACCGATAACAGCGCGGCGGCGACCAGAACATAAATAAGCGGGCTGGCGAACTGGTTCAGAAAGAGCGTACCGATACCCGACGGTTGAGTGCGGGGCAGGGTATTACGGCCATAGCGTTGGAGACGTTCAGCGATTTCTGACTGTGTGAGCCCATGAATCGATGTCTGAAGTGAGGCAAGAATCTGTTTGCCTGACATGGCATGGGGTGGTGCCAGCGGTGTGTTCTCTTTTTCCGCCATATGGGAACTGCTACTCATGTGCTATGCAAAACGACTTTCACCAGATCACGCGTGGAAAACTTCGGCATTGTTAAACCGGCAATAAAACACCGGTCGCAGGAGCGCCGTGCTTCGGCGCTAGATCGTGGTCAGGCGGCGGCTCCTACGTTGTTTGTTTAATTGCCGGTGTAATGGGTATAAAGACTAACTTACCGGCACAAGCAGGGAAAGAATCGCGTAAAAATATTCAGAGATGCTCACAGCCGGCGGGCAGGGCGGGCCGGCTGTTTGTCGTTGATGCTGTCCAGACATAGATTTCCGTCGCTTCCGGATCACACTGGGTACAGCTGCCACCGCATGATGCAGTGGCCATTTTTCTGTAGACCTTGTCCTTGCGTATCCACACATTGAGCATGCCGCGCACGGCGTCGGGCTCTGCATCGAAGTGCAGTGCGATATCGGCCAGCGTGGCCTGGCCACGTTGTTCCAGGTAAAGGCGGATATCGGACAGGATCATGCCTGGACCCTGACTGGCTGCGTCGCCCGTCCCCGCTCGCGCTGCCCCCAGCGCCGCAACAGGAATATAAACAGCATGAAGCCCCCCCAGAGTCCCAGTAACCAGGCAACGGAAGTTGTGGGGTGAACACTGTATGTGGCGACCTGATAGAAACTGACAGCGGTGATGTAAGCGACGGTGGTCGTCCAGGCTGCCACGAATATCGCCCACGGCCGGCCCGCTTCACGCTTGATGGCGCCGATGGTAGCGACGCAGGGAAAATACAGCAGCACGAACAACAGGTAGGCAAAGGCGCCGGCCTGGCCGTCAAAGCGGCTGTTCATGGCGCCGAAGACACCCTGATTGATGTCCTGCTCCTTGGCCGCGTTACTGATGTCGCTGACATCACCGATGTCCAGGCCGATCGGATCGAGCAGAGATTCGCTCACGGCAGCCAGATTCTCCGGTACTGTGGCGGCAGCCACCCTCAACTGTTGCCAAAGGTTGAAGCCGGCTTCTTCAGAGCTGGCTGCATCGGCGGCCAGGCTGGAGTACAGATTGTCCAGGGTGCCGACGACAACTTCCTTGGCGAGGATGCCGGAGAATACCCCGACTACTGCTGGCCAGTTATTTTCCTGGATGCCCATGGGGGCGAAAGCCGGTGTCATGACACGACTGGCGGCACTCAGCACCGATTTCTCGCTGTCTTCATTACCAAAGGAGCCGTCCGTACCAATGGAGTTGAGCAGGTTCAGCGCCAGCACCATGAGGATGATGACCTGCCCGGCTTCTTTCACGAACAGTCGTACTCTGTCCCAGGCACGCAGCGAAATACCTTTCAGCGTCGGCAGGTGATAGGGCGGGAGCTCCATCATGAAACCGCTGCTCTTGCCCGGCAGCAGGGTGCGCTTCATCAACAAGCCGGTAAGAATGGCTACGGCGATACCGGTCAGGTACAAGGCAAATACGATATTCTGTCCCGAGCTTGGAAAGAACGCAGCAGCAAACAGTGCATACACGGGCAGACGCGCTCCACAGGACATGAAGGGATTCATGAGAATGGTGAGTTTTCGTTCGCGTTCGTTCTCCAGGGTACGGGTCGCCATGATGGCAGGCACATTGCATCCAAAGCCGACGATCAAAGGCACGAACGCCTTGCCCGGTAGACCGATAGCGCGCATGAACCGGTCCATGACGAAGGCTGCGCGTGCCATATAACCCGAGTCCTCCAGCACTGAGAGAAACAGGTAAAGAGCTGCAATGATAGGAATAAAGGTCGCTACGATCTGTACACCACCGCCTACACCGTCGGCAAGAAACACCCGTAACCAGTCCGGGGCGCCCAGGCCGCTGAGTACTTCACCCAGGCCGGCGACAAACAGCGCATTGGAGGCACCGTCGAAAAAATCGATAAAGGCGCCACCGATATTCATGGTGAACAGAAACATCAGGTACATGATGACCAGGAACAGCGGGATACCGGTCCATTTTCCCAACACCATGCGGTCGATGCTGTCGCTCAGCGTACGGGTAACCTTGCCTTTACTGCGCGACACGGTCTGTGCCAGCGTGTGGGCGTGGCCAAAGCGGGTGTCGGCGATCAGGATATCGGCCCCCTCCCCGGCACGGTCGGCGATCTGATGGCGCCAGTAGGCGAGTTTGTTTTCAACCGACGTTTCCAGTTCATTGTCGCTGTCCAGATTTTCAATCAGTTTGATGGTGAGCCAGCGCCGGTTTGTAGCAGGGAGTTCGGCGAGCGTAGACTCCAGATCGGTAATCGCCTGTTCCACCACTTCGTCCAAAGCCAGCGCAAAGCCGCCTTGTTCCTGACCGTCGGCAACCGCCAGAATACGGGCCTTCAGTTCCGTGGTTCCTTCACCGCTGATGGCCACCACAGGTATGACTGGACAGCCCAGTTGCTGTGACAGTAATTCGGTGTCGATCTGGATGCCGCGCTTGCGTGCCACGTCCATCATATTCAGAGCCAGGACCACCGGCACTCCCATCTCCAGCAATTGCACGGTGAGATAAAGATTGCGTTCCAGGTTGGCCGCATCGACGACGTTGATAACGAGATCCGCGTCACGTGATAACAGGTAATCACGCGTGATTTCTTCATCAAGGGAGTTGGCGTCAAGTGAATAGATGCCGGGAAGGTCGATAGCCGCCACTTCGCGGCCGTCCAGTTCAAAACGGCCTTCCTTACGGTCGACGGTGACCCCCGGCCAGTTACCGGTCTTCTGGCGAATGCCGGTGAAGGCGTTGAACAGGGCGGATTTGCCGCAGTTGGGATTACCCGCCAGGGCGATGGTCAGAGCCGCCCTGTTTCTTGATACCGGCCTGCCGGTGTCATGACAGCTGCCCATCATTCGAGGTTCTCGGCCTGCAGTTTTTCAGCGATACCTTTACCCAGTGCAACACGGTTGCCCTGTTTTGCAACGACGACGCCACGGCTGCGATGATGCAGAATTTCGACTTCTGAACCGAGCGTCAGCCCCAACGCGAGCAGACGGCGCGTCAGTTGCCGGCCGCCATTAATGGCGACCAGGCGCACCTTTCGACCCACCGGGGTTTCGCTGAGCGGTTGGCTGGACATGTTCGCTATAGGCCCTACAAACGAGAATGGTTATCATTATACCCGTCTGCAAAGGATTTAGTAAACGCTCAATCTGAGCGGCGGAATACATCAGAGGGATATCTGAAACCGTGTATTTGTGGTAGAAATACGAGGCTGGTAATCACATACTTATTATATAATTGGTTTATTGACAAATATCATTCAGTTATTTTGAGAGCGTGATAAACTTCCCAAAGTGATTTGGCAACACCGAGATGTCAGAATTAATCCATGCCCAATGCCTTATATTGCTGTTTAATAAGGCATAAATATCGCAATATGTGTGGTGTGGTATCCCTTTTCACGAGCAGCAGGTAGCACTATGACGCCCAAAAATATTGAACCGGCACGCAAATATGCACCAGGCGACACAATCACGCCTAAAAGCCTTGATCCGGTGCGCGAGCACATAGCATCCCAGGTCATCGGCCAGCACAATCTTGTCGATGGTATGCTTATCTGTTTGTTAAGCGATGGCCACCTGCTGGTGGAGGGTATGCCGGGTCTGGCCAAGACCACGGCTGTCATGGCCCTGTCGGAAGCCATTGAGGGTGACTTCCATCGTATCCAGTTTACCCCGGACCTGTTGCCATCCGATCTGGTGGGTACCGATATTTACCGGCATGAAAAAGCTGAATTCGAGTTCCGTCCCGGCCCCCTGTTCCACAATATTCTGCTGGCCGACGAGGTCAATCGTGCGCCGGCCAAGGTCCAGGCTGCGCTGCTCGAATCCATGGGGGAACGCCAGATCACGGTCGGACAGAAAACCTATCCGCTACCCGAACTTTTCATGGTCCTGGCGACCCAGAACCCGGTAGAGCAGGAGGGGACCTACCATCTGCCCGAAGCGCAGCTGGACCGTTTCCTGATGCAGGTGGTGGTGGATTATCCGAATCATGAAGAGGAGTTGAAAATCCTCGCCCTGGACAATGATCGTCAGCGGGAAGTTCCCAAACCACCCGCCAATCCACTGCCCCAGGAAGAGCTGTTTGCCATGCGAACGCATGTCGCTAATCTTTTTCTGGACCCGAAACTGAATCGCTATATAGTCGACCTGGTCCAGGCGACCCGGAATCCAAAAGCCTACGACAAGGAAATGGCTCGCTGGTGCCGATTTGGTGCATCACCGCGCGCCAGTCTGGCACTGGCACGGTGCTCCCGGGTGCGTGCCTGGTTACACGGCGAAAATTTCGTTTCCCCCGAACATATCCAGGAAATCGCAGCAGACATACTGCGCCACCGCCTGTTATTGACGTTTGAAGCGGAAGCCGAAGGCATCACCACTGACGATTTGATCGAGCGACTGATCTCACTGGTGGCGATTCCCTGATAATCGATTGCCTGAACGTTTATGAGTCTGCAACCCCGTCTCGATAACCTGTTGGAACTGCGTCACCAGGCACACACGCTTGGTCTGGCTTCACACCACCTGGTCAATTCCTCCTTCAGCGGCCTCTATGCCTCGGTGTTCCGAGGCCAGGGGCTGAATTTTGAGGAGGTGAGGGAATACAGTGAAGGCGATGATATCCGCAATATGGACTGGAAGGTCACGGCGCGCACCGGCGACCCTCATCTCAAGGTCTTTCGTGAAGAAAGAGAACGCAGTGTCATGCTGTGTGTGGACACGGGACCACACATGGAGTTCGGTACCCGGAGTACCTTCAAATCAGTGCAGGCAGCCCGTGCAGCCGCGCTGCTAGGCTGGGCCGCCAATGGCCTGCACGATCGCGTCGGTGGCGTGTTGTTCGGTGGCGGTGACTGGCAAAACAGTTACTTCCGTCCCACCAAGGACCGACGTGCCTTATGGCAGTTGCTTAAAACCCTCGCCACACCAGGCGGCAACGCCAGTGAATCTCCGCCCGAACTGCTCTCGGAGGTATTACAGCAGGCTGCCAAGGGCATTGGCACAGGTGGGCTGGTGTTTGTCATTGCCGATTTCAACCGCGACCTGAAAGGCCTGGGTAAAGGCCTGGGGCAGTTGCGTCAGCACCATTCCGTGGTATTGGTGCCGGTCGATGATCCGGCCGACCGTGAATTGCCGGACATGGGGGATATCCTGTTCCGCTCTGCCGACGGTGAATTGCTGTCTGTCGATACTGCTGATAAGGCGGGCAGAGAGGCTTACCGGCATGCCTGGCAGCAACGTCGTGACCAGCTGGACCAGCTGGCCAACGGCTCGGGTTGCGCCATGATTCCCCTGCTCACCAATCAGGACGTCCATAACTCACTGATGAAGGGGCTGGAACGCCGCATGCGCATGAGGGCTTTTCTGTGAACCCTGAACTGGCCGCGCAACTCAGGGATATAAACGGTCTGGACGCCATTCCATGGTGGCCGCTTGCCACCGGCTGGTGGCTGCTCGCCGCGCTGTTTATCGCGCTGGTGTTTGCGCTGATTTCCCTGCTGCGGAATCTACGTCGTTATCCCGCCGGTTCCTGGCACCGCGATGCCTGGAAACAGTTGCGTGATCTCCGGCAGCGGGCTTCCAGCATGCCCGTGGATCAGCTTGCCAGTGACCTGTCGGAACTGTTACGCCGTATCGCCGTCGCCCGTCTTGGACGGGAGCGGGCCGCCGGACTGACAGGAAAGCGCTGGCTTGACTGTCTCCAAAAGCACGACCCGGCAGGATTTGCCTGGACAAGATGGGGTAAACCCTTGTTGGCATTGCCCTATGCACCGTCCGGAACGCGCCAGGAATACCGGGAACAACTGGTGCCTCTTATTGACGCGGCGCTGGTCTGGACGGATAAGCACGAGAACCCCCGGCATGTTTAATTTTCAATGGCCGTGGATGGTATTGCTGCTGATATTGCCGACCCTGATGTGGCTGAAGAGTCGCGATCGTTCCTACGCCTCAACGGATACGCAGGAACGCAAAGTGACCTTGCTGCACCCCGACCTGCACAATCTGCAGGCCGCCTTCCATGGCGAGCAACCCACCATGACTCTCGGCTCGAAAGTCTATTACCTGTTGCTGGCTCTGCTCTGGATCGGTCTCACAGTCGCTATCATGCGGCCACAGTGGCTGGAACCCCACACCGAGGAACGCTCCGAAGGTTACGACCTGATGCTGGCGGTCGATGCCTCTCATTCCATGGAAGCCCTGGATTTCACCGTGGAGGGTAAGCAGGTCAGCCGTATGCAGGTGGTCAAAGGCGTCATGGGTCGCTTTATCGAGGGTCGACTGGATGACCGCGTCGGCCTGGTTATTTTTGGCAGCCAGGCGTTTGTGCTCTCTCCCTTGACCGTGGATCGTCAGGCGGTGAGTCATCTACTGGGTGATCTGGTACCGCGTATTGCGGGTGACGGCACCGCCATGGGGGATGCCCTGGGCCTTGGGGTCAAGAAATTACGTGAACGCCCGGCGGGTTCACGGGTGCTGGTACTGATTGCCGACGGCGAAAATACCGCCGGTACCATTCCACCGCTGGAGGCCGCACGGCTGGCCGCACGCGAAGGCATTCGTATTTATGCCATTGGTGTCGGCAGCGATCAGGAAGAAGTCCCCATTATGGAGGGCGGGCGTCTGGTTACCCGCGACGATCTGGGCTTCGATGAAGAGGTGATGCGCCGCATCGCGAATACCACCGACGGCGCGTATTTTCGTGCCACCGACACCAGTGCACTGGAAAACATTTATCAGCGCATCGATGAACTGGAAAAAAGCAAGGCGGAATCAAGAACGGT
>Ga0209456_10001067_pt1:0-12500 | contig 13591 bp, 5 predicted proteins | sample COG_11_FD_184755 | JGI IMG/M metagenome (GOLD analysis project Ga0209456, IMG submission 184755) | Pelagic marine sediment microbial communities from the LTER site Helgoland, North Sea, for post-phytoplankton bloom and carbon turnover... | ecosystem: Environmental > Aquatic > Marine >...
AGACAAGGCTTGTATCTACCTGAATTTGAACATGATAACTGTGGTGCTGGATTTATTTGCAGCCTAAAAGGAAAAAAGTCGAATAATATCATTCACAAAGCGCTCGAAATTCTGGATAAATTGGAACACAGGGGCGCTGTTAGTGCGGATGGTAAGACAGGAGATGGTGCCGGTATCCTGATTGATATTCCACATCAGTTCTTCCTGGATGAATGTGATTTCGAAATTCCCAAAGCAGGTGATTATGCAGTAGGTAATGTTTTCTTACCAAAAAAGGAAAATCAAAGAGACTATTGTATCTCAGTTTTCGAAGAAAATATAAAAAAGCAGGGATTACAATTATTAGGATGGCGAAATGTTCCTGTTAACAAAGCTATACCTGGAAGAATCGCCGTTGAAACAGAGCCTTTTGTTAAGCAAATCTTCGTTGGAAAAGAAAATAAGGAACAAAAGGATTTTGATTTTAACCTTAGACTATATATCGCTCGTAAAGTAACAGAGCATACCCTAATAAACTCAAAATTATCGGAAAGCAAATTTTTCTATGTTCCAAGTCTTTCAACAAAAATTATCATCTTCAAAGGGCTATTAATGCCTAATGATATAAAGCTCTACTTTAAAGATTTAATGGATACGAGGGTGGTTACAAGGTTAGCTTTGGTGCATCAACGTTTTTCCACCAATACATTTCCTACCTGGGATCTGGCCCAACCCTTTAGATATATGTGTCATAATGGTGAGATTAACACCCTAAGAGGTAATGTTATGCGTATGCGTTCCAGGGAAGCCTTATTAAAAAGTGATCTTTTTGGAGAAGAAATAAAAAATATTCTACCTGTAATATTACCTGGAAAATCTGATTCTGCATCTTTGGATATGGTGGTTGAATTATTGCTAATGACAGGGCGGTCTCTTCCTGAAGTAATGATGATGCTTGTTCCCGAAGCCTGGGAAAAAAACGAAGAAATGTCAGTAGCCAAGAGGGCTTTCTATGAATACAATTCCTGTGTAATGGAACCCTGGGATGGCCCTGCATCTATTCCCTTCACAGATGGCAGTTACATAGGTGCCGTTTTGGACAGAAATGGCCTTAGACCATCACGGTACTCAGTTACAAAAGACGGTTATGTAATTATGTCTTCCGAAACAGGTGTGGTAGAAATAAAGCCTGAGAATATAGAATATCACGGCCGACTTGAACCGGGAAAAATGTTTTTGGTTGATATGGAAGCCGGTAGAATTGTAAACGATGAAGAGATTAAGGAAGAAATAGCAAAGAAGTATCCTTATAAAAAGTGGTTGGACACCAATTTGGTTCACCTGAAAAATATCCCTTATAATGATTGCCCACTCTTTCTAAATGAAGCTTCTCTAGAGAAAAGGAAAGCAGTATTTGGCTATACCCTGGAGGACATAAATACAATTATTCTTCCAATGGGGCAATATGCAAAAGAACCCATAGGCTCAATGGGATCAGATACCCCTATTGCGGTATTGTCTGAGCGCCCTCAGCTTTTGTATAATTATTTTAAACAGCTTTTCGCACAGGTTACTAATCCACCATTAGATGGTATACGCGAAGAATTAATAACAGATATTTCGCTTACATTGGGAAGTGATTATAATATTTTTGACATTACTGAATTAAGTTGTCGAAAGTTAAAAATACAAAATCCTGTTATTTCAAAAGAAGATCTGGATAAGATTAAAAACCACGATGCCAGCCCCGATTATAAAGTAGTTTCCATTCCAATTCTCTATAATATCGCCAGAGGACATAACGGTTTGGAGGAGGCTCTTGAAAACAATTTAGGAAAAGCAGAGAAAGCCATAGATGACGGAGCAAACATTATTATTTTATCTGATAGAGACTCTAACAAAGACGAAGCACCTATTCCTGCTTTACTAGCTTGTTCTTATATAAATAGTGGACTTCAGCGATTGGGTAAACGTTCCAATTTAAGCATCATTATAGAATCTGCGGAGCCAAGGGAAGTCCATCATTTTGCTCTGTTGTTCGGGTTTGGAGCAAGTGCAATTAATCCCTATCTGGTAAATGAGATAATTGCAGAACAAATTGAAGAACATGATATTACGGAATACACTTTTGATGAAGCCATTAAAAACTACAATAAGGCCATTGGAAAGGGTATTTTAAAAGTTATGAATAAAATTGGTATCTCTACTCTAAATTCATACCGGGGTTCTCAACTCTTTGAATGTATTGGGATTAACACCAAAGTTGTGGATAAATATTTTCCAAATACACCAACGCGCATTCAGGGCATTGGATTGTATGAAATAGAAAAAGAGGTATCCAAAAGACATAAAAAGGCCTATCAGGATCAGCATGTTGCTGCTAATTTAGATCTTGAAATTGGAGGTGAATACCGTTGGAGGCGAGATGGGGAAAAACATATGTTTAATCCATTATCTATTGCCAAACTTCAGAAATCTGTTAGAAATAATGAGCCGGATACCTATAAAGAATTTGCCACAATGGTCAATGAACAATCCAAAAATTTAATGACCATTCGCGGTTTATTTGAATTTTCAAATTATGACCCTATCCCTATTGAGGAGGTAGAACCCTGGACGGAAATAGTTAAAAGATTTAAGACTGGTGCTATGTCCTATGGCTCCATTAGTAAAGAGGCGCATGAAAATCTGGCTATTGCCATGAATAGGATTGGAGGTAAAAGCAATTCTGGGGAAGGCGGAGAAGATGCCGATAGATTCTATAAAAACCAGACCGGAGATTGGCGAAACAGCGCTATTAAACAAGTTGCTTCCGGGAGATTTGGTGTTACTTCAGATTATCTTACAAATGCTCAGGAGATACAGATTAAAATGGCTCAGGGTGCAAAACCCGGAGAAGGAGGTCAACTTCCCGGTCCAAAGGTAAACCCGGCCATTGCTAAAACACGAAATTCGACGCCTTACGTAGGCCTTATATCCCCTCCGCCGCATCATGACATCTATTCTATTGAGGATTTATCGCAATTAATTTATGATCTTAAATCTGCAAATCGTAAGGCCAGGATTAATGTGAAACTCGTCTCTGAAGTCGGCGTAGGAACAGTTGCTGCCGGGGTGTCTAAAGCTAAGGCCGATGTAATTCTTATTTCCGGATTCGACGGCGGAACCGGTGCATCTCCATTAACCTCACTTAAACATGCAGGCCTTCCATGGGAGTTAGGAATTGCTGAAGCACAGCAGACTTTGGTGCTTAATGACCTGAGAAACAGAATAGTGCTGGAATGCGATGGACAATTAAAAACAGGAAGAGATGTAGCAATTGCCTGTCTTTTAGGAGCGGAGGAATTTGGATTTGCAACAGCTCCTTTGGTTGCTTCCGGATGTATTATGATGCGTGTATGCCATTTAAACACCTGCCCGGTGGGTATTGCAACACAAAACCCTGAGTTGCGAAAGAAGTTTAATAGCAAGCCGGAACATGTAGTCAACTATATGTATTTTGTAGCAGAGGAATTAAGAGAGATAATGGCGCAGTTAGGATTTCGTACAGTTAAGGAAATGGTAGGCCAGGTACAAAAACTAGATAGAAATGCGGCTATTGATCATTATAAGGCAGCAGGAATTGACCTGACACCTATTCTTCATCAGATAGATGTTCCAAAGAATACGAAACTTTACAATACCCAAAAGCAACATCATCATATTAATGATTCTATAGAATTCGAGATAATAGAGAAAGCACATCCTGCTCTATTTAGAAAGGAAAAAATATCTTTAGATTTTCCAATTCACAATACAGACAGGGCAGTAGGTGCAATTATTAGTAACGAAATATCCAAAATATATGGTGCTGAAGGACTCCCGGAAAACACTTTGAAACTGAATTTTACAGGTTCTGCCGGGCAAAGTTTTGGAGCTTTTGCTACCAAAGGCCTTACTATGGTGGTCAATGGAAATACAAATGACTATTTAGGGAAAGGACTCTCAGGAGCTAAGTTGATCATAAAAGTTCCGGATAAATCAACTTTACAACCGGAAAATAATATTATTACAGGAAACGTAACGCTCTACGGTGCCACGTCAGGAGAAGCTTATATTAATGGTAAAGCCGGTGAACGTTTTTGTGTAAGGAATTCCGGGGCACAGGCGGTTGTAGAAGGAATTGGAGATCACGGATGCGAATACATGACAGGTGGCGTAGCCGTAATACTCGGGGAAGTTGGGAGAAACTTTGGGGCTGGAATGAGCGGAGGTATAGCCTACATTTTTGATGAGAAAAAGACTTTTAAGAAAAGGTGTAATATGGAGGCGTTAAACCTGCTGACGGTTAAAGAAGATAAGGACACAAAGCAACTTAGAGAATTAATTGAAAATCATTACAATGCCACTTTAAGTCCACTTGCTCAGAGAATACTAGAGAATTGGGAAGATTACCTTCCTAAATTTATTAAAATATTCCCCGAAGAATACAAACAGGCCCTAATACGCCTGGAAAGAGAAAAATTAGAAACCATATAATCGATAGATGGGAAAGATAACAGGATTTTTGGAATTCGATAGAAAAGTGGAGAAATATGCTCCGGTAGATGAGCGTATTCAGAATTATAAAGAGTTTACATTTCCCATGAAGGAAAAAGAACTCAAAAATCAGGGTGCCAGATGTATGGATTGCGGTATTCCATTTTGCCATAGCGGATGTCCCCTTGGCAATTTAATTCCGGATTTTAATGATGCGGTTTACAGAGGTAAGTGGGATAAGGCCGCCGAAATTTTACATGCGACAAATAATTTTCCTGAGTTTACTGGAAGATTGTGCCCGGCTCCTTGTGAGGAAGCCTGTGTACTTGGCATCAATGAAGATCCGGTGTCTATTGAAAATATTGAAAAGAATATTGTTGAAACCGCTTTCCAAAAAGGCTGGGTTGTTGCCAATCCACCAGAATTTAGAACAGGTAAAAAAGTTGCCGTTGTTGGCTCAGGACCTGCCGGTTTAGCAGCCGCTCAGCAACTCAACCGGGCCGGTCATTCTGTTACGGTATTTGAACGAGATGAAAAGCCTGGTGGTCTCCTAAGGTATGGGATCCCTGATTTTAAAATGGAGAAACATGTTATTGACAGAAGGCTCCAAATTTTGGAAGAAGAAGGTATTGAATTTCTATGCGGTGTTCATATAGGAATTGATATTAAGGCAGAAGTATTGCACAAAGATTATGATGCAATAGTATTATGTGGCGGAGCCACTGTTCGGAGAAATTTACCTATTAAAGGCGCAGATTTAAAAGGAGTCGTACAGGCGATGGATTTTTTAGGACAAAATAACCGAAGAGTGGATGGATTGGAGTACTCCGGGGAGGAAATAAAAGCTACAAATAAAAATGTTATTGTTATTGGCGGAGGTGATACAGGTTCTGATTGCATAGGAACATCTTTCAGACAGGGAGCTGCTTCTGTATCCAATTTTGAAATATTGGGCAAAGGAACTATAGAAAGACCTGAAGACCAGCCATGGCCCTTTTGGCCGATGAGATTGCGTACGAGCTCATCACATAAGGAAGGAGCAGAACGATTTTTCAGCATTTCAACCAAAGAGTTTATAGGCGATAAAAATGGAAATTTAAAAGGCCTTATTACAGTAGATGTAGAGTGGGAGAAAGTACCCGGGCAGCGACCTGTTTTAAAAGAAATTGAAGGTACAGAAAAGGAATGGCCCTGTGAACTGGCATTGCTGGCTATGGGTTTTACCGGTTCTGAAATGACTATTGCAGAACAACTAGGCCTGGAGGCAGACCCGAGAACTAATATAAAAGCTTCAGTAAAAGACTATAAGACTAATGTTCCGGGAGTTTTTGTTGCCGGAGACCAGCGCAGGGGGCAATCTTTAATTGTATGGGCTATCTCAGAAGGCAGACAGGCCGCTTATCATATAGACACCTATTTAATGGGGAATTCTAATTTACCACTTAAAGGAGAAGGCGATTTGCCCAGAATTTAATTGAACTGCATATCCAGGAGCTATGCCAGCTGATTGATTTACAAACCGATTTCACGGGTAATACGTATTACTGTGTTCTTCCTTCCCGGCATTTGCAACTGGCAGCACATTCCTGTTAAGTTCCCTGAGCCTTTCATCTACTTTATAGTGAACAGAATTCTTTGAGAAAGAGCCACCTTGCAATCTTTTGCCAGCTGCTAAGCCCATTAAGATTTCAATACCGTCATCAACAGTATCTATTGCCCAGATACGGAACAGACCTTGTTTAACAGCTGTTGAAATTTCTTCTTTTAACATTAAATTTTCCAAATTAGGTTTAGGAATAATGACACCTTGATCACCATTCAAGCCACTTTGAGCACATACTGCATAGAATCCTTCAATTTTCTGATTAATGGCACCAACAGGTTGTAATTCACCTTTTTGATTAATAGAACCAGTAACCGCAATTCCTTGTTTAATCTGTAACTGTGCAAGACTGGACAACAAGGCGAATAATTCAGCACACGAAGCACTATCCCCTTCAATTTCGGAATAACTCTGTTCAAAAACCAAACTGGCAAAGAGACTCAAAGCTTTGTCCTGTCCATATTTTTCTAATAAATACCCTTGCAATATCAAGATTCCTTTAGTATGGATTGGTCCTGCCAATTTAGCTTCCCTTTCGATATCAATCAACCCCACTTTACCAGAAGCAATACTGGCTGTTATTTTATTAGGCCTGCCAAAGCGGATGTCCCCAAGATCAAGTACAGAAATTCCATTGATCTGACCCACCTTAGATTCTTTCAGATCAATCATAAGTTGTCCTCTCTTTATCATTTCGTTTATTTTGTCCTGTATCAGATTGGAACGATAATACCGTGATTCAATGGCTTCTTTGATGTCTTCAGATCCGATTTCATCTTTTTTGGCAATTCGCGCATAATGATCTGCCTCATGGATAACATCTCTTATTTCACGAAATTTAATAGAAATTTTCTCGCGATCTTCTGCCATTCTGGACGCATGTTCCACAAGCTTTCCCATAGCTTCATCATTAATAGGGTATAAGTCGTTTTCCTTTTGTATCCTATAGGTAACCCCGGCAAAATCTTTAATGTTTTGAGAGGAATAGTCCATAGAAGTATCAAATTCGGCCTTAACCTTGAATAGTTCTTTAAAATCTTCGTCAAGCTCATATAATAGATAGTACAACCTGGGAGACCCTATTAAAATTACTTGAATATCGAGTGGTATTGGTTCGGGTTTCAAGCTTTTAGCACCGATAATGCCTAATTGTTCTCGTGCATCTTCAATAACAATCTCGTTGTTCTTTAGGGCTCTTTTAAGGCTATCCCAGGAAAAGTAGGACATCAGTAAATCTCTCAAGCTTATTATCAGATAACCTCCATTTGCTTTATGCAAAGTTCCTCCTCTTATAAGAGTAAAATTCGTAATGAGTGTTCCCATATACGATTCGTGTTCTACCTTTCCAAAGAGATTATTTAAAGTTGGATTTAATTCAAGTACAATAGGCGCACCAGATATATCTGAATTATCGGTTATTACATTTACCTCATATTTTTGGAATTTCAGTTCCTGTTTATAATCTTGCTTGTCCTGATTTAAGCTCGCTTTCAAGAAACCATGTAAACTGGCAATTATGTCTTTTTTAATCCCATCCAGATGTAATAGTACATCGTCAAAGTCCCTATACTTTTCATTCAATTCTTGCAATAATGTGTCTATGGCATAAGAAGCTATACTCTCATCTAATTGCATGAGAGATTCATTACCGGCGCGTTCCAATTCACGATTTTTTCGAATTAAGTCAAAAAGTTCCTTCTTTAATTGCGATTGTCTTTTGAGTATATTATTACGTTTATTCTTGTGTAGTTTATTAAACATTTCGTCATTTAAGGGTATTCCCTTATCATCAGTTGGGATAACCAATATTTCTATAGGAGTTTTGGTAACGGTAAAATTATTCTCCCTTGCCTTCTTATGTATATTCTGGAATAATTCCTTCTCCTTTTGTCTAAAATCTTCAATAATTTGCTCTTTCCTATCGTGATATTCTTTACTTTCAAAGGCATTCATCAGGATTTTTTGTATTTCCATGATCAAACGCTGTATTTCAAGTTTAAAAATTTGTCCGCCGCCATTTGGTAATTTGAGCTTTTTAGGATAGAATGAGTCCTGAAAATTGTTAACATAGCACCAATCATCCGGGGTTACTTCCAATTTTGCTTTTTCTTCCAAAAAGTGGTTAACAGCTTTCAATTTTCCGCTTCCGGGATAGCCGGATACGAATATATTGAAACCACCTCTTTTATTCCCAATACCAAATTCAAGAGATTTCAGCGCACGTTCCTGTCCAATTAGCAATTTAGATGGCTCTGTTTCTCTTATTTGCTTCCAGTCTATTTTTTTTATGGACAGGCTTTTCTTTAAATCTTTTGGTTTTAAGAGGTGTATCATGGACTATCTGTTATAAAGGATATATATATTAAAAGTATTACACAGCTGTAATCCCTGCCATGATGCTTATCATATATAGGTTTTAAGAAAAAATAAACGATTTGATTATTCCTTGAACACTGTGGAGTCTATTCCTATTTAAATACCAAATGAAGTGCTGTTTGTCATATTATCTATGGGATAGTAATTCGGGATAATTTGGATTGGCGCACTTTCTACTAAGCTTCATCAAGTTTTAAGGCCATCCTGAGGTATTTTTAGAGATTAATTGCCAAGTATTTAAAATTTTTCACAAACGACTGAAAACCCTTTAAAAGTAGCTGCTTTGTATAATTATCTATAAGTTGTTATTTCCAATCCGGTCATAATAGAGTGAGGCAGCCCCTAATATGGCAATATTTGAGGTTTTGGAGTACAAAATCTCAAACTTCTCCAGAACTTTTTTATAGGCAAAATCACTAATTGAATCTGTCAAACTCATCTCAAAAAATTCCACTGAATTAACCACAGAACCTCCAATTATTATTACTTGAGGATCTACAGCATAAAGAATGGTTTTAACCGCATTTCCCAGATGTTCCCCAAATTTTTTAAAGGCTTCAATGGCCATACTATTGCCTTCATTAGCAAGAATCATTAATTCCTCACCATTGGAATCATAAAAGTTTTTGAAAAACTTGCCACTGCAATAATCTTCAATGATACCATCATTATAGGGAATCATACCAAATTCTCCTGAACCGCAATTGGCATCACCCATCAGGTGTCCATTTGTAATTATCCCTGAACCCATACCGGTACCTAATGTGAGTCCAACCAGATGCTTATACCCTTTTCCCAAACCAAATTTAAATTCTCCGTAGGCAAAACAATTGGCGTCATTATCTATGAATACCGGTAAATCAAACTCTTTTTTTAAAATATCCGCCAAAGGGACCTGGTTCCAGGAAGGGATATTCTGAACTTCATGAATAATGCCTTTTTCCCTGTCAACAATACTCGGGACACCTATACCTATTCCTTCAACTTTGTGTTCGCCAAGTTGCATTCTAATTAAATCAATAATTAGATTGATTACATCCCATTCACTTTTAGAATCCTTTGGTAATTTCACAAACTCATTGCCGAGTATTTTATTTCCTTCTACCAATCCGACATTAACCTTGGTACCACCCAGGTCAACTCCAATTAGTTTTAAAGGTTTTGAATTTGCCATTTCAGTTCTTACTTTTTTTGAAGTTTATAGTTTTATTTTTTATGATAGGTTTCGCCCAAATACTAATACTAAAAACAAATAACAGGGCAACAAAATTCAGTAACATTCCAACTCTCAATGACGTCAGGTCACTTATAAACCCAATTAGTAATTGCATTACGGCTCCACCCATAATTCCGGTCATTAATATCCCAGCAAAGGAGCCATGGTGTTTGCTAACAGAATTTAAGGCTAATGACAAGATAATTGGATACATTACTGATAGAAAAATACCACAAATTTGAAAGCCATACAATGAGTTATTGGCATTCCCAAACAAGGCAACTCCCAGACTAATTATTGCCAGGGTGCTAAACAATCTTAAAACTAGCTTACTATCCATAATTTTTAGCAAAACCAATCCTATGATTCCCCCTATGGTCATAAATCCCCAAAAATTTCCAACAGCAATTGCTCCGGTGGTTTCATAATCAAATCCATGATAAATCTGCAGGAACTTGGACATCCAATAGGAAATACCCTGTTCCACTCCTACATAAGCAAATATTCCCAGAAAATATAAAATTACTATTTTGCTTTTGAACAAACTTATATATGTCTCTCTTGATCCAACTTTCTCTTCATCTATTAAATCTACTTTAGGAAAGGCAATTGAAACTATAATAAATATCATGATTAAACTGGCAATTGCGAATAGCCAATACATGGAAACCCAGGACATATCAATAGGAACAATTTTGGACAACACATCTATAAACCAATTAATTGATTTATCTGTATCTGCTAAACTTGTAACTAACCATGAATACACCTGTGGACTTACAAATGAGGCCGCCCCAAAGATCAGCTGTGCCAGTACAGAAGTAAAGGCGTAATTTTCTTCTCCGCCTGCCACTCTCAATAAGGGATTAATTACTACCTGCAAAATTGCCATCCCTGTTCCTATAGTGAAGAGCGTTACTAAAAACACCCCGAATGTTGGGATACAAGCAAAGAGAATTGAACCAGATAGCGCCAGAAAAAAGGCAAAGATCATCAATCGTTTTTCACCATATTTTTCTAGCATAAAGCCCGAAGGAATAGACATTACACCGTAAGCAATAAAGAAAGTAAACGGCAAAAATCCGGCCATAGTTTCGCTAAGTCCGAAACTTAATGACACACTGGGGTTTAGAGCACCCAATATGTTGGTTAGAAATGAAATGACAAAAAATGTCACTAGAATCAAGACTACAATTCGGTAGTTTTTTTTCATTTTATTTAGATGTTAATTATAAATATTGCCATTTCAAGTTATTTAATTTTGTGATAAGTTTACTCCGCTGCAGTAACGGCAAGCATTAGCCACGCAGCGTGCGGCATCCATTGTTCAGACCATCTCCAACGTTGAGCGGGATCATCATTTTGTGGTAAAGGCATAAAAGCTATATCAGATTCATCGCTAAAACCAGCTGTAATACCATTACAAACCCCTCCCCGAAAATTTAAGTTTACAGGTTCAATGTACTCGGGGTTGTTATAACCCAAACCGTCAACCATACATACATCATATGGATTAAGCCCAAAAATCCAATCAAAATTATTTGATGCATATTCCAATGCCTTTGGCCTCTGTTTATCAGTCATATAAATTCGGGTCAAATAAAAAGCTGCTGTCAGTGAAGCAAGGCGCGAATTCTCTCCTTGCCACCAATACCCAGTTTCATTTTGGTGAGGGATAAAGAATGTTGATCGATTCTGGTTTTCGTTAACTGCCTTAATATATTGCCTTGGATAACCAAATGGATTGTATACTTCCCTCGTAATTTTAAGCTCAAAATCAACGGATTTTTGAATAGCCTTTATGGCCATATTTCTTGAATTAGCTTCAGTTTCAAATTCAAGATAACGACTTAAAGCAATTAATGGTAAACCTGCATCTGCCCCATGAAAAAAAGGACGATAACCCTTGTCATCTGCACGCCACCAGTCTTTATAGTTCTCATCTGCACTTAGTCTATTGGTTAGATTGAGCATTCGAGTTCGGGCTTGGGCCAAGTATTCTTCTTTATTGGTAACTGCGAATAATTCTGTAGCTGCAAGCAATGCACAATAATCATCAATTATATTTTCTACGCCATCATCAATATACTCCACATTGTATTCTAAAAGGTGGGTAAAACCTTTTTCAGCAGATACGAGGTATTCCAGTGATTTATTATTACCAGAACTTATTGCCTTTGATGCCCTTGCCAAAGCAGCAATTGCTATTCCAGCTCCTTCTCTAAAACCGGCTTTATAGGCATCGGTTCTCTTTCCATCCTGGCCTTCATAAGCGCATATTTCCCTTTTCTCAGGATCACCACTCCAGTTCGCAAAAATAGTCAAATAATAATATCCCTCTCTATCCTGCATTTTAAGTAAAAAGTCCGCTCCGTACTTAGCTTCATCTATAAGACGGGTTTTTATTTCTTTGTTGGATTTCTTTAAATTTTTGGTATATAATTCGGTAGATTGCAATAAGTTCCAAACGAAAAGCGGGGTCTGTTGAGGGTTTAAATAATTAGAATAACACAGATGACTGAAATACTTCGCTTTATCGCCCGAAGCATCATACCATCCCCCACTTACATCAACTATGTCATTCCTCGTCCCGAAAAATGACATTTTCTTATCTTTTTTGTTATATTCTCCGCTAACATGTTGTGATTCAAAACCTTCAATTAGAAGTGATAAACTCTTTTGGGCAAAACTTGAATTAGAAATGCTGAAAATCCGGCTTTTCACGAGCTGGTTTCCTAATTTAGTAATTATTTGATATTTCCCATGTTGTTTAAATTCGGTAAAATTACCTGCATATGCGTATCCCGT
>Ga0209456_10001068_pt1 | contig 13589 bp, 10 predicted proteins | sample COG_11_FD_184755 | JGI IMG/M metagenome (GOLD analysis project Ga0209456, IMG submission 184755) | Pelagic marine sediment microbial communities from the LTER site Helgoland, North Sea, for post-phytoplankton bloom and carbon turnover... | ecosystem: Environmental > Aquatic > Marine > Neritic...
CGGAGGCGGGGATGGCATTCGTGATACTCATGGTGTTGGTCCTGGTCGATTATGCCCTTTTGGGTGTGTTTGACAAATGACTGGCTACTTCGCGTAGTTGATGGCGCCCCACTCCTCCACGGCATCGATGACGCGGTCTGTCTCCGGACCCGTGATGAGCCCGGCACTGTTGGTGGGGATAACCTGGGTGAGGTTCTGAACCAGGATCCCGTTCTCCACGTCAAAGATGTTGTTATTGCTTCCCTCGAGGCGAACGCTGTACTGGTCTGTGCCGCTTTGATCGTCGAACTCAACGCTGTATCCATTGATGAACTCAATGGTCCTGGCGAATGTCGTTCCCGCCACGGTCACTTCTGTGTTGTGACGGAACGCATCGATCATCCAGATGTAGTCCTCGTCGTCCAGGAGGTTCATCACATTCTTGCGGAACTGGTCCGTGTCGAGGGTATAGAGGGTTCCAGTCACCAGGGTCAGGTCGGCCTTGGGGATGGTGATCACCTTCGTTGCTGGGTCGAGACTAAGAGCCATCCTCCATATCCTCCGGCGTCGTGGAGCCGCCACCGCGCCCACGGAGCTCGATAATCCTCTGCCGCTTGAACTGGTCGAACTCGTCTCGCATCGTCCCGTAGATGCTGATCAAAGTCTGCATCTGCTCGTGGGTCATCTTGAGCTGCTGCTTGAGAACCTGAATCTCAGTCATCACACCAGCCACGCTCGCCTTCTCACCCACCGAGAGGCTCGCCTCCCGTATGGACTTCATGTCTCCCCGTAGCTGCTCCGGGGTCCGTAGGTCCTCGTCGAGGATTGCGTCGGGTTCTTTGCCGCTTGTGCTGCCTATACTCATCTAATCATCCGGTTGAAGGGCCACGAGAAGGTCAGTGCCGCCACTGGCATCTGAAACGGAAAGCATCGTCTCTTTGTAATACGGGCTCGCTGTGGACTTGCGGACCCACCCGGTGAGCCCCTGAGAGGCCGGCCAGGTTTTGCTTGACTGAATCTCTCCATTGGAGTCCGTCAGCCCACTGATCGGACAATAGCTGAACACAGGCGTCCCACCTGCCGGGGAACCAATCCCAGCACCCACGCTGTAGGTGAATACCGTGGTGCTGCTGACTGTGATCTGAGCCGTCTTGTTGTACCCCTCCACGTTCGCCCCCCTCACCACGACATAATCATTTGTCTTCAGGCCATGAGCGGTGCTCGAGGTCAACGTCGCCGTCCCGCCTGTCTGCGTCAGCGTGCTCGTCGCAGCCTGGTACGCAAGCCCTGAGCCTCCACCGTTATCCGATGTCTCCAGGAAAACGCGAGCATCCTGGATGTCCGCCCCTGACGAAGTCACCACGTTCACCTTGGTGGTCTTCGGGCTGACGACGAGAGTGACGGTGATACCAGCCGCGTCATCCACGCCCACATTCGCATCCGTCGCCGGGTTCCCGTCCACCGTGCAGTTCACCAAGTTGACGTTCATCGAGCCGCTGGTCGCATCAAAGCGCAGAGTCGACCCGTTCACGTCTGGTGAGGAAGAGAACCCAGTAAACTCAATCCCGGTAAGTGTGATCTCGTCATTCACATTCGCCCCAAACCGAATGGCATGGTGTGCGTTGGTCCCCTGAGAGATGGTGCAGTTGTCAAGCTCGGAGATGCTCGTGGCTGCCGTGGTCGTGCGGTCATCGAATATGGCACCCTCATCCGCGGCCACTGTGGAGGTGATGATGTTGCTGCCAGAGATATCCGCTTCGTTTAGATCGATGCGACCAGTGCTGATCCAGTTGCACGAATCAAGCGTGGAGCCAGACCCAAGAACCGTGTCATTGGTGCCAATGAACGACACGTTCTTGAACGTCAGCGTCGCTGTGTCCGTGACCACCTCCAGCCGCCCCCTGTTCGTAGTGACACTGCCATCCGCTGGGAATGGGTCGGGGATCGAGATGAACGAGACGTTGGTCAGCGTGACGATGCTGGATGCATTCTCGATCAAAATCTCAGCAAAGTCGCTCAAGTGGTGAAAGCTGCTGAGAATGTAGATGTTCGTGTTCGCATCCTTGAACTCGCACTCGGTCGCAGTGCTCCCAATCTTGAGCTTACCAGTAAGATTGTACCCACCGTTCGCCAACTGGAGGACGCCCTCAGAAGTGCTTGAGTCGTCAGACTCAATCCCCGCGAAGTCCGCCTCCGGGTCAGCCCCTGTGCCGTTTGTGATCGTATAGCCCCAGCCAATGCGCGCACCATCAATGCCCAGGTTCACATCTTTGGAGTTGCCCGTGACGTTCAAGCCGCCGCCAATCGTCTGAGGCGTAGTCCCAGGCGTGCTGACTAACGTCCGCTGGTTCGTACTCGACGTGTTCACGAAACGTACCGCGTAGGGTTTGCCGCCGCCAAATGGCAGGGTGTTGATCCCGTCTACGTGGAACTTGACGAACGCGCTTGTGCTGTCCCCGATCGAGACATGAATCCCACGGTTCTGATACGTGTCATTGATGCCGAAAACCGAGGAGTACATCCAGATGTAGAAGTGGTCATCCGCACCTATGGTGAAGTCCGTACCGGCGTCATACATGAACCCCTTCTCGGCGCTGGACGTTACCTGCTTGTCAACCGCGTTGGTTCCTTCCATTGCGAACTCAGTCTCCGCAGTCAGGCCTGCCGCTCCGCCGCCATAGGCAGAGACGTTGGTCGTACTCTCGAACAAGGAAATATCCGAGAGATCAGAAGTGTACGTGGCGGCGGTCATGCGTCATCCCACTCCCTTATCAAGCGTCAGAAATCGTGCTGACCGATATTGTCCCGCCAGTGTTCGTCATATCTCCCTCAGACTCCGCCGTCTTGATAGGTGTCGCACCGTTCCTCACTCGCAGGAAGTGCGTCCTTGTCGAGCTGAAGACGTAGCTAAACGTCTCCGATGTGCTCGCTGTTACCAGGTCTAGGTAACTCACAAACACGTTGAACGGTGTCGTGGCCGGGTTGGTATTGAACACCGCGCTTGGGATCGTGAAGTCGTTCGTGGCCGAACTCCAGCTCGTGTACCGATGCAGGCTGTAAAGCCCGTCATCACGCTCCACCCTGATTCCACCCTTGGTGCCCGCCGTGGTCGGCGTGTCAGAGGGAATCGACACCACGGAAATCGTGGTCTGCGTTGCGCTGTTCGCCGTCGTATCGCTCACCATCTGCGTAAAGTTGATGTCGAGGCTCCCACCGTCCTTCTCCGTGCAAAGCACGTAGTCGCCGGAGGCGAACCCAGAGGCCGTCATCGTCACGTTGTTCGGAGGGGTGATTGGATTCGCGCCAAGATCGAAGTACGTATCAGCGGCAGCCGTGTCACCAGACTCCAACCCTAGACCGTATGCGCCAATCAGAGCGGAGCCGGTCGAGACGCCAACAAACGGAGTCGAGATGGTGCGTTCCACAATCGTAGCGTTGACATCGTGGTACCGAGCCACATCCGCTGTGGCGTTCCCGAAGAAGATCCTGGTGTCATCCACAGGGGCTATCCCAGCCACGACCTGAGCGTACATGTTCCCAGCGGTTCCATCGTCATCCACGGCATAGACGATCAGGCGGCCCGCTGCGTTCTGTGCCGTAGGCGTTCCGCTGACCGTGCCTTGGAAGTTGTTGGTAGTCGTGAAGGTTTCCGCATTGGTCACGGTACCTGACTCGACATCGACAATGAGGGAACCAGTTCCCGTGTTGTCGTCGATACCTACGATCCTGCCCTTCCAGACTGGAGTAGCTGTGTCTTCATAGATTTCTTCCCCAAGTACCGCCGTGCCCGATCCACCTGTAAACACGATGTTGGTCCCATAGCAACCCACATCGTTAGTCGTGAAGTTGGTCCCGGTCTCACCGTCGTAAGCGTAGCTATGACTGACACCGCGGAAGGCCTCGCCGTTCAAGCTGTTGAGCGTCTCCGACGTGGAGTCGGCGCTCATCATCTTGAGGTACTCGTAGAACGTGTTGATGTCGTTCGCGCCTCTGGTCCACTCGGCGTAGTACTCCTCATCCGTGCCGTCGCCGGAGATGTCGATCAATCGCAGACCTTCAGTGTTCGTAATGTCTACGAGCGCATCGATCGTGGCCCAGGCCGTGGTGTTGTTCAGGTCGCCGGAGTCACTCAGAGCGAGGACGTTGTTGCCCTGTGAGGTGCCATTGATCTTGAACTCCGCATAGGTGTTGCCGTAGCGGCGGGTGGTCCCGATGAGACGGCGACGGTCGATGTCCACGCCCTTGTCCCGGGTCTTGATCATAAACCGATGGCTGATGCCCTGACCGGGGTCCCCATTGAGCGGGACCGCAATGTTATGCACATCTCCGTTATCCCAGTCGTTCTCACCTACCGAGCCATAGAGTACCCCCGTCACCGTGGTGGCATCGTTGTCCGTAATCAATGCCTGCGAGGTGTCTGTGACGTTCTTGATCGTGTACCCGATGAACTCATCAATGGTCGCGCCAAGCGTAGAGTCGGTGAGAACCGCGGCATCTGCTGCTCCGGTGTGAGTGCCGGCTTCGTGTCCGTAGTTCCAGAAGTCGTTGGTGATGACAGCGCCATCCTGAATAATTTGGATGTGGGCGTTGGCCGGACCGAAGTTGACAATGCCGTCCCAGCGCTCCTCGGTCTTGCCGGAGCCCTGGATGACCGTTCCGTCGTATAGATGTTCAGCTGCGGTGGCATCGATGTTGAACCCGTTGACGAGACGGATGATGTTATCCGTCGAGCGCTCCGATGGGTTCTGGTCGATGATGTCGAGCTCGTCGTCCCCAGTGAAGGCAGGATCGTCAGCGAACGCCTGGAGCCAGCGGTGAAACTGAATGACCGTGGCATACGTCGGGGACCCACCCGAATCCGTATGGCCGTCGCCGATATACCGGATGTTTCCTGTAGACCGGGTAATATCCCAGTCAGCGTCTACCATTGCCATTTTCTATACTCCTTTGGGGCTATCATCATAGCTCAACTACCGTTGCGCCTGTGAGCAGGCCATCACCATCCCGATTCAAGGTCACGAGATGAATAGTATTTGTGAGTGATGCTACACTCTGGTCGGGGTTTCGGGAAAGGACCCATGCCGGATCGGACTCGATCGTGACCGTCGCGACACGATCATTGGCGTCCCTCGTAAGCGTGAAACTCCTGGGGTCGTGGTCATGGCCCGCACCGCCTCCTCCTGTCCCGGTGCTCCCAGACCACTGCCCTCTGCCGCCTTGTCGTCCGATGGGGGTCATGCCAGCCGTATCCTCACTTCCCCACCATTCAGCGTCCGACTGACCAAAAGCAGATAGGGCGTAGCCAGGGGGACCACCTCCCGGACCGAGAAGCCAATCCCAATGGTATCGGGAACCCTGCGGGTCATGTCGTACTTGTAGGTACCAGGGAGTCCCTGCATGGTGTCTGTCGATTGTTTGGCAAAGACGTAGTAGACGCCTTCTCGAGGGTCGGTGCTTGCCGCCTGATCGTCTGTGATCTCACACGTAATCCTAATGGGTAGTCCCGCGATCTTCTGAAGCCGTGCGTCAATGACCAAAGGAGACTGTCCTAAAGCAGGGACAGGGACGAAGATGCCGGAGACTGGGGCCTGGAGCCCTGAACGGTAGAAATCGTGGAGACTCGTGGTGGGCCAGCTGGGGTATCCCTCGCCGCTCATAGCGCTCCTACCTTCTGTGCCGGGGTGGTGTTCTGCTGGATATCCATTCTACGGTTCTCAGGGCCGCCTGTAGCGCCTGCTGAGGCCGCCTGACCCGCTGTTTGGTATCCAGGCACCCTGTAGGTCAGATTGGGAGCAGGGCCGTCTGAGTAGCCCAATGCGCCCCCTGTGAAGGCATCCAGGCCAAGAAGCTGAGCGTGGCCCATTTCTCCAGGGTTCTCCTCGAGGTATTCGGCGATGTCGATCACCATCTCCGCGTAGAGATTCGGGTAGACTGTGCGTATTGCGTCAACAGCCTGGGACATCACCGACCCGTCCGACGCCGTGGCCAGGACGCTGATAGGGTCCGAAATCGCTCCGACTGCCTCGAGGAAGTTCTCAATCTCGGCACTGGAAAACTCTGTCGCGCCAAAGGATGGGTCGTCGGACCTTGGCATTTGCTGCGCCAAGTAGTAGGCGCCCGTGGCCAAGGATTCCGCCATGTTCACGCCGAGCTCCATGTCTTGACCGGCGACGTTCTCTACGGTTCTGCCGACGAGGTCCTCAAGGGCGCCAGGGCTAGAGGTGTGCTCCGCAATGGCTCGACGATATACCGCGAAGGTCTCCTGTTTCTCCGCCAGCGTCTGAAGCTGACGGAACTGCATTACCCCGGTAAACGCGATGGTGTGGCGAGCGCCGCCGCCTCTTAGGCCAATGAACTTCAGGGTTTCCCAGATCCTGCGTTTCGCGGTTATGACCGTCTCAAGCTGTGATTCTAATATCTCCTCTTGGGTCATGGGCTTCCGGGCCGCGACCAGGGGGCGGGCATCGAAGCTAAGCTCCGAGAAAGCACGGTTCGCTCTGCCCAGGGCCTCGATGCTCCTGCCGAAGTCGTCGAACTCGTTTTCGAGGATCAGACGAGATGTAAGAGGATCGTCGGCGTCGAAGAACTTCCTCATTACCTTCGGATTCTGAATCATCTTGTTCCCGTAGAGACCACGGTAAGAGCCACCCATCCCCTGAAGCGCAGCGCGTAGATCTTCAAGCTCTCCTAGAGACCGCAGCCCTTGTGGCTTAGCTAGCCTGGGGGCCAGGTCCTCCACGGCGCCACGGAAGATGTCAAACCCATCCACCTGGGCAAGGATGTCATCCATCTTTGCGGCGGCGTCTTTGCCAACGACGCCGCGGAGAGCCTTGTCGACATGCCTCTTGCCGGTGTCGCTGAGTCGTCGGCGCAGTTCAAGAGCTTCCTTGAATGCTTTTGCCGAATTCTTGGGTAATTCGATGTTCGCTAGTTGCTTCTGGAGTGCGCCGCGTTCCATTGAGGCCGCCGTGCGCAATGAGTCTTCCAGGATGTCCTTTGTTTGGGACACGAACCTTGCCCCTTCTGGGACACGTAGTTTGACCTGAGACGCAGCCGATGTGATCTCCAATCCTTGCTGCGGCAGGCGATCGGCGAAATGCTTGGCCTCCACAATGCGCTTCGCGTTCTGGGGGTCAGCCACGAAGTGCAGGTCATCGGCAAGCCGGCCAGGCCGGACATTGTAAGACAGGGTCCGCGCCGCCTCTTCGAACGCCTTTGCGTTATCCGCGTCTGCCAGGTTTCGCAGCGCAGTGCGCACGTTCCTGTGTTCTTTGATGAAAGTGTCCGTGGCTTCTCCGGAAAGGAATCGGCCGACGCCGCTCTCTGCTTGTTTCCTGGTCGCCGCGTTCACGGCCTTGGTCCCCGCTCTATGCATCAATGTTTCGAGCGCGTCGCCGGCTCCGCGGCCTGTGCTGCGGAGGTACTTTCTGCCTATGTAGCGTGTGCCGCCGTGGACGATGGAGTGCATTAGATCCGTCTGGCCGAGCCTGGAGGCCCCTGCCATGGCGCCGCGCCCAGCTGTCTTGAGGCCAGCGGCTATCCCCGCCATCGGTATTCCAGTCACCGCCGCGATGCCCATGCCCCACATGAATTGGTGACCTGTCTCGCCGACGATCGTTTCAGCTGTGAGTGGCTTGTCATTGTCTACGATGTCGGCCATCGCCAAAGCAAAAGAGAGCGGAATCTCTGCGGAAGCGCCGAAGGTCATTGTTCCGACGACGCGGCGACTAAAGTCACGAAGGAACCCGCCCCCTTGAATCATCTGCCGGGCGCCCTGGCTGAGTACGCTGGACACCTCAAAGATGCTGCCGGCGTTCGCGATGCCAGCCGCGCGTCCCGCATTGGCTAGGACAGGAGCGGCTCCTAGACCAACGATGCCGGCAATACGACCCGCAAGATGGGCCATTGGGTGAAATGCGATTGAGGCGCCCCGGGCCTCCGCGGCGCCCTCACCAGCAAGCCAGTTCCCCAGTGCGCTCGTGCCGCCGAAGGTCGCTACGCTCAGGCCACTGTCGAGAAAAACTTCAACAGGATTCCTACCTTTGGCGACTTCGCGCTTCGCGTCTGCGACGGCCTCTTGGCGAGAGAGCTCGTGTCTGGGGTCTGCGGAGCCACGTGATATGGAAAACGAGATTTGCCTGCCGCCGACTGCGGCGTCGCGCACTCTCTCTTTAGGAATCATGACGGACTCTTCGCCGCCGTTGGCCTTCTGCCTGAAGCCGGGAACGTTGCCAAGCGGTTCCCAGATGAACTTCCCAGAGCCTACATCACGGGATGAGACATACTCATCATACGAATCCAGGGGGACACGGATCGTCTTCCCGGAGAGCGTATTTTTCAACGGATATAGCGGTTCTGCCATCAGTCAAAGTTCGTGAAGTGTGGTGTTCCAAGGCGAAGTACATTCTGACGCTCGAACTCAATGAACGGAAGTATTCGGAATTGCCGAACCTTCGGGTCCCCTCTGAGGATGTCTACGATCTGCTGCCGGGTCGTAATCTCGCCGCTGGCAAGTTTCTCCCACAACTCCCATTCGCTCACGTTACGAACAGCGTCGCTTCCCTTCTCGAGACGCTTCAAGTTCGCCAGCTGACGCCCAACAAGGTCCAGTTTCGCTATGGTCGCTGAATCGGGGCCACTGGCAAAGAGAGGGAATACCAGCTCGCCATCCGGCCCGCGTCTCATCAGGTCTCCAAGAATCCCCTTGCCCCTGGAGAACAAGCCGACAAGACGATGCAGTTCTGTTGCCATGCCTTCTGCTGCGATGGAGGAGGTCATTTCGTCAATGATCTGCGACTTCTCTGATTGCGAGATGTCGGCCCATGCCGCTTCGTCACGCACACGAAGGTGTCGCGTACCAGCCCCTGGAACATTGATGGCTACAGAGGATGACTCTCTAACCGGAGTGAAGTCCGTGTCCGGCAGCGCTCGCAAGGCCTGGGCAACCGGGTCCTTCCCGGTGGGGTCGATCGCTTTCCACACCTCATCAATCTCTGCGGAATTGGGGGCGTCACCAGACTTTCGCTGAACGGAGGCGTTCTCCTGGAAGTTGCGCGCAATCAGCCGCGCCTGAGCCTTCGCGTCCAGCCCCGCAAACTCTGGGTTGCTCTCGGCAGCCTGAATGGCCGCGGCAGCATCGCCCTGAGTCTGCGGCGCCGCTGTTGTGGGCTTCGGGGCCGGCCCTCTTTGGGGTGGAGTGGCCGCAGCAGGGGACTTGCCCGTCGGAAGTCTTGCCGGCTGCTTCTGAGTCGGAATCTGCCCGGTCGCCCTGAGCGCGGCGTTTTCCAACGAAGCCTGCGCAACCGCCGTGCGGCGATCAACCTGGGCCTCGTTGTGAAACTTCATCTGGTATTTGAACTTGATGTTCTGACGGGCCTTGATCGCCGCTTCCACCATGTCGGCACCAAATCTGGCAATGACCCTCTCTGCCCCGAGGGCGTACACCTGAGACGCGGAGGTAGACCTGGTCTGCTCTAACTGAGCCTGCACAATCGCGGTGAGAGCGGCCCTGGTGATGTTGCCTAGATTGGCGTGGTCTCCTGCCATCCCTCTGATGCCGTGAACGTACTGAAGCTGATGAGAGATCAGTGCTCGATTGTGCTGCTGGTTGACGACCTGGGCGCGGACATTCCTGTCAATGGCTCGACTAATCACGTCATACGCGACGTTGTCGCCGCCGCCGAAGGCGCTGGCCATCGCCCCCGCCCCAATAGCAATGGCCGCAGCGAACTTCCCGGCATCGCCCACGTTCGCAAAGAATTGACCGGGATTCACCTGGTTTGAGCGTGCTCTCTGAATCAGGTCGTCCACGGCCGCGAGCTCGGTTTCCGCGTCGGTCAGGAGTTGGTTGACCTTCCCGATGGTCTGCTCGTAGTTGCTGGCAAGACCCTGCGAGAAGCTCTCTTGAATGTTACTTTCAATACCAAGGCTAATTGCTTGCGCTTGCAATTGGGCCTGTTCTAGCTGCGCGTCCGCTCCGCGCTGTGCGACTAGTTCTTGTTCGAGGCGAGGATCTGGCGGGGGCGTCCCCTCGATGGCGACGGATCCGATCTCCTTCGCGGTACCGGTTTTCTCTGGCGGCGGGGTAGCTGCTGTCCTGCCGCCCACCAGGTTGAGCTTGCTGCCAAGCAACGGCGGAAGCTCCTCCTCTGTGACTTGTTCCGCAAGGACTCCGGTGCCAGGGTCCAGCTCGACTGGCTCCTCTCGCCGCAGGTCTCCGGTGACCGGGTCTCCACCAAGGAAAACGGGGATGTCGAATCGCGGTACCTTGCGCTCACCGTTCGACATCGCCGGTACCTATTCCCAGTCTCTCGCGGTCTACCTCAAAGCCGCCGCCCTCGAGCAATGTCGCGGCCCTTTGGGGGTCAATGCCCATGGCGGAACCGGTTAGAGCGGGATCGTAATTCATCGCTTGGTAGTAGAGCCACTCTTCCTGTTGCTTACGCATCGCCCTGAAGGCCTCCGCTTCTGGAGTGCTGGCCGTCATCATGTACCCCAACTCGGCGTCTTGCCGCTTGGCCGTCTCTTCGGCTAAGCCTGCGATGGCGCCCGCCTCCGCGGCTAGCGGGTTCGCCGCTTCCTGGACACCTCGAAGAGCCTCCTCTGGCGCTATTGCTGCCTGGGGCTTCGTGGGCTGAGCCAGCTGATCCCCAACTACGGACTGTTCGGCCGGTTGCTGCGGAAACAGCTGCTCCGGGGTGGCTGGTGGTCCCACTGGCTGTCGCATAGCCTGCATTCTGGTCAGTTGATCCTGAAAATCCTGCTGATTGACACCCAGCTCTCCCGGAATGCCCGCTTGCCCGCCGAGTCCTGTCGGGTCTTCGCCGAGAACGGGTTGCCCTGCCTGCAAGGGCTCTGTCTGCACCGGGCCCTGATCTCTCGCCGACGCCAAGGTAGCCGCAATGCCGGAAAGCCCTTGCCCCACGCCTGCCCCAAACTTCGCCGCAGCGCCTCGACGCAATAGCTGATTCTGCCTCAACTGCTGGGTCGCGGCCTGGCTCTCCCTCGCCCCCGTGATCGCCGCTTGCTGCGCTCCCCTCTGAACGATCGCATCAGCGGCCCTCAGACCCTCTCTAAGGGCTCCGCCGCGCCCGGACGAGGGTTGGGCCGTACTGGCGCCTATCACCCGTCTCGCAGCCTCTGAGGCCGTCTGACGGGCCATTGCAGCTCCCGCTCCTCCTCCTGCTTGCTGTTTCTTGAGGAAGTCTTCTTGAGGGCCTTTGAGCAAAGAGGGGATGAAGCCGGCGATGGGGCCGGCGAAACCAAGGATGGAGCTCAGGATACCGGGAACGCCCTTTTGTTGTTCTTCTTCTTTTTCTTTTTGGGTCTTATCGGTCATCCTAACCCTCCTGGGTCATACATCTCTTAGTAACATGCTGGCGATTTCTTGGCTTGTAAGGGGCTGGCGCACTGGCTGTGGGACAAAGGTATTGGGCTGGGCCATGGGTCTTGGTTCGGCCATTGCGGGCTGAGGTGCGATTTGGGCTTGTTCGGGCCGGCTGCGGTCTGGCTGTACGGCTGGTTGGGGTTGGGAGGCTTGTGCGAGCTGCTCCTCCTCCCCCTGTCGCTTCTGGGCCACTTGTTCGGCGACTCCGCCGATGGCTCCGAGGGCGGCTCCGGCGATACTCCAGGGGCCTGGGATGAAGCTCAGGCCTGAGCCGATGCCTTTGAAGATCTTTCCGAGCTTGTCTCCGAAGGCCATTACTTCTTACTCCTTTGCGGAATGAGGGAGCGCATGGGGGAGACTCCGATGTGGAAGTCGAGTGCTGAGATCTCAAAACCATGGCCCTGCGCGTAGCTAATGCCCTCTCCGAGATCGTTGCTGTTTAACTCCCGAATCTGAAGTTTGATCGCCTGGCACCTCCCGCGTACCGGCACGAACTCGAACTGAAGTCGCTCTGCCCTCTTGGGCGGATTGTTGAAGGGGTCGAACCCGAAGTCCTGAACCCGATACCTCTGACGCTGAAACTGAGCGTCCTCCCCATTCTCATAATCGAACCAAGCGAGAACTTCGATATCCCCTGCCTCATACGTTCCGCCGCCCATGGCTTGAAGGCTGCTGAGGTAGCGGCCGAGAAAGGTGATGCGCCAGAGGCGGTGGTAGTCTTGGACGGTCTCTCCGAGTTTGATCCACGGAGTCGTCATGTCCGACCGATTGTCCCCGGAGGGGTCATCGTACCTGGTGTCGCTCTCCTGCCAAATGCTCCAATCCGTGTTGAGCATCGTGTACTTCTGCTGATGAATGGTCGCAGCGGCCCCGTAGTAGTTCCCGTACATGTGCCACAGGTTCTGCTCGTAGTTGTAGACATATGCGAGACCTAACGGTGTGCGGTTGACGAAGCGTGGTCGAGGGGGTCTCTCTACCGCCGTGGTGTCAGGATCTGGACCAAATTCATCGGACGCCACTGTGCCGCCGTCGACAAGGAACCTTACCTCCGCTGTCTCCGGGACCAAGGTGGCGGAGATGACTTGGTCGATAAAAGAAGAATCTGCGATGTCCTCAATGCCGCCACCAATGAACTGGACCTGAAGATTACGGTCGAGTAAGTAGAAGCCACGAGGTCTGCTATAGAAGATCAAACCAACTGGCGTCTCAATGACCGATTCTTGATCTACACACCCTACGTCAGTGGCGATGTAATGAACGGCAAAGTCCTGTCCCTGCCCGCGGTTGTCGGGACCATCCCCATAGATGACGTGGATATCATTTGGCTCGAAGACGATCGCTTTATCATCGAGTTTGCCTATCGCGGTCAGATCCCGTTCATCTCCTAGATTGATCGCAAGCGTCGGATTGTACTCCGGCGATATGAAATCCTCGAACAACTTGGAAGCCAGAACTCTGCCTTTGTTGATCGAGTCGATGGCCCAGAGGCGAGTGGATGCCACGACGCTCTTAGAGAACGAGGGCCATGGATCTGCTGCGAGTGCGCCACCAACCGTATAGACGGGCTCTGAAGACCGAATGATGTTTCTTACCGACAGGAAGTCCTCTGGGTGGTCCCGACGAAGCTGGAGCTTCACTTCGACAATTGATGAGGCTCCGGTGGATGGGATGGTGGTATGGGCGGCGAGTTGGGGATCTGTATCGACCGTGGTGCTCGCATAAAGCTCCAACCAATACTCACGGTCCGCGGGCATCACTGTCAGCGGTGGAGTAACGTAAACCGTCACCTCCTCGCCGTAGTAAAGCTCAAATGGGTCATCCTTGTCGCCCGACATTTTATAGATGTACGCCGTCGAGCTCGGCGCACTTCTGTGCATGTTGCCAGCCTGGTCGGTGTACCCATACACGGCAACAAGTTTTCTCCAGTCCTGGCTCCCAAGCGCGTCATCTCCAACATTCGCGAGCGGCTCGTATGAAGTCGTGAGTGGGCCGTACGTGTCGCCGTCTTCATCCTGATACTTGGCATCTTCAACGGTGACGATTTCCGGCGAATCAAGGGGCGAGACTTCCGCAAAGAACTTGCCGTCGAACCATAGTGGTACCGCGGCGCCCACGATCACACCGTCTCCAAACTTAGACACCGGCAGCTCGTCGCCAGATGAAATCTGAGTCTTGATCTTGTGAACACGACACAAGGCTTCTGAGTGAAGTTCCACGTTCGACG
>Ga0209456_10001069_pt1 | contig 13583 bp, 12 predicted proteins | sample COG_11_FD_184755 | JGI IMG/M metagenome (GOLD analysis project Ga0209456, IMG submission 184755) | Pelagic marine sediment microbial communities from the LTER site Helgoland, North Sea, for post-phytoplankton bloom and carbon turnover... | ecosystem: Environmental > Aquatic > Marine > Neritic...
ACAACGCCCGCTTCCGTTATCAGGTTGGGTATTGGTTCCGTCTAATTAATGCCTCAGTATGTGGGGTCGTCTTGTCGCGGCGTAGCTCGAAGAGCGAAGTCTGAAGCTCGGAGAACGACGTCGGACCTGTCGCGGCCTAGCTTCAGCGAAGACGGAAGCCAAAGCCGATACACAATCCAACATTTTCGGCTCATCCGCTTGGAAAAAGCAATACCTTATCTTTCAATACCTTATCTTTTATTTAATTCAGGAGGAATGACAATGAATCTCGATGCTAAAAGAGAAAGAATTCTTTCCGGGATGATGGGTGTGGCCGTAGCGGACGCAGCCGCCCTGGGACTCCATTGGATATATGATATTAAACGAATTAAGGATGTGGGCGGTGATGCACCTGAATTTATCGACCCGGATCAAAAGAACTATCATGGGGTTCCATCCTATTTTGCCCATCCGGGAAAAAAAGCCGGTGACAATTCCCATTACGGGGAAAACTTTCTGAATGCGGCACGGTCCATAGCGAATAGCGGCGGTGTTTTCAATCCAAGAATGTATCAACGTGATTTTCAGGATTTCTTTGGTCCCGGCGGTCATTTTAGAGGATATATAGATCATCCCACCAAGGACACTTTGCAAAACTTGAAAGACGCCGAGCTTAAAGCAATGGAACGGGTGTCCGCGGATTTCAAAGATTTAGATCAAGATCTTAGGGAAACTCTGATGATGAAGGTCATGCCGGTTACAAAGAATCATACCGGTCCGGAACTTCTCGCAAAAGTGGAAGAGGCCGTGCGTATAACCCATGACGATGACAAAATCGTAAAAATGGCCCGGGACATGGCGAAATCTGTGGACCAAACGATACCCTTGGATTCAGGGGCTTATGATGATCAGATTCCTGCCCTGGCTGGAGTACTGCCCCTTATAGCAAGCGGTAATTCTAATTTGTCGGATGTTGAAGTCATTGTAAAAATCACCAATAACCATGAAAAAAGTGTCGCCGCCGGGAGATTTTTTGCCAAGCTGCTTTTGGCTGTAATTGAGGGGGAGGACTTAGCCGAGGCTTACAAAGAAGCCAAACCGGAGCTCCCGATAGATTGGCAGGAAAGCACCCAAAAAGCCATGAGCCAGGACTGGCCGGACGATGAAGCCCTGATTGAAGAGTTTGGTGCGGCCTGTCCTTTGCGATACAGTTTACCGGTAGGGCTTTATATAATCCGAACGAGCAACTCTTACACCGCGGCCGTCAGGCAAAATATCCTGCTAAGTGGAGATAATTGCGGCCGAGCGCTTCTAACCGGCGCATTGGCGGGTATCCTCTGGGGAATCGGCGGTGAAAGGGGGATTCCGCATCCATGGCTCTGGAAAATTAAAGATCAAGAAGCGAAATTTCAATCCCTATGGCAATTGATCAAAAAATAGTTTTTCCGTTGTCTTTTCCTTAAAACCACCTGGGGTCGGGCCACGATAAGGTATTGGTTATTCAACGTTAACGGCCCAGAAATAGGTGTTTTGAAGGTCTATATCCTCGTTTTCAACCCCGAAAAGAGTCTTATAGGAGGCTGAACTCTCCCGCAGGTGGTATCCTTCACCGACGTTTATCACCTCTCGCCGTTTGGCGCGAAAGCCCAACCGGGCTTTCACATTCTCGATAAAGGACTTGTTCCCCACGGCAATACTGCCCGTCCCGCCAAAAGCGATTTGGAGAGGTAGACCGTTCTCGCTCAAGTGGAGCAGTTCGCCCTGGGAGACCTTGCGGCTCAACTGCCGTCAGCCAGCACTCAGCTTATCAAGAAGATTCTCGCGGAGCTCAAAAAACAAGGCAAGATTCGCCTTGCCGGCAGGGGACGGGGCGCTCGCTGGGAAATCATTCATTAGAAGGCAAGAAAAAGTTAGGAAAAGGCTACTGCTCAGATAAACGGCTATTTTTAAGCTACCAAGGATCATCAGATGCGACTCCTGCTCATCAGTGACACCCATGGCAAGCTCGGAATCATAAACGAGCTGGCTGCCCATGTTCGAGTCGATGCGGTTATCCACGCCGGGGACTTCGGCTTTTTCGATGACACGGGAGCCTCGAGCGTCTTTCGGACCGGGAGATTCGGCTTCACGTCGTGCAATCCGACCTGCCGCGAACCGAAAAGGACCGAATCCTGGCTCTTTTCCGCGAAGACATGATCGAAGCGGCAAGGAAGCGCCATTTAAAATTTTGTTCTCATCTTTTTTTCCCAAAAACTTTTTTCCTGTTCTCTCCAGTCTGTTCCATGAAAACGTTTGTCATAGAATCCGCCAAGCCGCTCAAACCACTTTTCCCATGTGCTCTTTTTCTTATTTAATGCCTGTAAAATATCAATAAGAAAAAGTTCAATATCGATCATTTTATCTTTGGGAGCAAAATAGGCAGCACCATTTTTAGCTGATTTTTTAAGACTCTCTTCGGTTAGAGCATGCGCTGTAAGCATAAGGGCAGGTGTGTTGTAATCGTTGGCCGTTTTTAGTAGCTCAAATCCCTGTACACCCATTATATCAAAAATAGCAATATCATAGCTTTGACTTTCCAACAGCTTTTTTCCATCCTCATAGGACGTAGCAGTATCTATTCTGCACATATCCAAAAGTTCAATTAAAGAATCGAGCACATCCGTTTCATCATCAACAATTAAAATATTTTTTCCTTTTAGTATATTTGTTGAACTCATTATCATAGTTATTCCTGATTATTTTTTCACATTATTCAATCCATTTCTTTAAACCCCGTTTGCCAATACCGGCCGTGTAACCTCCATCAATTTGTATATCTTCCCCCGTGATATACATGCAGTCATCAGAAGCAAGAAAATGTGCCAGTGCTGCAACTTCTTCTGCTTTGCAGGGACGTCCCAAAGGCCAACAATATTTTGCCATTGCCAGTTCATTCTCGCATCCTGGCAAATATAACATTGGAGTATCAATACTGGCTGGGCATATGGAATTGACTCTAATTCCCCTGTCTGCAAGTTCCAGGGCAGCCGTTCTTGTTAAAAGGATAATTGCCCCTTTTGAAGAGTTGTAAGCCGCATATCCCGGGAAAGCTTGTACCCCGGCATTTGATGCCAGGTTAATTATCGAGGCCCCATCTGGCATATGCTCAACAACATGCTTAATGCCATAGAAATATCCAAAATAATTCACATCAAAAATCCGTTTTGCATCTTTTCCGTCAATATCTGGAATGTCTGCTTCGGGAATGATAATTGCGGCATTATTAACCAAAATATCAATTTTACCAAATTTTTGTACTGTTTCTTCCATCAATCTTTTTACTTGCGCTTCCTCACTAACATCAGTTTTTAAAAATTCGGCACCAATTTCACTTGCTTTTTCCCCCGCCTTATCATTAATGTCTGCCATCATCACTTTTGCACCAGCGTCGACAAACCGTTTGGCAATCGCCAGACCGACACCCTGGTGAGCACCTGTAACTATTGCAACTTTACTTTCCAGTGAAAAAAACATATTTTACCTTTCTTTAAATGTTAACTTACAAAAGGGGAACTATTTTCAGGTGCTTATTTTGCAAGGTACATAGTCTTCAAAACCCGTGATCACTCTTGTATAGCCACAAAGATTATTGTCCAAAGCCGTATCACCTGTATCGACTATTAGCGGGGACTGTTTTAAACTGATTAGTTTCTCCTTTGTCGCGACCACAATGATATTCTCTATACCGACCGCTTGGATGATTCGCGGACTCAACTGCTGGTTTCCCCTGCCAAATATGTGTCCTTGACCGCCGATAACGGTTACAACAATTTTCGCTTTTTTTTTATCAAGCAGGGAGAAAAGCTGTCTTTCGTTCGCGTCATTTGCAACCACTTGTCTATTCCACACCACATCTATCCCAATAAGTGTGTTTGTTAATCCCAATCGCTCCATTATGTTTCTTGTCGTTGTTCCGGGACCAATAATGTATAAGGTATCATCTTCCATATTTTCCGTTACCTCTGCTGCCATTCCTGCCACAGCTTCTTTTTCGGAATATCCACCTGATTTGACATTCTGCATATAGGATTTAAACTCCGGGACCTTTAAATAACCGTAAAGCCTGGTATTAACTTTACCTGCACGGAAGGATTCCTCATCAATATCCATCACCTCAGCTTCTCGGGTTTTAACGATTTTACTCCGTAGGAAAGTCAGCGCCGCCTTGCCTGCGCTCCTTGGATTAACTGCATACACGGCTGAATGAATCTTCACGCCGGCCGGAATTCCCAGAACCGGGATTTGGGTATGGATGGAATCATTAATATTTCTGGCGGTGCCGTCACCACCGGCAAACAGCAATATATCTATGCCTAGTTCTTTTATTTTTCTGGCAATATTGATGGTATCTTCCGGCGTAGTATACCCTTGCGTAATGTTGCCGATCACACTGGGAGAGAAGCCGGCCTGTCGGGCACAGTTTTCCCCCATCTCCCCAGGGCCCGTCCATATTTTATCGACCTCTTTTAACTCAATTTCTTTAAGGGCAATCAATGCTTTGTTCTGTGCTTCAGAGACAGCGCCCAAAGACCGGGCTTTTTTTTGAATATCCAGTCCATCACTGCCTTTTAATCCAACCCGCCCACCCATACCGGCAACCGGATTTATTATTAAGCCTATTTTTTTCATGCCACTGTTCATAGTAAGTTGATTTTATGTTTTTTTTCGCTTTTTCCATTGTTTCCAGGTTGCAGCAATTTTCTCGTAGTCATCAATGTAATAGTTCTCAATATTATGAATGGGGGCATTATGCGGTGCGCTCCGGATGATTTCCGGATTTTCATAGCATTCTTTGGAAATTTGCCGGAGAACAGCCACATATTCATCTAAATCATCTTTACTATATGATTCACACGGTTCTAATGTAAAAGGCTCAGGAACTACCCACGGATGATGAGACATCCAATAATGCTCCATCCCGAAATCAATCAGTCGCTTGGTCACATCTTCTGTGCCAAAACCGGTGTCCTCTTTAAGTTTTTCCCAACTATAACGACATTGTTCCAGACGACGTTTTCCTTTTGCATACCAGATTGATACACCAGGAATCTGAGAAATCTTTTTCATTAGATACTGGTTGTTCAAAACCGAACAAACAGCCGCTTCTTTTATTCCGTCTGAACCCATCTGCATAATCCACATATACGCTCTGACCACAATGTGGATATTGCCAAAGAAAGATCTTAATCGACCAATACTTCTGGGGCAATTATAGTTTAAATAGTAGTTGTTACCGTCAGATTCAACCCGCGGTACAGGCAGATAACCTTTAAGCGCTTTTCTGACACCTAAAGCACCGCATCCGGGGCCCATGCCACCGTGGGGTGAGGAAAACGTCTTATGCAGATTATAATGAATAACATCAAACCCGGCTTCTTTTGCCCGTGTGATGCCCATAATCCCATTTACGTTCGCCTGGTCATAATAGCATAGTGCGCCAGCTGCATGGGCAGCATTTACATATTCTTTAATGCGAGGATTAAATATACCCGTATCTTCCGGATTCGTAACAAATATTGCAGCCGTCCGCTCTGATAACGCACTTTTTAAAGCATCCAAATCAGGATATCCATTTTCATCCGGCATCAGTGTGATGACCTTGTAGCCCGCAGTCGCCGGCGCCCCGGCATCACAGGGATGGGAAAACATTGTCGTAATAATTTCATCTCTTTTATTATCCCCTTGTTCTTCATGGTAGGCCCGGATAACTGCAGCCCCTCCAAAACAAGAATTGGCTCCCCCACCACTGTGGAAACAGAACTCATCCATCCCGGAAATTTCTTTCATGAACTGCTCGGTTTTATAATAAATTTCTAAAAGACCCTGCAGGGTTGAAGCATCCTGTAAAGGATGAACTTCCACAATATCTGGGTTGCGACTAACCAAATGTTCCTGTACCTTAGGACTATACTTCATGGTACAGGTTCCCTGACTGATATCCGGAGTAATGTCTGCGCCAAGCACTTCTTGAGAAAGACGCATATAGTGCCGATTCACACGCATTTGATGTACTTCCGGCAAGTTTGGGGAATTTTTACGACGCAGGTTTACGGGCAACACCGAAACGGCATCACCTACTTCCGCCTCAATTTTCGTAGAAGTTTTGGGTACCAAAACCCCTCTTTGTCCCGGAACACTTAATTCGTAAATAATTTCTTCATCCCATTTTGCTTCATGAAACTTTCTTAATTTAGTATCGTAATCTCGCCTAATTTGCATTTTTCTATTCCTTCTTTCACATAATTCAATTTTAACAGGAAACCCCTTGCCAAATTAACAAGATACAACCCCTTTAAGGGCATTAACGAGTTTATCTATCTCTTCCAGCGTGTTTACTTCAGTAACACAAAAAAGTGCGCTCTGACCGAGTTCCGGGAAATCCTGAGAAAGATCCAACCCCCCGAATATTTTCGACTCCAGAAGCTTCTCGTTAATTTCTGCAACAGTTTTACCAGTCATATTAAAATTGATTACAAATTCTTTGAAAAACGGGGAAGAGAATTGTAATTGCAGCCCGGGAATTTTTACAAGCTGCCTGGCTGTATATTGCGCGTTTTGCATTATTGTTGTGCCGACTTCTTTCATTCCTTGAGGACCCATTAAAGCAAGATAAACGGCTGCAGGCACCATCCATAAATTTGTTCCGGTCCCGGTAAACTCTTTTCCTTTTTCCCGCAAGGCATAGTGCGTTCGTTCAATCAGAATCTGTCCAAAGCCATATTCTCCCTCTACAACAGTTTCTGTTAAACCGGTACACAGCTCTTTAAATTCGTTCATGTATCGCATGTCATCATGGCAGGCAATAAACCCTGCCTGCATACCGCCCCCGGCCAAATGAAGACCCAGCGTATGGATATCTCCTACGGCTAAAGTTGCACCATAGTTAGCGGGAGCTTCCATCACACCCAATGTTATAGGATCAGTATAGACAATAAATTCCGCCCCTGCTTGGCGTGCTATTTGTCCAATTTCTTCTGCTTGAATTTCCACAACACCTAAAAAAGTTGGATTTTCAATGAACACGGCCGCAACATCAGATGAAATTTTGTTCTTCAAATCATCAAGATTCAATAACCCTGTTTTTTCATCATAGTCAATTTTGATAAAATCTAATTTCCTTTTGTCATTGACGCCATGACAATAGTTTTTAGCCAATGAAAAATGTTGAGGTGCAATTGATTTGGGCACTATAATCTTTTTACGGCCGGTTAATCGGTTTGCCATGCAAAAAGAAGTAGCCACTGATTGACCTCCGTCATACTGCGGAGGGGTCGTAAAGTCCATATCCAGCAGATCAACCAGCATGCTCTGGTATTCAAAAAAAATTTGATGCTTGCCGTGGTCACCCCAAGATTCGGCACCGTAACATGTTAAGAGTTCACCGCGGCCGGTTATTTCATCACAAACGGCAGGTACAAAGTGGCGTGCACATCCAGCACCCAAAAAATTGGCATGGTCAGCACAATTTTTATTTCTTGCCAGTATTTTGTCTGTATGCTGCTTAATGGAGAATTCATCCATCATCCCTTCCGGCAAATTCATTACACCTTTGAACCGTAATTCCTCAGGAATTTCCTCGTATAAATCCATCTCATCTTTGGCACCGACTTCTTTGAGCATCTCTGCTTTGATATGCGGTACCGAATTGGGAATATAGGGGTGCACTTTTTGATTATCTCCCACTTTCATTCCTCCTTTTCTATCATGGTTGGTTTTTTTATTTTTGAATGTTATCTTCATTAAAATGCCGTGTTGGGTAACCATATTGCGATTTGAGGAAAAATCATCACCAGGATTAATACAAAAAGCTGAATCAGAACAAAAGGCGGGACAGACCGCCAAATTTCTCTGGTTGTCACACCTGCTGGCACAACTCCTTTCATCATGATCAATGCCCAGCCAAAGGGAGGCGTCAGATATGCCACCTGCATGTTTAATATGAACAAAATAGAGAACCATATCGGATCAAACCCAAGCATGCGTGCAATGGGAAGCATAATCGGCGCGCAGATGGTTACCACGGCATAATCATCCATGAACATACCGAATATAAGCAAGACAAGCTGCATACAAATCAGCACAAGGTAACGGCTGACCTCGAGGGATTCTATGAATTCCATAATCATATCCTGAGCACCGGCTGTAGCATAAAAGACGCCGAAAAGAGTGGCCGGGATCAATATCCAAAGAGCCATTCCGGTAATCTTGAGAGTCTGCATGCAAGAGTCCATCAAGACTTTCCGGGTCAATTTACGATGAATGGCGCAAATGATCATAGATCCCAGTGCACCGACACCAGCTGCCTCAGTGGGGGTAGCCACACCGAGGAAAATGGAACCCAGAACAAGCAATACCAACATGCAAGGAAGAAAAATTTCTCCAAGCGCCTTCCAGCGCATTGCCCAGGTGACATGTATTTTGGGTTTTGGTAATTCATGGGGTTTGACAATACCAACGAAAACTATATAGCAGATATACAACAATGCCAGAATAAAGCCGGGCACCAGGCCACCAAAAAATAGTTTGCCAATGGACACCCTGGCGATAAAAGCAAAAATAATCATGATGATTGCCGGCGGGATAATTTCGCCCAGTACGCCACCGGCCATAACTGAACCCAGCGCGATGGATTTGCTATAGTTGTGCTTTAACATGGCCGGGACCGCAACCAGACCCATGGTCAGAATACCGGGGCCAAACCCGCCACACATGGCCAGAGAAACACAAACCCCAATGGAGACGATGGCCAAACCGCCACGAACTCCGGACAACCAGTAACTTAAGCCATTATACATCCGTTCCGATATACCGGACTCTACCAAAAAATTGCCCATAATAAGAAACAGGGGAATTGTCATTAAAGTGGGGCTGGTAATTTGTTGATATGTGGTTGTAGCAACAGTGTAGACTGCGTCAGGCCCGTCAAAAATAAAAGTCATCAGGACTGAGATACTGCCAAGCGCAAAGGTTACCGGTAAACCAAGGGCAAGCAGCAGAAGCATCCCCCCGAATAATATAATTGTAATCAGTTCAATACCCATTGATTGTATTCCCTATTTAATAAGGTGAGCGCCTATTCTTTGCGGCCATACACTGCAATACACCCTAAAATGAACAGGGTAACGCCAAAGGGCATAAACATTTTTAACGGATAAAGGGGAAGTTTGAACACACCGGTGGCCTTCTCACCAGTCTGCCAGGCGTCCAATCCCATAACTGCACTTTTCCAGACTAAGCTGCCCAGAAAACAAAGGGCAGCCAAAAGCGAAAGCCATCGAACAATATTCTTCACAGCCGGGGGGTAATGTTCATAAAGCATCTCAATTTGTATGTGGCTTTTGTGAATCAGGGTATAGCTGCCACCAACAATAACAAATACACCGAACAGCTGTTTGTTGATCAACCAGGCCCAGGAAGTCGGTGCATTGAAGACATAGCGGGAAATCACCTCATAAGTAACAATGGCCATGATGAATAAGATCAATACGCTGACTACTTTGCCCACCATCTCAATAAGGTGCTTGATTCCTTCTGAGAACGTATTCATAGGAAAATTTCCATTATGCGGCGGCACAAAACAACACGCTTGCTGCACCGCCGCAATTATTGTTAAATGGGTATGGCGTTATTTAATCCCGCGCCAAGCTTTTATCATTTTGATCGCTTCGGCACTTGCTGCATCCTGTGTGGCCAATTCATCCCACATCTTGTATGCTGCTTTTTTATACTGTTGCTGGCAGTCATCATCCAACACATTTTCTATAACTTTGCCTTCTTTGACCAAGCCCTGAACAATGGCAATCTCTTTTTTATAGGCCACCACTGTGGCATGCCAATAATCTTCACCAGCTTTGTGAAGAGCAGCTTTCATATCATCAGGTAATTTGTTCCATTTTTTCATGTTGATCAGGATATGTCCGGTGGTGTGGTCGCATTCCATTCCACGAATCCAGTATGGTGCCACCTCATGCCATTTCAACCCGGTAACGGCACTCACATCCCATTCTGCTGCGTCTACGGTTCCCAACTTTAAGGCCATATACGCCTCAGTGGGAGAGACTAGGGCACCCTGCATTCCTACAGCACTGTGATAAGCAAGATTGCCGCCTTCCGCTTTGATCTTCCATCCTTGAAAATCAGCACAGGATGTGGCAGGTTTGCTGGAAAGCACAAAGGGGACTGGTCCATATGTATGAATATCGAGAAGATAAAGACCTTGCTTGGCATACTCTTTTCTAAGGAGTTCCATAAAGCCGTCTTTAAGGTAAAAGTCCCTTACTGCCTGGGCTTTGTCCTCGAATGTAGACTTTTCTTCGATTCGAAATGCCAGCGGCAAATTAAATTCCACATATCCAATGGGTACTATACCGCCAGACATTCCGCCCATGCTTTGCAACATATCGACAACACCCTGTTTGGTCGCGCCGAATAATTGATCTCCCGGCACGATTTCGGGCTCTGCAAATGTTTTAATTTTCAATTGTCCATTGCTGTGCTTTGCTGCAGCTTCTGCAAATACATCCAATGTCTCCATGGACAAATCACCATGGGGAAATGCTGACTGAATTTTCATGCGATAGACTTTGTTTTTGGCTGAGGCCTGTGAGATAAAAATGAGAGAAATACACGCTAGGCTTAAAATAAAAAGAACCAATAATTTTGTGATACGTTTTGTCCTGGACATAACTTTTCTCCTTTTTAAATTTTATTATTGGATTAAGTTCAAACACCTTGTCATTGAAATTGAATTTCAAAATTTTCTCAAAAAGTTTATCCTTGATTTATCCTGACACTTCTTTAACCGTATCAAGCAGGATGTCTACAGCTTTTTTGGCATAATTTTTTGTGATCACTAGGGGAGGCATAAACCTGAAAACATTACCAAACCGCCCACAGGGGACCATGATCATACCCCGCCCCAGCAATCCACCAATAATATTTCCGACTGCCTCCTGGTTGAGAGGCTCACGGGTCTCTTTGTCTTCCACCATTTCAATACCGATCATCAATCCCCTACCACGGACATCACCAATGATCTTTAAATCCTTACTTTCTTTCTTGATCCAGGTCTTGATCTGTTCGCCTAAGTCTCCCGCGCGTTTGATCAGGGCATAATCATTTTCAGTTAAAATGTCGATATTCGTCATACAGGCCACACTGGACACACCATTTCCCGCAAAGGTATTTGGCTGGGAGTGGTCCTCAATCTTTTGTGCAAGATCTTTTCGGATGGAAAGTCCACCCATGGGAACGTCACCACCCATACCCTTGCCCCATGTGATCATATCAGGTTCCACATCAGAATGTTCGATACACCACATCTTCCCAGTACGACCAGCTCCCGCTTGAACTTCATCGGAAATATAAAATGCCCCATGTTTTTCACAGGCTTGTTTCACGATTTCAAGATATCCCGGAGGCGGCGGCACATACCCGCCTTCACCCTGCTGGGCTTCAATAATAAGAGCGCCAACATCATCTGCACCCGTATAAGGAGTGTTTAAAACATAATCGACGTATTTTGCGCACTGCAGCTCACATTTGGGGTAGGTGAGTCCAAAACAGCACCGGTAACAATAGGGATATGGCAAATGAATGACACCCGGCATAAACGGACCATATCCTTTTCGGTATTGATCTCCGGTTGTCAGGGAGTTACACCCGAGCCAGACCCCGTGGTATGCGCCGTGGAATGCGGCGACCTGGGTGCGGCCCGTGATCTTTCTGACAAATTTCAAGGCTGTTTCAACTGCACCGCTGCCGGACTGGGTAAAATAGGTAATACAATTGTCTTTCAAACCTTTGGGCATGATACCGGCCACTTTTTTTGAAAGTTCGGTTCGCCGCACGCTTGAAAAATCAATGGCATGCATCATGGTGCCCATCTGGTCCTTCATGGCCTTGATAACGCGGGGATGGCACCGGCCAACGGCATTCACGGCCACACCGGCGGTAATATCAATCATCAGATTGCCGTCAGGGTCTTTTATTGTAGCCCCTTTTCCCTCGGCCATGACGAATGGAAAGCGACCGCCACCCCTGGCCATGGATTCATTGTCAAACGCCGTCTCAAGGTATTTCTGGGTCTTGGCGCCGGGAAATCCTTCGCTCACAATTTTAGGTGCCCCGGGATAAGACAATTTGGCTAAATCCTTTTCACTGATCATAATTTTTCCTCCTTTTTTTGTCTATTATTCATATACACTTTTTACTGATTCAAGCTTGTCACTATAGATGGAGATCTAAACTTTCCACCCTGTTGCCGTCTGCTGACTTCATTGAATCGTTTCAACATCAATTGTTGAAGTATGCTAAAATCACGACAAATTGTAGGAACAAGACCCTGAGACTCGCGGCAATAGCAAACTTTTACTTTTCTTTGATCTTTACACTAAATTTGTAGTCGAATAAAACAAAGATCAAAAAAATACCGCCAAAACTATATATCTATCCAACTGTACATAATACATTATATACATACAGTATGTATGTCAATAAAAATTTTCAATCTCTTAGAATTTTTTATTGATAGCTCACCAATACTAAAGGTGCCATTGCAAAAAACGAGATATAATACCTCTTTTTTCCAGTACAACGAATAACCAGGGCAGAGATGGAACAGCCTAAAAATACGGCAGAGGCCTTAAGAGATGATCGTGAAACTTACGCGTACTATCGATTTCTAATATAAGAGATGACTGCCAGTCTATGGCTTTGGCTTACTTTTTCAGTGAACTTAAGATGGATTCCACAGCTGGCCAGGATTCATCAAAAGCTTTTTTCGGGTCATCGGATCCTGAAATCCACAAAACAGATTCATTGACTGCTCCGGAAATGAAATGTGTCAAGGGTTCGAGAGGTATGGGACGTATAATTTCACTGTCAAGAAGTTCTTTGAGATGTGATTTTAGGATGTCAAGGGTTTTAGATTGATCAACCTGACGCCAGACATCCCAGCCTAAAACTGCTGGCGCATCAATAAGAACAATCCGTTGAAGATCTGAATTCAGACAGGCTGCAAAAAATTCATAGGTGCATGAAATAAAATTGTCCCAGGCAGTGCAATTTTTCTTCTCCGCCTGAATGACCCGACTGGCAATTTCTGTTAAAGCATTTTCAAAAACAGCTAAGAAGAGACCCTTCTTTCCATCAAAATGATGATATAAAGCTCCTCGAGTCATTCCTGCCTGTCGAACAATTTCCTCCTGAGAGGTATCAGAATACCCACGTGTGCTAAATAATTCTTTTGCAATAACAATCAGTTGGGCGGATGTTTTGCGGCTGCGTTGTCTATTAGAGATTCGTTCTTTTATCGGTTTGTTTTTTGTTTTATTCATCGTCTAAACTCCACCATCCGCGTCATGAGAAATACAGAGGCTTATAAAATAGTAAAATTTAACAGAACATATTTCAAACAACAACTTATCATACATGCAGCATGTATGCAAAACCGCCTGGGGTAAAACCGCCTGGGGTCGGGCCACGATAAGGTATTGGTTATTCAACGTTAACGGCCCAGAAATAGGTGTTTTGAAGGTCTATATCCTCGTTTTCAACCCCGAAAA
>Ga0209456_10001071_pt1 | contig 13581 bp, 4 predicted proteins | sample COG_11_FD_184755 | JGI IMG/M metagenome (GOLD analysis project Ga0209456, IMG submission 184755) | Pelagic marine sediment microbial communities from the LTER site Helgoland, North Sea, for post-phytoplankton bloom and carbon turnover... | ecosystem: Environmental > Aquatic > Marine > Neritic...
TGGTGCCGCAGCAACTGCCGCCTCACCCAGGACTCTCCGCGCCAGCAGCACCCGTGGCTCCTGTCCCTAGCGTTAGCGCTAGTGGGCCGGCGTCGTGGGCAGCTCGCCGCGACCGTCCATTCCAGCCCGGCTTGGCCGACGGCTGGGTGAACGGGGAGAGTCGGGAGGAGCGGCACTCAAAGACCCTGCTGGCCTTCCTTCCTCGTGACTATGTTGCGCAGCAAATAGCCGCGAAGGAACGGGAGATTGCCATGCTGCGGTCATGCGTGCAGTATGACGACGTGGTCCAGAGGCCCGCAGTAGCTAGCTGGTACACCACCACCCCGGTGGAGTACGATGCTATGCTGACGAGCATGGAACGCGCGCGTCTGGGAGCCGGAGCTTCCCTGTTTGGGACACCTGGTGCAAGCCAGATGGACTACACAGGGCAGTGACAGCTGCTGTGCGCTGAGGAACTCTTGGCCAGCTTATGTGGAGCTCACTACTCGATGTAAGCCTGGCCGGGGAGTGTCAACGGGATGGCACTATAAATCGTATCGCTTGGCCCGGGAGTGGGAGTGTTCGCATGTTACGGGCATGACGTTCCGACCCTTGACAGCAGTGTCCGTTCCCGTTCAACGGCTCTGTTTGTGCAGGAAAACCCACAGCCAGTACCTTGTACCCCGTCTGCGCTCCGACGGAGCAGCGCAGAGCCTCATGTGGTTGAGCTACGCCAAGTGGTTCTGGGGGAGAAGGACTGGACCTCTTAGGAGGAACCCCTTAGCTTTTGCTTTTTCCTTTGGGTATAAAGTAGGAGTCGGGAATGGTAGTCTGCCAAGTCTGCCGAGACTTTGGTACAGAAAGTCGTCTTCTCAGACGCATGTTAAAACCCAACTTGAGGGAAGGAAACTCTTTTCGCTTCTAAAACGGGAATTAACGGAGTAAATAATCTAAGTTCTTGCTTACTTGCTCGTCACCAGTCGACCTCCGAGTCGGAGGCAGAGTTGGGGTCCCGTTCGCGGGGTAATACCCCGTAATTAGTCTCTGTAGCCTAGCACTCTTTTTAGCAGTCGGGCCCTTGCGTAAGGCGCCCTAGCACGTGGGTGAAACCAAGTCGTGAAACAAACACGCTCATCAAATAGCCGTGAACCAAACACGTTAAAATAGTGGCCGCGAAAACGGTCTGAACTCAAATATACTGTCAGTCGCCCGAGTGGCGCCCCGCCCTAGTGCCAACAGTAGGCCAGCCGGGGGTGGGCACCCAGTTGTGACTGTGCGCTGTCAGGCTGCCGGCTTCTCCTCAGGAGAGCCGACTCGCGGGCAGAAACAGAAACTGTGTGGACGAGTGAGTCAAGTGACGATTTATTTTGTTTAACCGTTTTATTTTCAGTAAGTGGGGGTTGGGCAAAGAGCACGGTTGTGGCTCAAGGAGTGCAGTTCTTCAGTCATGGACCTGAGTCGGCATTTGCCCTAGGGCGTCTGCTGACTGGGGGAGAAGCTGTAAGAATTGCGCTCCATAAAACCCTGTGAGTGTAGCGCCTTCACTAGGTAGGCTGTGGCGCGAAACTCAACTGTCTCTCTGTCCCTTCTCTTTACGCGTCTTTAGAGACACACCACCCCCGGAGTCCAGCGGCCTTAGGGTCGTCTGAGGACACCGGTGGTGGGGAGCCTCTAAAGCAATCCCTTCGGTAACCCCACCTCGCGGCTTAGGCCGTGGGTGAGTGGGGATACTGAGAGGATTATACGCATGGTCTGGCCCGGTACTTTGCCGCTGCAAAGCCGGGGCTTCGTCACTTCTAGTTTAGGGTTGGGTGCGACAAGACCTCCTGTGGAGGCTGTCGTATTACTCTGTTCTAGTGGTCACCTAGCGTGCGCCACGCTGGTGGAAGGGAGTGTACCTCTCCTCCGCCGTGCGTGTGCAGCCCTAGGCCCTGTGCGTGGGTGTGAGAGCCCTGCTCCCGCACCGTACGTGCGTGTCCGCCCCAGGCGTGGTCGTGCCGGCGTGTGCGTGTCCCTGGAAGGCGTGCAGGAGTGCAGGTGGACTAGGAGTGCCCGACGGGTAACGCCTAGTCCGATACGTGTGCCCCTGTCGCCTCTGTAAGGGTTGGTCTAGGGTCGAGCGTGTCTCCCCTAGAGCAGCCAGATTACTTACAGCTTTGGTGCCATGACCAGGATCTGACACAAGTCACCTGGTGGTATCATGTCTGGTGACAGCAATGTGACGGAACGGGGGAAAAGGGCAAGTCGACGTCGAGAACTCGGCTTGGAGAGTCAAGGGCCGACGCCAGCAGCTTCTGCAGACTCTGAGTTTGGAGAGTGCGGAGTCCGACCTGGAGAACCGGTGGTTCGTCCAGGCCGGACAAACGTACTGTCCAGCCCGGACAATGTGGTAGCTGAGGCGCAGTCTCGCGAGCAGGAGGACGCTTCTGTTCAGGAGTCAGGAAAGCGCGCGGCTGATGCTTCACTTTTAGTGGAACTCAGCCCAGCCGTTGAGCACGCGAGCTCCGGAAGTGCTGATCCTGCCCAAGGCTCGAATCTCACTGAGACTGACGGAGAACTGCAGGGAAGGAACAGGAAGCGCCCAAAGGTGCCGACTGATCCAGCCCTGGGGTCCCGTTTCAGTACGATACAGGAAGACCAAGCGGAAACGGACACTGAAAACGTCCAGGAGTACGCAGCGGTCTCCGCCCATCCGGCAGAAGGGAGCGGTAGGGGTACACACCCTCGCACTCCTCCTACTGTCGAAGATGCTGGACTGGCTCCTCCGAAATCAGGGGTTGACAGTGGGACAGATACTTCCGTCCGGCCGCCGCTGAACGCGGTAGGTGATCAGGGTGCGCCAGCGCAGCAGCTGGAGCAAACTGGGTTGCCGCAGGCCGACTCTGGACTCGCAGCAAGTGCTCGGGACCAGGGAGAGGAGACACTCGCCCCACTACAGCAACGTCCAGAAACTAACGCTGAAAGTCATGTTGAGCCCTCGGGTACACACCGTGGGCCTGACTCTATGGCACAGCATGAGACGGCAGCGGATCGTTCGTCCAGATCGGGTACACACCGTGAGGGAGAGCGAAGACCGTTGTCCGGGGGTCGCGGGACTCCAGGTAGGAGATTGTCCGGTGCGGAGTATGTGCTCCAATTGTCCGCTCAATCATCCCACCTGGACCAAGTTTCGCCGGAACAGTTGTCCGGCTCGGATGATGTGTTGTCCAGACTGGACGATACAGAGTCCGGCCTGGACAATGTTCCACCCAGACCGTTGTCCGGCCCGGACAATGTGTCGTCCAGACTGGACGATACGATGTCCGGCCTGGACAATGAACCCCCAATACCGCCACGTCTGGAACACCGGAGGGAAGTGATAGAACCACCAGTGACTACACTTCCAGTGCCTGTGCCCACACAGCCAGAGCTGATTCGGATGGATATTCCTGGTAGTCCAGGTATTATCTCACCTGAAGAGCTCGAGCAGTGGCGACAGCACATGATGTCAGGGGAGCTTGGAGTCGACGAGCACAGCCGCCGAATGTCTCATCCAGAGGAAGGGACTAGGGCGGGTGTGCTGTTGTCTCCCTGCCCGGACAGTCCACCGCCGGAGACTCCTAGTCGTCTAAGGGAGGAGAGGGTGCACGCGGAAGGGGTTAGTGGAGATGGAGCAGAGGGACAAATGGCTCAAGGGCCTGGTCCTTCTGTACCACAACCACCCCCCTATTTGCAAGGCGGCCCTCCACCCTATGAGGGCTCGGGGCCCGTTATGCGGGAGGAGTTCGAGCAGCTCAAGGCTTTGGTCGAAGGAATGGCAACGAGACAGGAGTTCACTGAGCTCGGTCAATCGTGCCAAGTCCTTCAGGAAATGAGTCTTGAAGCTTCCCGGCAACGTCAACGCTCTGAGGTGAGACTGACTGGTTTGGAGGATGCGGCTAAGTTAGCTCGTATCCACAACGAGGAAGTCACAAAGAGGTTGACGGCTATGGAGGCCGCTTCGCGTTTGACCTGTACTACGCTGCAAAACCTTGTCTTGAAGTCAAGTTTTGCTGACGCGCAGACAGCGAAGATGTGTGAGATGATGGTGGCTGCGGAAAACCGCAGGAAGGCTGAAGAAGCCGCTGCGGCAGCAGCAAAGAAGGACTCGGCTACCCAGGCTGGGCCTCCTTTAGCTCCCGCTGCAGCTGGTTCGCACAGCTCCACCAGAGCCTCCGGGGCTCCCTCCCAGGGTCCGAGTCCATCTGCTGATGCAGATGACGAGGGCTTTGGGGAGAGCAGTCCGACTCCTGACGGGGAAAGGCCCCAGAGGTCGTCCACGCCAAACCCACCGGCTCCGGCCAGTGGAGGCTGTCGGCCAAAGGATCCGAAACCTCCGAAGGAGTCGAAGCCTTCTAAGAGGGCGAAGGAGCCTTCTAAGAAGGAAAACGAGACATTCAGTCTACCAGAAGGATGCACTCCTCAAGAGGCCGAGCGTGAGTGGCGTGAATTCGCTACTCGCAATTGTCCTCGTTACTCGGAAATCTTCCCAGCGCCAGCGGGAAGGACCGGGTTGATGAGTGGCAACCTGAAAGCTGAGGAAGCAGCAGCAACTGCGGCAGCCCCGCCAGCTGCGCCCAGAGTGGCGCCAGTTGTCGAGGCTGAAGTGGTGGAACCAGTGGCAGCGCCCGTGGTGGCGCCTGCTGCTGCGGCCGCCCCCGTGGCAGCAGCTCCTGCAGTGGTAGCTGAGCAGCCAAAGCCGAAGATCCGAGGTGTACCGAAAGTAGGTTCGAAGGCAGTGTGGGAACACATTGGCTTCCGCTACGGTGAGGACACCAAGGACCGGACTCTGAAACTCTTTATCTCCAAGATAGAAGACTGTCAAGAAGATGAAGGGTGGGATGATGAACAAACGGCTTTGGGTGGCAGATCTGCACTGACTGGCAAGGCTTACGAATTTGTAGCCGAGATGAGAGGCACTCCGGGCTTTCATTCTTGGATTGCAGTTCGTGACCTGCTCATTGCCAAGATGTACGGAACTGCCGAACGAATGTCCGCCGAGACTTCGTTGGAGAAGATAACTCGCGAGCAGAATGAGACTCTGACCACTTTTGGGAAGAGAATTATGTCTCTCGTGAATATAGCTTACTTCAACGAGACGGTTAGTTCGCGGGAGGAAAAGGCTATCAAAGCTTTCCTCGGCCGAATGAACTTGCCTGAACTCGAGCTTAGGCTCCGTAGGGAACGCCTAAAACGTACTGATCTGACAACTCTGAGAGCTTTAATTAGCGAAGGAGAGGCAGAACAGAACCTCGAGGAGAAAGTCAAAGGCGGAAGCACCAAAGGTAGTACCATCGCGCGTGTGGCTCCACCCGATGGGAACAAGTCTGGAAGGCAGCCTTTCAACTCCGGCTCCACCCGCGGGCGGGGACGGGGTAGAAAGAAGGGTCCAAAGCCCGTTGCTCCTTTCCAGCAGAGGTCTAGTGCTCCAGACGGAAATCGGCAGTTCCCACCCTGCCGGGGCAAGTGTTGGCGTTGTGGCACCCCTGGTCACCGCTACGCTGAATGTCCTGGTGGACGGGTATGCTCTGCTCAGCAGACTGTCGCTTGTCCGAAAGGAGAAGGATCCTCATGCGAGTGTGAGTGCTCGGGCCATACCCATTTTGGGTACGGTGAGAGGTGACTAGACAGAGCTACTTCTGTGAAACCGAGCTCGCCTAGTGGCAAAGATGGATCGGTGAGCGCACCGCATAAGGAAGGTGACAGCCCGTCTGCAGACGGTGCTAAGCCATTACTAGCGGAAGCAGCGCCCGTGAAGTCTCTGAAGGTTGAAACGCGAGTTGCTGGACGTCAGAGGGTTGCTGCACCCCGGCGTGCCACGCGGCAAGCTGCCCAGCCCAAGGAGCCAGAGGAGAGGTCTCGGTCAGGAGTCTCACAGAAGGCAAGTCGTCCCTTGAATAAGGTGACGCTGGTGAAGGACGGTGTCGCACGGCGTCACGTGTTGCGGGTAACTGCACACGAGATTCCGGACGTAGGCCGTACCTACGCCACTAAGTTAAACGCCGCTGTAGGTAACGCTCAGTGGTTAGAATCAGTACTCTTAGACACTGGCGCCACTCATAGTATTATGGACCGTAATACCTATGAGCGGTTAAGAGACCCCAAGCTGCCTCAGTTAGTCGCCTCGCGGATGACACTGAGAGGAGCGTTTGAGGGAAAAGACCAGGAGGAAATCCAGACTTTGGGTCTGTGGCCACGCGTGCCTGTGAAGATAGGCGGAGCTAGTTACTTTGCAGATTTCCATATCTGCCCTGTAGCTACGGTCCCCATCATTCTAGGTACGGACTTCCTGATGGAACACAAGGCTCAGATTGGGCTTGGTGATCCGGCAGAGGTGCGACTAACGTCGTACCCTGACGGGGAGGGTCACGATGACAAAGCTGGTGAAAGTCATCGACATGCAGTCATGAGGGTCGACGCTCTAGTTCACCTCGGTGCGCGGACAGCGAAACGTGTTCCTGTGTTTCTCGATTCAGTCGAGGACGATGGGACGTACGTTTTCGAGTCTGCCGTCGAGGGCCACGAATTGCTAGTACCCTCACAACTCATGACGGTGCGTCAGGGACGATCCACAGTACTCGTGGAGAATCGCGGATTACAGCCTCACACGCTGGATTCGCCGTTCTTAGGCAGTGCTTGTGCGGTCGCGAAAGGTGATGAAACGAGCCGGCACCCTGGGGTGGATGCCATCTTTCGTCCTGCATCCTACGCTAAGGGGGGCGTGGAGGCAGTTGATGAGGGACTCCCCAGGACGCCAGCTGGCATGTGCGCCTTCATTCACGTGGAGGATTTTGAGCCACTATGCCAGCGTGTCGGTAATGGTGATACTCCGTTGACGCCAGAACGGCATTTTGGCGCACTATCGGAACCATTGTTCGGAGCGGCTCACCACCGTGACGCACATGGGGAAGAGCGGAGCAAGGGCGCTTCAGCTGCAACTGGGAAGGTTCGGTCTGTCATCGCAACGGCTATTCCTGAGCCGTCTGCGAAGCAGACTCGGTCCGCCAACCCGGGGACAGGAGCTTCGGCTCCTGCGCCAGAAGCGAAGACAGGGCTGCCCGATCACCTGCGTTGCATGATGCCTCCCCAGGAGGACACCTCGACCGCGCAGAGACGCTCCCTAGAGTCTCTGATTAATGAATATGAGGATATCTTCATCGGACCAGGTGATGAAGTGGGTTACACTGACAGAACGAGCCACGTGATAAACGTTGGGGACGCTCTGCCGGTGAAAATCCCTCCTCGTAAGACCAGTTTTGCTGAGAAGGAGTTAATTGAGAAAACCGTGACCGATTTACTCCACTCAGGCAAAATTAGAGGATCTAACAGTCCATGGGCAAGTCCTATTGTTCTTGTCAAGAAGAAGGATGGGACGATGCGCTTTTGCATAGATTACCGTCGTGTAAATGACGTAACTGTGAAAGACGCATACCCCTTGCCCCGGATTGAAGATGCCCTCGATTATCTGAACGGTGCGAAGTATTTTAGCGCTCTAGATCTTGCATCAGCGTATTGGCAAGTAGCCATGCATCCTGATAGCATAGATAAGACTGCATTTGCTACGCACATCGGACTTTACGAGTGGCTCGTGATGCCGTTCGGGCTCAGCAATGCGCCTGCGACGTGCGAGCGACTCATGGAACAACTATTCCAAGGATTGCAGTGGAACGGAGTTTTGGTTTACCTAGACGACCTGGTAGCCTATGGTGAAAACTGGCACCAAGCTCTGAACCGCTTGCGTCTGGTGTTTCTCAAGTTGAGAGAAGCGAACCTAACGTTGAAACCATCGAAATGTTTTCTGATGACAAGGGAAACAGAGTATTTGGGGCATCGTGTCTGTGCAGAGGGGATCTTCCCAGGACAACGGAAAATCGAAGCCGTTCGTCACTGGCCTGTTCCCTCCAGCATAGATGAGGTCCGCTCATTCTTGGGTTTGACTGGTTACTACCGCAAGTTCGTTAAGAACTATGCAGAGCTAGCTCATCCCTTGGTTTCTCTCTTGAAAAAGGGCATGAAATATGAATGGGGACCCGCACAGCAGTCTGCTTACGAGCAATTGCGTGAGGCCCTTGTTTCATACCCATGCTTGGGGGCAATCAGACCTGAAGGTAGGCTCATCCTTGATACTGATGCGAGTGACTATGCCGTAGGCGCAGTCCTGTCGCAGGTACAAGATGGCCTCGAACGTGTTCTTGGTTACTTTAGCCGAACACTGAATGATGCTCAGACTCGGTACTGTACAACAAAGAAAGAATTGTTGGCAGTAAAGTCGGGGTTGGAGTTCTGGGATCACTATCTCCAGAATCCAAGCGAACCGTTCCTTTTAAGGACGGATCACGCTGCTCTGTCGTGGCTGAGGAGTATGTCTACTAAGGACCGGACTCTCGCTCGCTGGGCTACTTACGTAAGTGAGTACCAGTACGAGTGTGAGCACCGGCCTGGTCGGCACCACAGCAACGCAGACGCCCTGAGCCGAGTTAGATATCGCCCATGCGAACTGGACGATTGCCTATGTTGCAAGCGAGGTACGAATCCGACCCAGTTTCCACCTGGTGAAGAAACGCGACTTCGTGAGCATGCAGAACTGGAGATAGATAGAACTGGTGGTCGTCCGACCATCAATGTTCATTTCTTGACCCGGGGGCAACGTCGGGCCCTTGAACAGTCTAAGCCACGACCGGCTGATCCTTATGACCTAGTCACGCCTGTTCCTGACAAACCGCCAGGAAGGAGACGGACTCGGCCAAACGGGGAGGCCCCTGTAGCTAGTCGGACTCGATCGAGAGTGACGCCCAAACCGGCGCCTCACGTAGAGAAAGACTACTGCATGAACGACGCGAGTGAGGTAGTGCCAGACACAACGTCCTCTGGTTCCAAGCAGGGACTTAAGGGCGTGGCTGACACAACGTCCTCAAAGGGAGGTGTAACACAACGCACTCGTCCCACGCGCCGTGGTCGTAGAGGCAGGAAGTCCGGCGCGGCTCGCCAACGGAAACGTCGTGCGAAGCCGGCTGAGACTCCAGCTGACAAGCAATCCCTCTCACCTGGGAAGAGAGAGATTGGGGGAGATGGTGATAACGCTAAGCCGTCTCTTACGCCCGATGAGTTGTTTGCTAAAGGTGATGTGGCGGCATGGACTCGGAAAGATTGGTATGCTCTACAACGTGGAGATCCAATACTTAAACGTGTCCTAGCTTTGAAGATCAAGTATGGCGACCAGTCATTGCCTGACGGGGTGCTGGACAGTGAAAGCAAGGAGGTTCGCCTCATTTGCCGGAGCTGGGCACTCTTGACAGTAGTGAAAGGGACCCTGAAACATCGGATAGGCGAGCCGTCAGAGAACGGAGCATATTCAGTACGGTGGGAACGAATCGTGGTGCCCCAGAAATCGCGAGTTGAGTTGGTGCGTGTTGTACACAGCGCAGCTGCTCACTTGAGTTTTCGACGGGTCTATCCTCTTATGAAAGAGCGGTTCTGGTGGCGTACAATGGGCACTGATCTCAGGGATTGGACTCGATGTTGTGAGCTGTGTCAACAGCTCAAGGTCGGGGACAAGAGAGGGCGGTATCCTCTGTCACAGGAGGGTTACAGCTTCCCCTTAGATCGTGTTGGCATTGACATCTCCGGGCCGTGGCCTTGCACTAGCGGTGGGCAGAAGTACATTCTGGCCATCACTGACTACTTTTCCAAGTGGTTGGAACTAGCGGCACTGCCAGATAAAACTGCGATGAGTGTAGCCCGAGAGCTACACCGTTTCGTTTCCCGGTACGGGATTATGGACCGACTTCACTCGGATAGAGGGAAAGAATTCACGGCGCAAGTGATCCGTCACTTGTGTGAGTTCTGTGGAGTAAAGCAGACCTTCACGAGCGGGCACGCTCCGTGGAGTAATGCTCAGGTTGAAAGGGCAAACCGGACGGTCCGCAGTTTACTGTTGACCCTCACGCGACAACATCGGATGGAATGGGATGAGTGTCTTCCGGCTGTCATGCAGGCGTATAACTCGACTGTACATGCCAGCACGGGATACACCCCCAGTCTACTGATGCACTCGCGCTGTGAGAATCCGCGCTTGCCTGTAGATCTGCTCCTGACCCCACCGACTGAGACTCTGTTAGAGCGTAATGCTAGCTGTTACTCCGAGTACATCGAAGAGCAGAGGCTGCGCGTGCAGAGAGTCCACAGTCTCGTGAGAGAACACTTAGGAAAAGCCGCGACAATGCAGTCGCGCATGCATGAAAAGGGTGGTTTGCGACCCCATCGATACACAGTAGGCTCCGAAGTCTGGTATTACTACCCGGCTAACGTGACTAGTAAGCTAGGATCTCCCTGGATCGGCCCACTCCCAGTAGTTGGCGTCGATCTGGAGAAAAACCTAGTGAAAGTCCCGCTTCGAGGAGGTGAAAGGTGGATCAATGGCGCGAATGTAAAACCCGTTCGACGTTTGGAGAGTGGTGGTTTTCTATAGCCAGAAATAGAAATCATCCAGAAATCAGCAGTGTTGCATTCGTGGCGTAAGAAGTAACAGGAGGCCGCCCTGTGAAAATTACGGCTATGTAAATACTGTCTGACCCTCTAAACGGACGAACCATGGAGTCCGACTATTAGTAACACTGTAGAGTCAAAGAAGTTAGGCCGAGAGCCGTGGCCGTGAAGCTGGGGGAGAGTTAACCTCCCCGCCGGCATATCACGGGCCGGACAAATCTTATTGTCCAAGTCGGAGGGTAAAGCCCTGGCTGGAGGATGTGACGTCCAAGCTGGACGATCACGTCTTTGTCCAGCCCGGACTACACTTTGTCCAGATCGGAACAGTGGCGGGTTGTCCAGCTCGGACGACGCGACATTGTCCGGCTCGGACGAAGGTATTCTCCAGACTGGACGATAGATTGCCCGGGCCGCGGAGTCCAGGCATGACACTCGCGTAACTTTTGGATCGTCCGGTTCGGAGGATACGCCGTGTCATTGATGTAGGGAGTAAATAGATGATGGTGAGGGGTACGTTTCTCTCGTTAGGGGGTTGTTGAAAAACACCTGGCCGAGAAGAGAGACCCACCCTGGAAGCTGTTATACTATTAATTTCCAAGTCTCTAATGGAAAGACGAATAGTCAAAGTGAGGCAGTAGAGGTCTGTTAACAGCCTACCACTCTGCTAAATCACTGACTTCTATTCCGCAGGGCGCGGCTCTAACAAAGTCGCTGGAAATTGTCCAGCCCGGACGATTCCCGCCTTGTGTCAATACAGCATTAGCTAATAGTTGTTTGCACAACGAGAGGATTAAGCCGCCGCTGCTGACGCGGCCCGGCTAGTGGCGCCACGCAGTGGCAGAAAAGCACACTACCGGTGAGCTACTGAAACTGCGTGGGCGGATGGTCCAGTGGGCGCTGTCGCGTTAGCCTCTATCGACTGCGACACCTCTAATCCGCCGGCTTAGGTAATACTTAGCCGCGGGCGGGGTGATAAAGGCTAAAGTACTGCGCGGCGGTGCGCGTCGGTAGTATTCGCATCAGACAGGACTTAACCTTTTGTGGGGTAGGCAGCATCGCTCCTCCCTCGCAGAAGCCTGTCGATTTTCTGTTTTTCAGAGCGAACCACTGACGTGATGGAGAAGGGAGGAAAGGGCTCTGGCCCTGGTCCTCCCCCAGCCCACACTGAGACAACCTCCGATGACCCTGACGAGACCTCTCTGGAGGCTCTGTCCCTAGACAGTCCGGCTGTCAAGGGAGACGAGCCCACGGAGACGGAAACAACAGGCGAGGACAGCGAGGAGGAGCAGGAGGAATACCACCAGCCGTCTGGAGGTACCCCTGACTCTGACTCATCGCAGTCGACTATAGTCTCCGAGAAGGCTACTGTCAAGACTCGCTCGATGAAGTTGAGATCCGGCCTGGACCAACTTTCATCCGAGCTGGAGAAGGCAGAAGCTGGACCAGAGGCTATGGATGACTTGCCCGCCCCTGAACCGGAAGGTACCAGCTCTTCGGCTAAGCCTGCAAAGGCCAAGTCGGACAAGCTGATCACTCAGCGCGCGCCCAAGGGAGCGGTAGCCAAGGCTATCACTCGTCTTCGGCCCGGCTGTGTTCAGCTGTTGAGCCAAGTGCCGACCTCGCGGGCCGGACCGGACGCGGAGCTGGAGGAACGCTACGCAGGTTATTTTAAGGATTTCCTTGCGTGCGGTGCCCGATGCGTCGATCCGGACTGCCCCGCGAAGTACGTGTTCACGAGCGAGGCAAACCCGGCAACGTGGGAACATGGTCGCCCTAAACCCATGGCGAGCAAGAGCTACGACCGCGACAATGCTGTTTATCACCTCGAAAAATGGCATTTCGTGGACGAAGGTCATGCCTCCGTGACGGGCACCTGTAAAGAGCCAGGCTGTGAGTGGTCTCACTACCAAGTGACGCGCAAGGAAGCGTATGACCACCTCACCAAGGCTCACCCCGCGATGCCGGACAACCTGCGCCAGGCCAAGGCGACACAGATGAGAAAGAGCTACCTGGAACGCCCAAAGAATATCGTTGGTATGCTCTCCGAGGCGGAGGTCGCCGAGCTCTGTAAAGTTTTCAGAGCTCGTGAGGCCTTTGTTGAGGGGAAGGACATCGACGATGTTTTCCGTGCGGAGGTTTACGACGCGTATGAGCAGGTCCAGTCGCGACACTGCACATCGCTTCGTGAGCTGAGCCGGATCCAGGGCGGGGCAATGCCACTCGACGAGGATTCAGTAGCTTACTGCTGGAATACCTCGCTCGAGAGCATGGCGTTGAAGTCTTCTCTCGCCGGCGCCGTCAGCATCATGCGTGATGTTGTCCTCGCCGGAGAGGGAACACTTGGCTCTTGCGTGGAGATAGTCGACATGTCTTCCTCTTCTGCTGCTCCTGCTGCTCCGTCCAAGAGTAGCAAGAAAGCGAAAAGGAAGAAGAAGGCTACTTCCACGAGCTCGACCGCCCCAGCCGCCTCAGGGAAGGCCCCGGCTGAGTCCTCTGCGCCCTCCGCGGCAAAGAGCACCGCCGCGGCTGCCTCTGGCACACGCGCCGTTTCGTCGCCCCCTAAGGCCAAGTCCTGGTCTAAGGAGGTTGAGGAGGCGGAAGCGTCAGGTGAGCTGGCGGGGACGAGTACTTCCGTCGGGCCGTTCACTGCTGAGGAACTGAAGGCCGCAGGGTGGGAGCTTGCTCCTGCCAAGCGGGCTCGGTCTCTGTCAGCGGGGAGCAGCCGTGGCGGAGGTAAGAGAGGGCGGCGCATCTCTCCACCATCCCGCGGGACTCCTATGGATCAACGCCGGGTGGAGGAAGAGCAGCGACGCAGCAGCTTATCCCTGCACGAGCAGCTGAAGCTTCGGCAGGCTGAGCACAGGCAACCTGTTTCCCAGCGGGGAAGAGGAGCCAGTGCCAGTCGCGGAGCGACACGCGCGTCACGGCCTCAGGCTCGTAAAAGTCTTTACGAGGTGGGCTGGGACGTCGCGAACGCTTGTGACAAGGGGCATAAGTTCCTCTCGGAGAACGTGCAGCTGAAGCGCACGGAGAAGAAGAAGCAAAAGGATCTCGCCGCCGAGGTGGAGAACGCTTTGCCTCTTACTGCTCCGGGCCTTT
>Ga0209456_10001073_pt1 | contig 13578 bp, 6 predicted proteins | sample COG_11_FD_184755 | JGI IMG/M metagenome (GOLD analysis project Ga0209456, IMG submission 184755) | Pelagic marine sediment microbial communities from the LTER site Helgoland, North Sea, for post-phytoplankton bloom and carbon turnover... | ecosystem: Environmental > Aquatic > Marine > Neritic...
ACCCGTTACGTCCGTCGTACGGAAGTAAAACTGCGGACGGTAGCCCTTGAAGAACGGCGTGTGACGGCCACCCTCGTCTTTCGACAGAATGTATACCTCGGCCTCGAAACTGGTGTGCGGCGTAATCGTCTTCGGGTGCGCCAGTACCTGGCCACGCTCTACTTCATCACGCTTCGTACCACGCAACAACACACCTACGTTGTCACCTGCACGACCTTCATCAAGCAGCTTGCGGAACATCTCGACACCGGTACATACACTCTTGCCGGTCTCCTTGATACCCACGATCTCAAGCTCTTCACCCACTTTCACGATACCGCGCTCAACACGACCGGTAACCACCGTGCCACGACCGGAGATCGAAAACACATCCTCGATCGGCATCAGGAAAGGCTTGTCCGTATCACGCTCCGGCTCGGGGAAGTACTCATCCATCTCGGCAATCAGCTTCAGGATAGAAGGAATACCGATATCAGAGGTATCGCCATCAAGCGCCTTGAGTGCCGAACCTACGATGATAGGAATATCATCGCCCGGGAAATCATAAGAGCTCAGCAGCTCACGGATCTCCATATCAACCAGCTCGATCAACTCTTCATCGTCAACCTGGTCGGCCTTGTTCATGTAAACCATGATGTAAGGTACACCCACCTGGCGGGCCAGCAGGATGTGCTCACGCGTCTGCGGCATCGGGCCATCGGCCGCCGATACCACCAGGATCGCTCCGTCCATCTGCGCCGCACCCGTGATCATGTTCTTCACATAGTCAGCATGGCCCGGGCAATCCACGTGCGCGTAGTGACGATTGTCTGATTCGTACTCAACATGCGCGGTCGCAATCGTGATTCCACGTTCACGCTCTTCAGGGGCGTTGTCGATTTGATCATAATCGATAAAATCACCACCACGTGCTTCTGCACATATCTTGGTCATCGCCGCCGTCAACGTCGTCTTGCCATGATCTACGTGACCAATCGTTCCCACGTTTACGTGGGGCTTTGTTCTTTCAAATTTTTCCTTGGACATGCCAATTTACCTCTTCGTAGCCGGTCCGCGACCTAGGCGATCTTTTTAACGATTTCTTCGACAACACTCGCCGGCGCTTCGGCGTAGTGATCGAATTCCATGGTGTAAGTTGCACGACCCTGGGTCTGAGACCTCAGGTCAGTCGAATAACCAAACATTTCTGAAAGCGGGATGTGTGCATTGACAACTTTGCCTGAAGGACAATCTTCCATGCCCTGCAAAATGCCACGGCGGCGGCTTACGTCACCCATCACGTCACCCATGTAATCTTCGGGCGTGACAACTTCAACTTTCATCATAGGTTCAAGCAGTACCGGAGATGCGATTTTGGCGGCATTTTTAAAGGCCATTGAGCCAGCGACCTTAAACGCCATCTCGTTGGAGTCAACCTCGTGATATGAACCATCATAAAGTTCAACACGAACATCAACCACCGGATATCCTGCGATAACACCGTTTTGCAATGCCTCGTTGATACCTTTATCAACAGAACTGATATATTCCTTGGGTATCGCACCACCGACAATCTGGTTATCAAACTCATAACCTTCACCCGGCTTCAGGGGCATGAGGCGAATCTTGGCGTGACCATACTGACCACGACCACCTGACTGTTTAACAAACTTGCCTTCTGCCTCGACCGATTTGCGAATCGTTTCACGGTGCGCAACCTGCGGACGACCGACATTGGCCTCAACATTGAATTCACGACGCATGCGATCTACCAGTATATCCAGGTGCAATTCACCCATACCGGAAATAATCGTCTGGCCTGACTCTTCATCGGTCGCAACACGAAACGAGGGATCTTCCTGGGCTAATTTACCCAGCGCGATACCCATCTTTTCCTGGTCGCTCTTAGTCTTGGGCTCAACGGCGACCGAGATCACAGGCTCCGGAAACTCCATGCGCTCCAAGGTAATGACATTTTTCAGGTCACAAAGCGTGTCACCGGTTGTTACATCTTTCAGGCCGACCGCAGCAGCGATATCGCCAGCACGAACTTCCTTGAGCTCCTCACGGCTATTGGCATGCATCTGGAGGATACGACCAATACGTTCCTTTTTGCCCTTGACCGGGTTGTAAAGAAAATCACCGGAGTTCAGAACACCTGAATACACCCTGAAAAATGTCAGCGTTCCCACAAAAGGATCGGTTGCAATTTTGAAGGCAAGTGCAGAAAACGGTTCTTTGTCGTCACTATTGCGGATACCCTCTTCTTCATTCTCAAGAATACCTGCGATTGCGGGCACATCAATCGGAGATGGCATCAATTCAACAACCGAATCAAGCAAAGCCTGAACACCCTTGTTCTTGAACGCGGTGCCACACAAACACGGAACGATATCGTTATTCAAGGTACCTAAACGCAAACCCTTGACTATTTGCTCCAAGGAAAGAGTGCCCTCTTCAAGGTAAGCCTCCATCAATTCTTCAGAGGCTTCGGCGGCCATTTCCACCATGTATTCATGCGCCGCTTCGGCCTTGGCCTTCAATTCTTCAGGAATCTCACGTGAATCATACGTAACACCCTGGTTTGATTGATCCCAGAAAATGGCTTTCATCTTGACCAGGTCCACAATACCCTCGAAACCCTCTTCAGCACCAATGGGTAACTGGATGGGTACCGCACGTGCGCCAAGACGACTTTTAATCTGCTCAACTACGCGGAAAAAATCTGCGCCGGTGCGGTCCATCTTGTTGATGAACGCCATACGCGGAACGTTGTATCGGGTCGCCTGGCGCCAAACTGTTTCTGATTGGGGCTGTACACCACCAACTGCACAAAATACGGCTACCGTACCATCCAGCACACGCAGGGAACGTTCGACCTCAATTGTGAAATCAACGTGGCCCGGTGTATCAATGATATTGATCCGGTGCTCTTTGAACTGCTGATCCATTCCACTCCAGAAACAAGTGGTTGCGGCAGACGTGATCGTAATACCGCGCTCCTGCTCCTGCTCCATCCAGTCCATGGTGGCATTACCATCGTGAACCTCACCGATCTTGTGTGAAACACCGGTGTAGAAAAGAATTCGTTCAGTCGTCGTCGTCTTACCGGCATCAATATGAGCCATGATGCCGATGTTGCGATACCTTTCAATTGGCGTGTTACGGGCCACTATAATTTCCTTTAATTCCTGCTACCAACGGTAGTGAGAAAAGGCCTTATTGGCCTCTGCCATACGGTGGGTGTCTTCACGTTTCTTAACAGCTGAACCGCGTTGCTCTACCGCATCAAGCAGCTCACCTGCCAGCCGCTGGGGCATGCTCTTTTCACCACGCTTGCGCGCAGCTTCAATAATCCAGCGCATTGCCAGGGTCTGGCGGCGCTTGGGCCTAACCTCAACTGGCACCTGGTAAGTAGCACCACCAACACGGCGAGACTTTACCTCGACCATCGGGCTTACGTTTTCCAGTGCAGTTTCAACCAGCTCCACTGCGGTGGCGCTTTTGTTCTTGTCTTCAATGGTTGTAATCGCTCCGTAAACGATGCGTTCCGCCACTGACTTTTTGCCACTGCTCATAACCATGTTGACAAACCGGGTTATCATTTCACTACCGAACTTCGGGTCCGGCAGAATTTCACGTGCAAAATTTGAATGTTTTCTAGACATTTTGTTACCTGATCCTTAAATGATCCGTATTATTTCTTGGGCCGCTTGGCGCCATACTTTGAACGCCCCTGACGACGATCACTTACACCTGAAGTATCAAGGCTGCCACGGACGGTGTGATAACGAACACCCGGGAGGTCTTTTACACGACCGCCACGGATAAGAACCACACTATGCTCCTGCAGGTTGTGACCCTCACCACCTATGTAGCTGGTTACTTCAAAACCGTTTGTTAACCTGACACGCGCAACCTTACGTAAAGCGGAGTTAGGCTTTTTGGGTGTGGTTGTATATACACGTGTACATACACCACGTTTTTGCGGACAGCCTTCAAGTGCAGGCACGCCACTCTTGTATATTTTTGGCTTGCGAGGTGAGCGTACCAATTGATTAATAGTCGTCATAAACCTTTTTACCCAGTAAAAATTAAAATGGCAAAAAACAAAAACGACAGGCGGGATCAGAAACCCCAGCCTGTCGAAGGCCGCGAATTCTACGCAGGCCTTCCTACAATGTCAAATGCCCAACCCCTGCCTGTATGGCTTGGATTGAGCACCCATGAATCCGGCCCACGCGCCGGCGACATCGGCTATCCGTAATGACCGCAAGCTGTTTTGTCAGAACAGCCCCTGCCATTCGGCCCCTCTTTTGAAGGGATTGAATTACTTAGCCGAGCAATTATGACAGGCCTATCATCAATAGGCAACAGTAAAAATGATATTACGGTAACTTTTCTTGTATATCTTAATCGTGACTTTGGATGTCACAAAAAACGGGATCCGGATTACACCCGGACCCCGTTTCTGACTCTCACAAGGCCTGTTTATTCTTTGGCGGTTGTTTCGGTTGTATCGTCCAGTTCACCAAACTCTTCCGCTGCAACGGCCGCGGCCAATGCTGCCAGATCGATTTCAGGATCTTCCTCTGGCGGTCGTTTACGTGAACTATGGAAGGCCATACCGGTACCAGCCGGAATCAAACGGCCAACGATGACATTTTCCTTCAGGCCACGCAGGTGATCGGTTGTGCCACGTACAGCGGCCTCCGTCAGTACCCGGGTTGTTTCCTGGAAAGATGCCGCAGAAATAAATGACTCTGTGGCGAGCGAAGCCTTGGTAATACCCAATAGCAACCGCTGATATTCAGCAGGCTCGCCACCATCTCTTTCCGTGATGGCATTGGCATCTTTGACACGCGCCACATCAAGCTGTTCTCGCATAAGCAGTTTTGTATCACCCGATTCACGAATCTCGGCTTTACGCAACATCTGCCTGACAATGACCTCGATGTGCTTGTCGTTGATTTTTACACCCTGGAGGCGGTACACGTCCTGGATTTCCTTGGTTAAATAATCAGACAATGCTTCAACACCCATCAACCTGAGAATGTCATGCGGATTTGGTTCGCCATCAGCAATGGTCTCACCTTTCTCCACACGCTCACCTTCAAACACGATCAGGTGACGCCACTTTGGAATCAGGTCTTCATACTGCTCGCCATCATCCTGTGTTATGACGACTCGCTGCTTACCTTTTGTTTCTTTTCCAAAGCTGAAAATACCGGAAACTTCGGCGAGTATTGCAGACTCTTTTGGCTTACGTGCTTCAAAAAGATCGGCAACACGCGGTAAACCACCGGTAATATCACGGGTCTTGGACGATTCCTGGGGAATACGTGCGATTACGTCACCGACTGCAACTTCCTGCCCATCCTGGATACCCACGATTGAAAGCGCCTGCAGGAAATACTGTGCGGGAATCTCCGTTCCAGCCAGATACAACGGCTTGCCTTTCTTGTCGCTCAGACTGACCATGGGTTTCAGGTCTTTACCAGAACCGCCGCGCTGCTTGGGATCTGTGACGATCAAACTGCTCAGGCCGGTGATTTCATCGACGGTTTCATTTACGGTAACACCCTCGACAAAGTCGTGGAAACCGACGATACCTGCAACTTCCGTAATAATCGGATGCGTGTGCGGATCCCAGTTGGCCACGACCTGGCCTGACTCGACTTTATCCTGATCACGTATTGAAACGATCGCACCGTAAGGAATTTTGTAACGTTCCTTCTCGCGTCCGTGCTCATCAATTACCGATAGCTCACCCGACCGCGATACCGCGACCAGCTTTTTGTCCGCATTTACAACCGACTTAAGATTATGCAGGCGAACTGTGCCACCGGACTTGGTCTGGATATGATCAACAGCTGCAGCACGTGATGCGGCACCACCGATATGGAAGGTACGCATTGTCAGCTGTGTGCCCGGCTCACCAATTGACTGGGCAGCAATAACACCTACTGCCTCGCCAAGATTTACCAGCTTGCCACGAGCGAGGTCTCGACCATAACAGTAGGCGCATACGCCGTAACGGGTTTCACAGGTTATGGTTGAGCGTACCAGAAGTCGGTCCACGCCTTCCCTTTCAAGGGTATCAACCCACTTCTCATCTAAAAGCACGTTTCGTTCGCACAATACTTCATCGGTGCCTGGCTTCAGAACGTCAGCCGCCGTCATGCGGCCAAGAACACGTTCACTGAGCGCCTCCACGACGTCACCACCTTCAACAATCGGCATCATGGTCAAACCATTATGGGTGCCGCAATCGATTTCAGTGGTAACCAGGTCCTGTGCCACGTCAACCAAACGACGTGTCAGATAACCCGAGTTAGCGGTCTTCAAAGCCGTATCCGCCAGGCCCTTTCGCGCACCATGGGTCGAGATAAAGTACTGTAGAACGTCCAGACCTTCACGGAAGTTCGCCGTGATTGGCGTTTCAATAATGGAACCATCCGGTTTCGCCATCAGGCCACGCATACCGGCGAGCTGTCTTATCTGTGCGGCGGAACCACGGGCGCCTGAATCGGCCATGATGAAGATCGAGTTCATGGAATCCTCTTCAACCTCTTCGCCTTTCAGGTTCCTGGCGGCGGTTTTACCCATACCGCTCATCATGGCCTTGGCAACCTGTTCATTGGTTCGCGACCAGATATCAACTACCTTGTTGTAGCGCTCACCTGCGGTCACGAGGCCTGAAATGTACTGGTTCTGGATTTCAATAACCTCGTTATCTGCGGTCTCAAGTATGTCCTTCTTCTCATCGGGAATCACGAGATCTTCGATACCAATTGATATGCCGGCGATTGTTGCGTAACGGAACCCCGTGTACATCAGGCGGTCAGCAAAAACGACCGTCTTTTTCAGACCCAACCGCCGATAGCATGAATTGATCAACCCCGAAATCTGCTTTTTCTTTAAGGCTACATTCAACAAGTGGAATGGCATGCCAACCGGACGAATCTCTGCCAGCAAAGCGCGGCCAACCGTAGTTGTAATGAGGTTGGTCTCATGCCTTTCCTCACCAAGTTCGGAAATAATCGTCTCATCGATGCGAACGTGAATTTTCGCATGCACATCAACTGCACGGTTCTCATAAGCGCGATGCACTTCGGCTATGTCGGAAAAATACATTTCCTCACCGGGAACACCCGCCAGTTCACGTGTCATGTAGTACAGGCCAAGCACAACATCCTGGGTCGGAACAATAATCGGTTCACCATTCGCTGGCGAAAGAATATTGTTTGATGACATCATCAATGTACGTGCTTCAAGCTGCGCTTCGATTGAGAGCGGCACATGAACAGCCATCTGGTCGCCATCGAAGTCGGCGTTAAAAGCAGTACAGACCAGCGGATGTAACTGTATCGCCTTGCCTTCAATCAACACGGGTTCAAACGCCTGGATACCAAGACGGTGCAGGGTTGGTGCGCGGTTTAACAGGACCGGGTGCTCACGGATGACTTCCGAAAGAATATCCCAGACCTCGGCACGTTCTGTTTCAACCAGCTTCTTGGCGGCCTTGATAGTTGCCGCCATGCCACGTAACTGTAACTTGCTGAATATGAATGGCTTGAATAACTCCAGCGCCATCTTCTTCGGCAGACCGCATTGATGCAACTTAAGCGTCGGACCAACCACGATAACGGAGCGGCCAGAGTAGTCTACTCGTTTACCGAGCAGGTTCTGACGGAAACGGCCCTGCTTGCCCTTGATCATATCGGCAAGGGATTTCAAGGGACGGCGGTTGGTGCCTGTGATAGCGCGGCCACGACGACCATTGTCGAGCAAGGCATCCACGGATTCCTGGAGCATGCGTTTTTCATTACGCACGATGATATCCGGCGCATTCAGCTCGAGCAGGCGCTTCAGACGGTTATTCCGGTTGATAACACGCCGGTAAAGATCATTCAGATCCGAGGTAGCGAAACGGCCGCCATCCAGTGGCACCAATGGACGCAGGTCGGGAGGCAGGACCGGCAATACGGTCATGACCATGTACTCAGGACGGTTACCTGAATCAATGAATGCTTCAACCAATTTTACACGCTTTGAAAAACGCTTGAGTTTGGTCTCTGAACGCGTTCCACCAATATCTTCACGCAATTGCTGCAGTTCTTCATTCAGGTTTATGGTGCGCAGTAATTCAAAAATCGCCTCTGCGCCCATTTTGGCTACAAACTCATCACCAAACTCTTCAACAGCATCGAGATACTGCTCGTCGGTCAGCAAAGTTCCCCGCTCAAGGGTGGTCATACCTTCATCGAGCACAACATAGGATTCAAAATACAGAATCCGCTCAATATCACGCAAGGTCATGTCAAGCATAAGACCGATACGTGACGGCAATGATTTCAGAAACCAGATATGTGCAACCGGACTGGCGAGATCAATGTGTGCCATACGTTCGCGACGAACCTTGGTCAGGGTCACCTCCGTACCACATTTTTCACAAACAACGCCACGGTGCTTCATGCGCTTGTACTTACCGCACAGGCACTCGTAATCCTTGATAGGACCGAAAATGGATGCACAGAACAAACCATCACGCTCCGGCTTAAATGTCCGGTAGTTGATGGTTTCAGGTTTTTTAACCTCGCCGAATGACCATGAACGAATCAGATTCGGCGGAGCCAACCCTATCCGGATTGTGTCAAAATTCAGCGGCTGGCGCTGACGATTATAGAGATTAAGTAAGTCTCTCATCGCATATCTCCAAGGGGCCTGTTAACACTTACCAGGTCGCTGCGTTGCCGGCCCAAATGGTGCCAGGCAAGGCGCGAGGAAAGTGGTTTGGTAACTCCAAATGATTGACGAGCAACGTGGCATGGGGCCAATTGGGACGACAACCCGGAGGGACGGAGCCCATTTTGCTCACTACGGCGTCTCTCTGCACTAAAGTATATTGAATACATTACGTTTATCGTTCCTTGTATTGATCAAAATGGACTTCCGTCGCAGCGACCTGGTAAGTGTTAACAGGCCCTGACATCACGTTTCTTCGAGTTCGATGTTGATAGCCAACGAGCGAATTTCTTTAACCAATACGTTAAAGGATTCAGGCATGCTTGCCGTCATCTCGTGGTTTCCATCGACTATGTTTTTGTACATCTGGTTACGCCCGGAAACATCATCGGACTTAACCGTCAACATCTCCTGTAACGTGTATGCTGCACCATAGGCTTCAAGTGCCCAGACTTCCATCTCACCAAATCGCTGGCCACCGAACTGGGCTTTACCACCGAGTGGTTGTTGCGTGACAAGGCTGTAAGGGCCGGTCGAGCGCGCATGCATCTTGTCATCAACCAGGTGATTCAACTTCAGCATATACATGTAACCAACCGTCACCGGGCGATCAAATGGGTCTCCGGTTCGACCGTTATACAATATGGTCTGGCCAGACGCCGGTAACCCTGCCATTTCTAAAAGGCTTTTGATCTCAGGCTCAGGTGCGCCGTCAAAAACGGGGGTCGCCATCGGCACACCAGCTTTCAGGTTATAAGCCATCTCCTTGATTTCAGCAGCAGAGAAACTGTTCATGTTGACACGGCCTTTCTGATCGCTGTTGTATATATCGCCAAGGAACTTACGCAGCTCTTCGGTTTTTGCATTTTGCTCGAGCATATCCGTAATTCGATGTCCGAGACCTTTTGCTGCCCAACCCAGATGAGCTTCCAGCACCTGGCCAATATTCATACGCGATGGAACACCCAACGGGTTGAGTACAACATCAACGGGCGTGCCATCTTCCATGTAAGGCATGTCCTCCTGCGGGACAATCATGGAGATAACACCCTTATTACCATGACGGCCGGCCATCTTGTCGCCAGGCTGAATACGACGTTTAACGGCCATGTAGACCTTGACCATCTTGAGTACGCCCGGGGCCAGATCATCTCCTCGTGTTATCTTGCCTTTCTTCTCTTCGAACCTTTCGTCAAATACCTTGTGCTGGTCTTTAATCTGGTCGGCGAGCTGTTCAATCAAATCATTCGCATCATTGTCTTTCATGCGTATTTTGAATTTATCATCCGCTTCGAGACCGGAAAGGTACTCTGCAGTAATCACAGTACCCTTCTTAAGACCATTCGGGCCCTTGTCCGCGACTTTTCCTAACAGGCCGTTTTCCAGGCGTTGGAATATCGCAGCTTCAACGATCCTCAACTGGTCATCAAGATCTTTTCTGACCTGGCGCAGCTGGTCTTTCTCGATGGAAATCGCACGCTGATCCTTTTCTACGCCATCACGGGTGAAGACCTGCACGTCGATGACGGTGCCATCACTACCGGATGAGACACGTAATGAAGTGTCTTTAACATCTGACGCTTTCTCGCCGAATATGGCACGCAGCAGTTTTTCTTCCGGTGTCAACTGGGTCTCACCTTTTGGTGTTACCTTGCCGACCAGGATATCGCCGGCCTTGACCTCTGCACCGATGTAAACAATTCCTGACTGGTCCAGCTTGTTCAGGTTGTGCTCACCGACATTTGGAATATCTGCGGTGATTTCCTCTGAACCGAGTTTGGTGTCACGTGCCACGCAGGTCAGTTCCACGATATGGATGGTCGTGAAGCGGTCTTCCTGCACTACGCGTTCTGAAATAAGGATCGAATCCTCAAAGTTATAACCATTCCATGGCATAAACGCGATCAACATGTTTTGACCCAGGGCCAGCTCACCGAGATCGGTCGACGGGCCATCAGCCAATACATCACCCTTACTAACCGAATCACCAACATTCACCAACGGACGCTGGTTCATACAGGTGTTCTGATTAGAGCGCTGATATTTAACCAGGTTGTAAATATCCACACCGGGATCACCCACGGGAACTTCATCTTCATTGGCATGGACAACAATACGCCCGGCATCAACCTGGTCAACGACACCACCGCGCTTGGCGACAGCAGTTACGCCTGAATCCGTAGCCACAACACGCTCCATGCCGGTTCCCACCAATGGCTTTTCGGCGATCAGTGTCGGCACAGCCTGACGCTGCATATTTGAGCCCATCAAGGCACGGTTGGCGTCATCGTGCTCAAGGAAGGGTACGAGCGATGCTGCCACGGAAACAATCTGCTTCGGCGACACATCCATGTAGTTGACTTCACCCGGTTCTTTAAGTGTGAATTCACCCATATGCCGGCAAGGAATAAAGTCGTCTACGAATTTACCATTGTCATCGAGCGTGGCGTTGGCCTGAGCGATAACAAAGTCGCCCTCGACAATAGCGGAAAGATATTCCACATCACTGGTAACTTTTCCTTTGATTACTTTGCGGTAAGGTGTTTCCAGAAAGCCATAATCGTTGGTCCTGGCATATACCGCGAGTGAATTTATCAACCCGATATTCGGGCCTTCCGGAGTTTCGATAGGGCACACCCGGCCGTAATGGGTCGGGTGAACATCACGGACCTCAAATCCAGCGCGCTCGCGGGTCAAACCACCCGGGCCCAGAGCGGAAACACGGCGCTTGTGGGTTACTTCCGACAAGGGATTATTCTGATCCATGAACTGGCTAAGCTGGCTTGAACCAAAAAACTCCTTGATGGCAGCAGCTACCGGTTTGGCATTGATCAGTTCCTGCGGAGAAAGGTCTTCGCTTTCAGCCACTGACAAGCGCTCGCGGACTGCGCGCTCAACCCTGACTACACCCACTCGGAAGACGTTTTCGGTCATTTCACCCACGCTACGTACGCGCCGGTTACCGAGGTGGTCAATATCGTCAACAGTTCCGTTGCCGTTGCGGATATCAATCAGCACTTTCAATACGGCGAGAATATCCTCGCGGTCCAATACACCCGGACCGGTTATATCTTCTCGTCCAACACGACGGTTAAACTTCATCCGGCCTACGCCGGACAGGTCATAGCGCTCCTCGGTGAAGAACAGGTTTTTGAACAGGTTTTGCGCCGCCTCTTTGGTCGGTGGCTCACCCGGGCGCATCATGCGGTAAATTTCTACCAGTGCTTCAAGCTCGTTGGTAGAGGAATCTATATTCAGGGTGTTTGAAATGTATGGGCCCTGGTCGAGGTCATTAACGTACAGAACTTCGAATTTCTTAATACCCATTTCGCGAAGGTTGAGTAGTAATTCCTCGGTGATTTCAGCGTTGGCGTCGGCCAGAACTTCGCCAGACTCCTTGTCAACCAGCCCTCTCGCAATAATTTTTCCATGCAGGTAATCATCGGGTACCTGCAATGCTTTAATACCCGCGTCATTGATCAACTTGACGTGTCGTGCAGTAATGCGTTTACCGTAAGGGACAATGACCTTGCCTTTCTTGTCCACGATATCGAACAAGGCAGACTCACCACGCAGACGTTCCGGAATCAACTCCAGTTTTGCACCGTCTTTGAGCAATGTAACGTGGCTCGTTTCAAAGAACGTCTCCAGTATTTCTTCGTTATTCATGCCCAGCGCACGAAGCAATACTGTCACTGGTAACTTCCTGCGTCTGTCGATACGGGTGAAAATGCCATCTTTGGCATCGAACTCGAAATCAAGCCAGGAGCCACGGTATGGGATAACGCGCGCAGAAAAAAGCAGCTTCCCGCTTGAATGGGTTTTACCCTTGTCGTGGTCAAAAAACACGCCGGGCGAACGGTGCAATTGTGAAACGATAACACGCTCTGTACCGTTGATTACAAAGGTACCGGTTTTGGTCATCAGGGGCAGGTCGCCCATGTAGACCTCCTGTTCTTTAACGTACTTCACAGGCTTTTGCTTGGCTGAGCTTTCCTTGTCATATATGACCAGGCGAACCTTGACGCGTAAGGGCGCCGCATAGGTCATGCCACGTAACTTACATTCGCGGACATTAAATGGTGGGTTCCCAAGTTTATAGCTGACATATTCCAGTGCAGCATTGCGGGAGTACGATACGATCGGAAAAACCGACTTCAACGCACCGTGCAATCCACGTTCGCGTCTATCGTTCGGTTCTGTTTCAAGTTGCAGGAATTCCGCATAGGACCTGATCTGGGTCTGCAAAAGGTTCGGCACATCCAGAATGGCCTGGCTACTACCAAAATCCTTACGGATACGCTTTTTCTCAGTAAATGAGTAATTCATGTTCCCAACCACCTCATTGCGACCCGGGCTATGGTCGCGTCATATAATGACAAGCAGAAACAGGCCGGGGATGTAAATCCCCAGCCGGTTTCTTCTTACTTCTCGTAAATCAAGAATCTTGACTTACTTAACTTCTACGGTAGCGCCTGCCTCTTCGAGTTTCTTCTTCAACTCTTCAGCTTCTGCTGCCTCAATACCTTCTTTAACCGCAGTCGGTGCGCCCTCAACAAGATCCTTGGCTTCTTTCAGGCCCAATCCTGTGATTTCACGTATTGCCTTAATCACCGGAACCTTGCTGGAACCGAAAGATGTCAGCATAAGGCTGAATTCCGTCTGTTCAACTGCTTCAGCTGCTTCAGCTGCAGGTCCGGCGGCCACGGCTACCGGAGCAGCAGCAGACACACCAAACTTTTCTTCCATTGCGCTGATCAGATCAACTACATCCATCACGCTCATGTTAGAAATGGTATCTAAAATATCTTCTTTTGAAACGGCCATTGTCGTCTCTCCTAAATGTCAATT
>Ga0209456_10001075_pt1 | contig 13576 bp, 10 predicted proteins | sample COG_11_FD_184755 | JGI IMG/M metagenome (GOLD analysis project Ga0209456, IMG submission 184755) | Pelagic marine sediment microbial communities from the LTER site Helgoland, North Sea, for post-phytoplankton bloom and carbon turnover... | ecosystem: Environmental > Aquatic > Marine > Neritic...
AAGTGTTACGACAAACGCCCTGTCGGGCGCGGTGAAGTACCAGTATGTCCCGACGGCGGCGGCAACGATCAAGATGGCGACAACAATGTAGCTCGCGATTCTGTCCGCGACCTGCACGTACGTTGGACGCGCGTATCGAGCGCGCTCACTCATGCGGCTGATTGTTCCGAGCGTTGTGTCGCTGCCGGTCGTCTCGACCCGCAGCTGAATCATGCTGTCGAGATTAATACTACCTGCCAGCAGTGGGTCCCCGATCGATTTGGACTTGGGCGTAGCTTCCCCCGTCAACAAAGCCTCGTCGACTGCCGTTTCACCATCAACCAGTATTCCGTCGGCCGCTATCGACTCTCCGGGTCGTACCAACACAACGTCGCCCGCTACGAGTTGGCTGCATGGAATCGTAGTCTGTCCATCCGCGCCACAACGCGTCACGGTGTTTGGCAGGACATTTGATAACGCGGTACTACGGTCAATCGAGCGATGTCGGGCGCGCATTTCCAGGAACCGGCCGAGTGTCAGGAAAAATACGAACATGACGACCGAGTCAAACCACACGGCCGGCGCCTTGGTCACGGTGGCATAGATAGAGCCACCATATGCGGCCGTGATCGCTATAGAGACGGGCAAATCCATTCCCGGCGCGTGCGCCAATACACCTCGCCAGGCACTCCTGAAAAATGGCCGCGCAGAATAGAAGACCACCGGAGTCGTAACCGCGAAACTCACCCAGCGCAGAAAGAGCTGCATGTCCGGTTCCATTCCCTGGAAGTCACCGGCATAGAGTCCGACAGCGAACATCATGACCTGCATCATGCCGAGCGATGCCACGAGCAGCCGTTTCAACGCGGCGCGTTGTTCGAGCAGTTCGGGGCGTGCCGCAGACTCTGGTGCGAGCGGCTGCGGGTCGTAGCCGAGATTGGCCAGGGTGGCCAATATTCCGCCGAGACCAAGCTCGGCTGTGTGCCAACTCACCCGCAATCGATGTGTCACCGGATTTATGTCAGCACTGAGAATTCCGGGTACGCGCGCCATCGTTGTCTCGATGAGCCAACTGCAGGCCGCGCAGTACATTCCGCCTGCATAGATCGTTGCCTCTGCCGTACCGTCGCTCGATTCAGCGAATGCAGCAAGCATGTCCTCGCGGTCGTATATCTGCCATTCGGCGGCGTCATCAGCAGGGCGCCCTACACCGGGCTGCGGTGCTTCACGCATGGCGTAGTAGTTCGACATGCCTGTGTCACGAATCAGTTCGGCCACAGCCTTGCAGCCAGGGCAACAGACGGGTTTCGATTCGCCGTCTATCTCGACAAGGTAATTATCGCGAGGGTCGATGGGTAGCGCGCAGTGGAAACAGGCGCCAACGCTCATTGCGGTTGTTGCTGAAGGTATTCCGGCAGGACAGGTTCAGCCGTGCTCGTCGCGACGTACACCATGTACAAGCTTGCGCTCACCGATATGCCGAGCAACACAATGATGAACCACGGCCAGAAGTGGCGATACCAGGGTTGTGTGTCTTGCTCAGTCATTACGTTGTCGGGCCAAGGAAGCGGCTGTCCTCCGTCACCGATACCCCGGTATCGTCGGCAGCCGTCACAGAGAATGTAATGTTCATAATGCCATAGGCGTTTTTGCGGTCGGTACGCGCCCGGACCGGCAGGGACAGGACAGCCCCGCCTTTGACCGTGAATTTATCGGCAACACCGTCCAGCGTCAGTCCAGGGACGCCGTCGACGGACAGGTGAAAATCGCGCGCGTCATTGCTCTGGTTGATGACCTTGACCGTATATATGTTCTCGATCAGGCCGCCCGGCAATTCACGGTACAGGGCGTTGCGGTCGCGTATGACGTCGAGCATGATTGGGGTGCGGGTGGCCATCGATGTAATCAGCGCGGTCATCAGGACCGTCAGCAGGGTGGCATACACGAACATCCTCGGTCGCAGGACACGCGTCTTCTCGCCCTGCATAGAGCGCTCAGTCGTATAGCGGACAAGCCCACGCGGGTAGTCCATCTTGTCCATGACCGAGTCGCAGGCATCGATGCAGGCCGCACAGGCGATGCAGTCGTACTGCAGACCGTCGCGGATATCGATTCCCGTGGGGCACACCTGCACGCAGAGATGACAGTCGATGCAATCACCGAGGCCTTCAGCTTTGCGATCAGCCGATCGCTTGCGGCCACCGCGCGGTTCACCACGCTGCTCGTCGTAGGAAATGATCAGAGTGTCATGGTCGAACATCGCGCTTTGAAAGCGCGCATAGGGACACATGTACTTGCAAACCTGTTCGCGCATGTACCCGGCGTTGCCGTAGGTGGCAAAACCGTAGAAGAGCCCCCAGAACAAGGTCCAGCCGCCGACGTTAAGTGCGAGGATATCGACGCCAAGCTGGCGGATGGGCATGAAATAGCCAACAAACGTAAAGCCGGTCCACAGGGAGAATGCGATCCAGAGCAGTTGTTTGGATCCCTTGCGACGCAGCTTGTTCCAGGTCCATGGCGCCTTGTCGAGCTTCATGCGCTGTGAGCGTGTCCCTTCAGTCCACTGCTCCATCCAGATGAATGCTTCGGTCCACACTGTTTGCGGGCAGGCGAAGCCACACCACAGCCTGCCGCCCAGCGCTGTGAAGAAGAACAGCGCGAAGGCCGCCATCATCAACAGCCACGCGAGATAGATAAAGTCCTGCGGCCAGAGCGTCAGGCCGAGCAGGTAGAATTTGCGTGCCGGCAGATCGAACAGGAATGCCTGGCGGTCGTCCCACATTAGCCACGGAACGATATAAAACAGGCCGAGCAACGAATAGGTGGCCAGCTTGGACAGCTTGGCAAAGCGGCCGTCGATCTCGCGCGGATAAATTTTCTTGGCGCTTTCGTAGAGCGCCGCGGCGCGCGGCCGATCAGTCTGTGTGGGTTGGCTCATTGGTTGAGCTGGTCGCGTTTCGGGGCAGTCCGTACCAGCCAGGCCGTAATCGCAGAACAACCGGCTGAAATGATCCAGAAGAAGAAAAATCCGATGGCGTAGCCACTCTGGCGGCCAACGTCGATATCGACCGTTGCCAGTAACTCTACGGGATCGAATAGGGCAAAAAATACCATCGTCGCGACCGAAGCCGCGAGAAATGAAATCCAGATGACCGTCGCAACCGCCTGCTTGTTACGACTCCACTGCCTCGCGCCTCTGTACTTTTCCTGAATCACTGCAGTTCATTGAACGCTTATTGCGACAGGCTGTAAACATAGGCGGCCAGGATTCTCGTACGATTCTCGCCAAGAAACTCGCCGTGTGCGGGCATTTGTCCCTGTCGGCCCTGCTCGATCGCGGTTCGAATGGCTTCTGCCGAGGAGCCATAAAGCCAGATGTCATCCGTCAGGTTTGGCGCGCCCAAGACAGGGTTGCCTGTACCGGTCGGCAAGTGGCATGCCGCACAAAACGTCGTGAACTGAGTCCTGGCATTTTCGGTGCCATCGCCGGCCTCGACGATTCCGGAGAGACTCTGCACGTAGTTGACCATGTCATCGACAGCCTCGCCCGATCCGAGTATTTGAGCCCATGGTGTCATGATGGCGTTACGTCCGAGTGTGATTGACGTGATGATGTCTTTCTCGCTGTTACCCCACTGCCAGTCAGTGTCGGTGAGGTTGGGATAGCCGGTAGCGCCACGCGCATCTGAGCCATGGCAGGTGGTGCAATAGCTGGCGAACAGGCTTGCACCCAGTTTCTGCGCGTCGGGATCCGCCACCAGGGTCTCAAATTCCATGCCGGCGAAGCGTTCGTAGATCGGCGCATAGCGCGCTTCAGCCGCCTGCATTTCATCTTCGTACTGGCCTTCCTGGCTCCATCCAAAGACCCCGTCGAAGGCACCGATGCCGGGATACACGATCATGTAACCCACTGCCCATGCAATCGTGATGAAGTACAGATACAGCCACCATTTTGGTGCCGGGTTGTTCCACTCTTCGAGGTCGCCGTCCCACACGTGACCGACGAGGTCTTCGTCTTCCTTGTTTTGTGGCCCCTGTTTACCCGCCCAGCTGATCAGGTAGACGCACCAGATAACGAACGCGATCGTGCCGGCCGCAACGAACCAGGCCCAGAATGCAGGCATCAGTTTTTCTCCTGTCCGTTGGTAGTCATGTGTTGATCCTCTTCGAGAGGCAGCGCCGCGCTGGCGTCAAAGTCAGCTCTGCGGCGGCTGCTCCAGGCCCAGACAACAAGCCCGACAAATGCAAACAGCAGTACGGCAGTCAAAAATCCGCGGAGGTCGTTGATATCCATTGATCCTTACCTGCGTGCCCTGCGATTGATACCGAGTTCCTGCAAATACGCGATGAGTGCGTCCATTTCTGTCAGCCCGTCGACGTCACCGGCGGCGGATGCTATTTGCTCGTCCGTATAAGGGTCGCCAAGAAGCCTGAGAACGCGCAACTTTGCTGTTACCAATTCAGGGTCCACCTGGTTCTGCTCCAGCCACGGATACGCCGGCATATTGGATTCGGGGACCAGTGCCCGCGGGTCAAGCAGGTGTAGCCGTTGCCAGTCATCGCTGTAACGGCCGCCGACGCGCGCCAGGTCCGGACCCGTCCGCTTGGAGCCGAACTGAAATGGCCGGTCATAAACGGTCTCGCCTGCTGTCGTATACGGACCATAGCGCTCGGTTTCGCTGCGAAACGGCCGAATCATCTGCGAGTGACAGTTGTAACATCCCTCCCGTACGTAGACATCGCGTCCTGCAAGCCGCACGGCCGAGTAGGGTGCGATGCCTTCATCGGGCTCGGTGGCGTCGGAGCTGAGCATCAGCGGGATGATTTCGACAAGACCACCAATGCTGATCGCAATGACAATCAGGACCATCATCAGGTTGACGTTTTTCTCTATAGTTTCATGACGCATCGAGGCCGCTCCTCTCCGCCGGGTCCATGACAGCTACAGCCGCCGGCTTTTCTTTCGAGATGGTTTTCCAGACGTTGTAGGCCATGATGATCATGCCAACAAAAAAGATCAGCCCGCCGAGCAGCCGCATACCGTAGTACGGATATTTCGACGCCAGAATCTCGATAAACGCGTACGTCAGCGTGCCGTCGCTGTTCACGGCCCGTGACATCAGGCCTTCTCCGATGCCGGCGACCCACAGGGCGACGGCATACAGGACCACACCGATCGTTGAGGTCCAGAAGTGGACGTCGATGAGTTTCGTGCTGTACATGCCTTCCTTGTTATAGAGACGCGGCAGCAGGCAGTAGACGGCACCAATCGTCATCATGGCGACCCAGCCCAGGGCGCCTGCGTGCACGTGACCGATCGTCCATTCGGTGTAATGCGACAAGGCATTGACGGTCTTGATCGACATCATCGGGCCTTCGAACGTCGACATGCCGTAGAACGACAATGCGACGATCATGAATTTGAGAATCGGGTCCGAGCGGAGCTTATGCCAGGCACCAGACACCGTCATGATGCCGTTGATCATGCCGCCCCAGGACGGTGCCAGCAGGATGACCGAAAACACCATGCCGAGCGTCTGTGCCCAATCGGGCAATGATGTGTAGTGCAGGTGATGCGGGCCAGCCCACATGTATATCGCAATCAGCGACCAGAAATGCACGACCGACAGGCGGTAGGAGTAGACCGGCCGCCCGGCCTGCTTGGGCACGAAGTAGTACATCATGCCGAGGAAGCCAGCGGTCAGGAAAAAGCCGACCGCATTGTGGCCATACCACCACTGCATCATCGCGTCGACAACGCCCGTGTAAATCATATAGGACTTGGTCAGCGTGACCGGTACGGCAAGGTTGTTGAAAATGTGCAGTACGGCAACCGTAATTATGAAGGCGCCATAGAACCAGTTCGCCACATAGATGTGTTTGATGCGACGTTTGCCGATAGTCGTAAAAAACACAATCGCGTAGGCGACCCAGACGACAGCAATCAGCAAATCGATGGGCCACTCGAGTTCGGCGTACTCCTTGCTTTGGGTTATACCGAGCGGCAGAGAAATAGCTGCCAGCAGGATGACGGCCTGCCAACCCCAGAACGTAAATGAGGCCAGTTTGCTGAAGGCGAGGCGCACGTGGCAGGTACGCTGAACAACGTAATACGACGTCGCAAAAAGGGCCGAACCGCCAAACGCGAAGATGACCGCGTTCGTATGTAATGGCCGCAACCGGCCATAGCTAAGGAATGGCAGGTCGAAATTGAGCGCCGGCCACATTAACTGAGCCGCGATCAGCACGCCGACGAGCATGCCCACGATGCCCCAGACCACGGTCATGATCGTGAATTGGCGCACCACCTTGTCGTTATATGAAGCTGCTGTGTCCAATGGACGGACCCCTGTTGTTTTTCTGGTATACCGCAGAATGCCGGCAGGCTATCAGCCGGCACTTTCCACACGTATAGGTAAGGATACGTATGCGCTGACCAACCCAACGCGGTCAACAATAGGTGTATCTCACCACGGTATACTCTCGAGATCCAGTACTGATATGGCCGGATTAATGGGCACAGACAAGTTGCAGGCCGAGGAGTCAGAGGCGTATTTTCGCGTTCTGATCGAATCGGCCCCTGACGCGATGATTATCGTCGACGACGACGGTGAAATTGCGATCGTCAATGGCCAGACTGAGAAGATGTTCGGCTACGATCGCCAAGAGCTGATCGGCAACAAGATCGAGATGTTGCTGCCCGATCACATCCGAGGATCGCATGTCGGCCACCGCAACGACTTTTCTAAATCGCCCAGCCTGCGCCCCATGGGTACAGGGATGGAACTGGTCGGCCAGCGTAAAGACGGCACCGAATTTCCGGTAGAAATAAGCCTGAGCCCGGTGTCGACGCCGAAGGCCTCATTTGTATCGAGCGTTATCCGCGACGTTACGAATCGCAAGCGCCTGGAACAGGAAATTATCGCGGCAAAGCAGGAGGCAGAGCGGGCCAACAATGCCAATAGCGCTTTCCTGGCGGCCGCGAGTCATGATCTGCGGCAGCCCGTACAGGCCCTGAGCCTGCTCAACGGCGCCCTGCGTCGCACGGTCAAGGACAAAAAAGCGCTTGAGATGATCAAGAATCAGGATCATTCGTTGACGGCTATGACGAATCTTCTCAATTCGCTACTCGACATCAGCAGGCTCGATGCAGGCGCCGTAGTACCCGATTTCGAGGATTTTCCAATGCAGCGGCTGACGGACCGGCTCGCGGCGGAGTTTGCACGCCAGGCGCAACACAAAGGCCTCAAGTTCGAAGCAGTGCCATGTACATCGGTGGTTCGCTCAGACCCCAATCTGCTCGGCGAGATTGTTCAGAATCTCGTCAGCAACGCAATCCGTTACACCGAAAAAGGCAAAGTCGCCGTGCGTTGCTTTGAGAAAGATGGCTGCTGCCGGATCGAGGTCGAGGACACGGGTATTGGCATCAACAAGGACCAGCAGGAAGCGATTTTCCAGGAGTTTCACCAGGTCAAGACGCGCGGTGGTAGTAAAGAGGGTTTCGGACTTGGGCTCGCAATCGTTCGCAGGCTTGCGGACCTGCTCAGGCACGACGTCGGTGTCGAATCAGAACCTGGCAGCGGCTCGATGTTTACCGTCAGCATGCCCGTCGTCGGTCCGATTGATGAGCGCGGTGACGATGACGAGCCGGGGCATTTTGTCTCTGAGGAAGCGGCCAGCGGGCTTGTCATACTGATTGAAGACGACGTCAACGTCGCCAACGCCTGGGGAATGCTGCTCGAAGCCGAAGGATATAAGGTAGCGACCGCAGCATCGGCGACAGAGGCGCGCGCGTTGCTCAATCACCTCGATGAAGTGCCTTCACTGATCGTATCCGACTTTCACTTGCTCGATGGCTCAACAGGTGTTGAGGCCGTAACCGACATTCGAGATCACTACGGACTGAATATTCCGGCTTTTATCGTGACGGGCGACACCTCGAAGATCGTCAAGGAAGCGCAGCCAGTCGACAACAGCACATTGATGAACAAGCCGGTCAATACCGGCCGGCTACTTGCGGCGGCGAGAGTCGCGACCCGGACGGGTGAAGTACCCGAGGACTAGAAATACGCCAGCCAGCTGAGCGGTGATTTGGCCAGCGCCGCGCCAACGATGAAGGCGAATGATGCCACTGCTGCGACAAACGCGATCAGGCGAATCTCGCTGCTCTTGCCAAAACGAAACGCCACCATGCCGAAGCCTATGTAACCTGCGAGGCCTGCGAATTTGGCAAGCAGCCAGGCGTGCTGCGTCCATTGCAGATTGAGAATTGAGATCAGCCAGATTCCGGTCGCAAGAAACAACGCGTCGTTGATGTGCGGCACTATCTTCGCTGCGGGATTCTTGTACAAAGGCGAGCCGGTCATTCTCCAGTAACCCCGAAGCAAGAATCCGGTGACGGCCAGTGCCGCGAACGCCATGTGAAAGTTCTTTACAATCAGATACATAAAAGTGCCATTTTGCCGTTACGCAGAATCCGGTCGGCGGTACGGGTTCCTCCTTATAGCTATACAAATTGCCTCAGGCAAGGTTGCGGGTAATTAAGTTCGCAACGACCAGCTACGCGAAAATATGTTGAAAATCATCGGATGTCTATCCGCGCATGCAGCAATTGCCGCAGGCGTTTTTGCGTCCTTGCCGGCCGCCGCAGCGGAATCCGCTTCCGCGGAAGCTGCGACCGCCCGGCCCATCGAACAGATCGTTGTTGTTGCTCACAAAGACGAGCGGTCGGTTCGCGAGATTGCAGCCAATGTGACTGTGCTGTCGCGAGCCGATCTGAAAAACGAGCTGGCAACGTCAATTAACGATGTTTTTCGCTATGTGCCCGGCGTCGATTATGAGGCTGCTGGTAATCGCTTCGGGACCGAAGGTATCAATATTCGCGGCATTGGTGGCAATCGCGTCGCAATTGTCGTTGACGGTGTACCGCTGTCGGATCACTTCGACGTAGGCAGTTTTTCCAACGCCACGCGTGACTTCATCGATGCCGGCTTGATCCAGAATATCGAAGTCCTGCACGGTCCGGCGTCAGCACTTTACGGCAGCTCGGCGATCGGCGGTGTTGTGGCTGTCAAGACACCAGATCCGATCGACTTGCTGGGAACGCGACGCACAGGCGGCGACTTGCTTGCGACCTGGCGCGGCGCTGATGACAGCGTGCAGGGTCAGGCGATGTTCGCATTGGGTGATCGTGACCTTGGTCTGACAGCGGGATTCAGCTGGCGCAGCGGTCACGAGGCGGACTCCGCGGCCGCACCTGACAGCCTCGATCGCAGAGACACGGATCGGCGTACGGGGCTGCTCAAGTTTGTTGCAAATGATCGCTTCGGTCACACCTGGCGCGTGGGGTACATTCACCAGGATTCACAGACCCTGTCCGACCTGAATTCGATGCTCGGTACGGGCCGGTATCGTTCAACGACGGCGCTCGAGGGTGACGATTCCTACACGATGGATTTGCTCAATGTCGCCTACGAGTTCGGTTCCCCGGGTGGCTGGGTCGATAACGGCTTGGTTCGTGGCTACTACGAACAGGTCGATATCGAACAGATCACGCTGGACGAGCGAGGAGCCGCGCGCACGCCGGTCTCTATCGACCGTCTCTTCGCGTTCGACCAGGAGATCAAAGGCCTCGAGGTCAATCTCTGGAAGGATTTAGAGACTGCACGTATCAGTCATCGGCTCGGTTTCGGCGCCGAATACCGCGAGCGTCGAACCGAAGAATCCCGCGATGGTCTGTCGACGAACATGCAGACCGGTGAGCAGACTAACGTTCTGCTTGGCGAAGTGTTTCCTTTACGTGACTTCCCGATAAGCACGACCCGTGAAATGGGTGCCTATTTCGAGGACACAATGTCTTTCGGCGATTGGACGGTCATCGCAGCGCTGCGGGCCGATCGATTTGAACTCTCTCCTAGTCAGGACCCAATGTACCTGGAGGACTATCCTTTCGCCGAAGTCGTTTCGTTGACCGAGTCCGACCTGTCGCCCAAGCTTGGTGTCATCTACAAGGTGACGCCGGGTACTGACATTTACCTGCAGTATTCACACGGTTTCCGGGCACCCCCGTACGCTGACGCGAACATCGGACTCGACCTGCCACTGTTTAATTATCGGGCCATTCCGAACCCCGATCTGAAATCAGAATCTTCCGATGGCATTGACCTCGGCCTGCGCTGGCAGGGTCTGTCGTCTTCGGCACATGTGTCTTTATTTCACACTCGTTATGAAGATTTCATTGAATCCAAGGTGCGGCTCGGTACTGACCCGGTCAGTGGCCGTGTCCTGTTCCAGTCGCAGAATCTCGACGAAACGCGTATCGAAGGAGTTGAGGCTGGCGGGTCGGTAAGCCGGGGCGCATTCGGGTTCGATGGCTCTGCCTATTACGCACGTGGCACGAACGAGGTAACCGGCGAATCTCTGAACTCGGTGGGTCCTAGTCAAATCGTACTCGCTGTCTCCTGGGATTCTAAGAATGAACGTAGCAGAGTCAGGCTGGTTTCCACGGCTACCGATGGTTGGTCCGACCTCGATGAAACCTCGGGTGAGTTGTTTAAGCCGGCCGGTCATACGGTATTCGACCTGTTTTTCACACAGCAACTGGGTGCGCAGACAATATTGCGAGCCGGGCTGCACAACCTGACAGACCGCACGTACTGGAATTGGTCCGACGTACGCGGTTTGTCTCCAGACGATCCAATTCTTCCATACCTCGCTCAGTCGGGACGCAGCGCGTCCGTAAGCTTGAACGTGAATTGGTAATCACTGCAATGACAGGAGAAAAAGTCATGCTACTTAAGAAACTGAGAGCACTTTTGATTGTTCCAATTATCGGGCTGTCAATTGGGGCGTGCTCACAACAGGCTGACGAGCCCGCAAGCTCGGCAGCGGACGACACTGCCGTACACACGGCCGAAGTCGCTGCGGCTGGAGCCGACGAGCTCATGGCCAAAGGCGAGGGTGTCTACCTCGCGAATTGTGCTGCTTGTCACCAACCCACGGGTGTTGGACTCGCAGGCGCGTTTCCGCCACTCGCGGATTCAGATTTCCTGCAGGGTAATCGCCAGGAAGTCATGGCAGCGGCCCTGTTTGGACTGCAAGGCCCGATCACGGTCAATGGCGTTGAGTACAACGGCGTCATGCCGAGTCTCGGCCACTTGACCGACGAAGATCTTGCAGCCGCTGTTAGCTACGTTTTTGGTTCCTGGGGTAATAACCTGGCAGCCGTTAGCGTCGAAGAAGTCGCCGCATTGCGCGCCGAGCTCGGTCAAACTGACCGCGCTGCCGGCTCGCGCCACCAGGGAACGACCGAGGGTGAGTTGACCTATGAAGGCGCACCAGTAGCAATGACCGGCGCAGATACGCGCCAGGTCATGACGGCCGGTGGTCCGGTATTGTCGGAAGCCGAATTCGCGACCGCGACGCAGCTTTATTTTGAACGTTGCGCAGGTTGCCACGGCGTACTGCGTAAAGGCGCAACGGGCAAACCGTTGACACCTGACATCACGCTCGAAAAGGGCACCGAGTATCTCAAAGCCCTGATCACCTACGGTTCACCAGCCGGCATGCCGAACTGGGGAACGTCGGGCGAAATGAGCGAAGGCGAAATCGACATCATGGCGCGCTTCCTGCAGCAGGAACCACCGGCACCGCCTGAATGGGGAATGCCCGATATGCAGGATAGCTGGAACGTTATCGTTGCATCTGAGGATCGTCCAAGCGCGCCGCAGCACGATCGCAATATCGATAATTTCTTCGCAGTCACGCTTCGTGACAGTGGTGAAGTGGCCATTATTGATGGCGACACGAAGGAAATCTTCGCGCGCCTGAAGACAGGTTACGCAGTACACATCTCACGTGTGTCTGCCTCTGGCCGTTACATCTTCACGATAGGTCGCGACGCCAAGGTCGACATGATTGACCTGTGGATGGACCCGCCGGCACGCGTTGCCGAGATCAAGGTGGGTCTCGAAGCACGCTCGGTTGAGACCTCGAAGTACAAAGGCTATGAGGATAAGTATGCCGTTGCCGGTGCTTACTGGCCGCCGCAGTACGTCATCATGGATGGCGACACGCTCGAGCCTTTGAAGATCGTCTCGACTCGTGGCATGACCGTCGATACTCAGGAATACCATCCGGAGCCACGTGTTGCTGCCATCGTTGCATCGCACGAGCATCCTGATTTCATCATCAACGTTAAGGAAACGGGGCATATTCTGCTCGTTGACTACAGCAACATCGATGATCTGGCAGTGACCGATATCGGCGCCGCACGATTCCTCCATGATGGTGGTTGGGACCGCAGCAAACGTTACTTCCTGACAGCCGCCAACCAGTCCGACAAGATCGCTGTTGTCGATTCGAAGGAACGCAAGCTGGTCGCGTTGACCGATGTCACAAAGACCCCGCACCCGGGTCGTGGCGCCAACATCGAAGATCCGGAGTACGGGCCTGTCTGGATAACGAGTGCGCTGGGTAATGCCAATGTCTCGTTCCTGGGTACCGATCCGGAAGGACATCCCGACAACGCCTGGAAGACAGTTCGCGTCATCGATGGCATGGGCGGCGGCTCGCTGTTTGTTAAGTCGCATCCAAACTCGACAAACCTGTGGGTCGACGCACCGTTGAATCCGGATGAGGCAATCAGCCAGAGCATCGCGGTCTTTGACGTCAACAATCTTGATGCTGGTTTCGTGACATTACCTATCGGCGAATGGGCCGATCTCGGTGAAGGGCCAAAACGTATCGTTCAGCCTGAGTACAACATGGCTGGCGATGAAGTCTGGTTCTCTGTCTGGAGCGGCAAGGAGCAGGAATCTGCGATCGTCGTGGTTGATGACAAGACGCGTACCTTGAAGGCTGTGATCAAAGATCCTGCGCTCATCACGCCGACTGGCAAATTCAACGTCTATAACACCTTGCACGACGTTTATTAGTAAAGGAAAAACAGCATGAAACGCAATCACAACATCCTTCTTGCTTCGCTGCTGAGTTTGTTACTACCGTTCGCAGCCAGTGCAGCTGAGGAGGAAGGCGCAACAGACCTGGGTTCGGCGATAACGTCCGGCAAGGCCACCATCTCTGGACGGTATCGCTACGAGTTCGTCGATCAGGACAACGCTCTGAAGAACGCGAATGCGTCGACGTTGCGGTTGCGGCTGAACTACCGGACCGGCCAATGGAAAGGCTGGTCCGGGTTCGCCGAGTTCGACTACGTATTCCACCTGTTGCTCGATGATTTTAATTCCGGCGCGGGCACCAGCCCGAATCGTGATGAATACTCGGTCGTTGCAGACCCGAAAGGGTCTGATCTCAACCAGTTGTACCTCGACCTGGATCCTAACGATGACTGGAAGTATCGCTTCGGCCGGCAACGAATCCTGCTCGACAACCAGCGCTTTGTTGGTGGTGTCGGCTGGCGCCAGAATGAACAGACCTTCGACGCATTGACACTGAATACGAAGGCCATCTCCAAGACGACCCTGTCGTATTCGTACGTCGGGTACGTTCGTCGTATTTTCGGAGAGACGGTGCCTGCCGGTTCAGAGCGGCTGGACGGCCAACTGTTCAATGCGAAGATCTCGATTAACGATGCGTT